>Ga0210059_1004719_pt1 | contig 22012 bp, 8 predicted proteins | sample Ectturendosymbi2_FD_188042 | JGI IMG/M metagenome (GOLD analysis project Ga0210059, IMG submission 188042) | Ecteinascidia turbinata endosymbiont from Florida, USA - Sample 2 (SPAdes) (version 2) | ecosystem: Host-associated > Tunicates > Ascidians > Unclassified | place: Key West, Florida...
AAATACTACCACCTAACGGTTGGTGCCCAGGGGCAGGCAAAGTTGGCCAAGGTGGCCTAAAAGCCCTCCACTTACACTCACAAAAAACCTGCACCTCCCCAAGCAAAAATTTTTTTTTCGATTGCATACTAGAAGACTTGCTGCGTCTTTTGAGACTTTTACCGGGTCTGTAGAGCATACCAGACCGGAGAAATTCCCGCACAAAGTCACGTGCGTTTAGGCGTTTTTTTTCCGAAAATCCCCGAATCCAAGCGGACGCCAAAGAGTTAATTATTTTCCTTCCTCTTGGGCGTTTTCCCTTTATTCTACCTTCCAGCACAGTGCGCAGCATATTCTCATGTTTCAGAATATGACCAATCCACCTCCTTTTTCTTTTCCTAATTTCCGCTACTCTTTTTTTCCTTTACAAGATTTAAATATGTATCATGACGATACAAAATATGTATCATGACCTCTGCATTGTTTTTTTTATCTGTCCATTTCACCTTCACCAATCTTCTCCAGACCCACATTTCAAATGCTTCCAGCCTTGTAGCGTCAGATGCTATACATCTTCACAAATATAATGTATGATCAGTGTGATTTGTTATAAACTTTCAATCAGCACAGCATCACATGTACAATAAATCGAATGTGCACAAAGAAATCACCTATATGTATGTGGTACAAACAAGCAATAATAGAGTGAGCACAGCATGAGAATTCTATTGTTACTTGCCATCACTTTGTGAAGCTTTGAGCACTTGCTACTCAACCCTCTGATCAGAACACCAGAACAACTTCTGAAAATGACTGACAGTTTGGAAGCAGCATTCCATTTCAACTTGGCCATGCTAGGTTCACAAGCTTGCTATAGTGTTGCTGATCATTATATGAATGTTTTGGAGTGTTGCAGGCAGGTAGGGATGGAATGGTTGTTGTTTAATCGTGTTTTTTTTGCCTGTGCTAGTTTACAATTTTATTACAACATATTTTTTAAAGCAACTGACAAAAATAGGGGAAATCTCAAAAACCAATCAGTACCCAAGAAATTTTTCTGGCAAAACATCCTGTCTTGAAGACAAGGCATATGAAGCCAACTAACACAAATAGCATTAATTCACAGAAACATAGGATTTTTTTCGTTTTTGTAAAATAACGATTAAAAATAAAAATTTAATAAATTCAAGTTATAGTTCATGAAGTGGAGTATGAATAAATCCTATATATATGCAATAACAGCTTGGCCTCAATAAGTATTATGCAATACATTATCATAGTGGTTTTCGTGAACAAATCACTAATATAATACATCGGCATCACTAGTTGCATATTACCCAATTTGGATCATCGTACTCAAGTCAATCAAGCTCTACTTATTTAGCCATGTTTTTAATTTGAAATTTGCAAATGTGGTGAGATCAATGTGTGGAGTCAAGTACATAGACAGGACGAAAGCATGGCAAGAAACTGATGAGTATGTTGGGTTTACAAGATATGGTGGATATGTTGGCAAGAAAGAATGGGATACGTTGGTACAGGCATATTCTCAGAAAGAATGACAATGATGTGCTTAGAAGTAGGGATGTGCATTATGGAACATTTAGAGCAAGGGTTCCCAACCTTTTTACGATTTTGTACCACTTGGACAGCCCATATTGTCATCGTGTACCACTTCTTACAGAACAACTAATTTGATTGAATCTTAGTTTCTTCAGAAGTTTAATATACATTAAAATTACAATAAAAGACTTTAGAGCCCCTTTGATTAGCCACCTGGGGTTTCTGGTTCAAAATTTATGACCAATGAACCGAAAGTTGGATGAAAAACAAAAAAATTTTTTTGCCAAAATTTAGTTTTTTTCACTTTTGCACCAGAAATGCTAGATGGCCAATCAAAGGCTCTAAAGACTCATATTATAGTCTAGTTTCCACTAAAAACTTGAGTCAAAAAATTGGCGTTGGCACCCAGGGCCCAGTAACCTTGGCCAAAAATGTTTAACACAAAGAAAAGTGGCACAAAAGCTTGGTTTTGGGGCCAGTAACCTTGGCCAAAAATGTGTAACACAAGAAAAGTGGCTCAAATAGCAAGTACAAATATATTGTACACTGGCACCAAAGGTGTTAACACCTTTTACACCAAGCAGTTTTCGTATGTCATGGTCACACATTCACAACATGCTGTGGAGTTGCTTGATCCAAAACTAAATAACTCGAAGAGTTCTTGCTCACCTCAGGTCAAACTTACAGGAAAAACAGAATATATAAAACGTTTGTGTAAATTTTCATTGCGAAAGACCAAGCACAAAAAAGTTGACATAGTTTATGCAGCAACTTATTACACTACTGCAGGGATCACCAACGTGGTGCTTGCGGGCACCAGGTTGCCTGCAAGGACCAAAGAGCTCGCCTGCGGACCTGTTCTAAATATAACATTAGCATGATAAATTTCTTCACATTAACGCATATCAATAATAAAATGATTGAAGGTAAATTGAGCAAGAATTTTATTTCAGAAGTGTGTACCAAACTAGTAGCCCTTCACATTAATCGATGCACAAGAAGTAGCTCACAGTTTCAAAAAGGTTGGTGACCTCTGCTCTACTGTATATATAAGATAAAGTGTTCGTAGCCTATGCACGGCAAAGTTGTGAGTCAAAACTAAATAACTTAAGAGATTTCTCGCTGGATTGACCTCAAAGTTTTAGTCCTATGCAAATTTATAAACAGATGACAAATGAAGAATATTTGTGTTAATTTTCATTGAAAGGACTAAGTGCAAAAAAGTTATCATGTTCCACGCATTCAACTGATTGCACCTTGTATCCTACATTTGCAGAATATGCACAAGTGCAGTGACATATGTATGCTGGTGTAGGTGTTAATTTGTTTGAAAAACGTAGACTTAATTGACTTTGCCATAAAACTCCTAATTTTGCTTTCAAAACAAAACACAATTTTATGTTTAACACATAACAACTAAACCTTATACTGAAGTTTGAATAAATCCTTACTAGATCTAATGTTTTTAACTACAATTGTTGCAACATCTTTTATACGTTAAAAAAAACTACAGGAAATAACTCAAATCTCTCAGGAAACATGCGACTAAAGAGTAAAAAACAAACAATCAACAACTGTATAAATCATTGCAACATTATTTTTACTGCTGTATTATATCAGCACAGGACTACCAGAAAATGTAAATGCTAAACAGATGATTATATATAAAGCCATAATATTTACAGACTAATTTTATTCATCCCAAAATATGGTTGAAACATTTTTGAATGACCTCATCAACCAATGGGTTGACAAAAACAATAGAGATGATAATACAGATAAATGTATATAATCACAAAAATACTTTTTCAATATGATAAAGAATGTGAACAACGGAAGTGTATACATTTTTTAACCTACTCCAACATGTACAGAACAGTGCGGCAATTCTGTTATAGCTATGTGCCAGTACACATGCGAAGTTTATTCTCGTGGAACTATGTGTTGATTTTCATGAAAAGCACAAATAAAATGGCAAGCTGCCATATTTATAAAACTTACTAAATTACAACAAAAGATGACAAAGTAATGAAAATTTTTAACTAATTAGTTAATTAGATAATTAATTAATGTATTTAAGATCATAACTTTGATCTAAGTTAGTAAAAATTTTTAACTAATTAGTTAATTAGATAATTAATTAATGTATTTAAGATCATAACTTTTGAACCAGAAACACTAGAAAGTCGATCAAAGCCTCAAAAGACTCGAGCCTAGTTTCCAATGAAAACTTCAGCAAAATACTTTGGCCTAGCGCTTGGGCCCTAGGCCAGGCAACATGAGCCAAAATGGCCCAAAAACTACTTCACATATCACGTCAGTCACAAAAAATCCGCAACCCCCAACTAAAAAAATTTTTTTCAAGTGCAATCTAGAAGACTGTCCGATTTATTTGAGCCCGTGAACAGTTCTCTAGCGCAATCAGCAGAGGAGCTAGGGCATTGGTAAGGCAACTGACAACTGCTGGTTTTAGGACGATTTCAAAGCACAAATCTATCGTACCCTGGCTCTCAAAGTGTTAACAGCTCTATCCTGCTGTACTGTGCATGTGTTTTACTAACTTACATTCACATCATGTTAGTGCAATGGAAACTTTGTTTTCTAACAATCACATCCAAACCATCTATTATTGTCATTACTCATGTGTGATCATGCCACAAGATGTCATTCAGTGTTCACAACAAAATAACTTAAGAAAACAGTGCGACAGGTTGGCATTTCTACGCTAAATTCCATAAATTTAGCTTTCTGAAAGTGATTTCATATGAGAAAACGCTTGAAAAGCTTGTGAGGTTACATTTGTCTCACTGAATTAACCTCTGCTGGGGCACCTGTCTGGATAACATGTTTCTTTCAGTGCCCTGCCGTTCGTTGTCTTGAAGAGTGTGTCTGGCACAATGAACTCAGTACGGCTACATAAATCTGTCTGTCTATCCGTTAATCACAGCCTTCTCAAAGTGGCCTTGAACCAAATTGATTGACCATCCCTGCAATAGGTAATGTTAATTAGAAACAACATAACATCTTTTAATAAAAATGTACAATACTAATGGATGGTGTTAGAGACTGCAGAGAGCTTCTGAAAATTAGCCAGCAAAGAAAGACTTGCCAAACGAAAAGATTTCGCACTAAAATTGCACTCGATGTTTGGAAACACATACGTGTGTGAGAGTACGTTTTCTACGATGAAGCAAGGCAGATCTACAAACAGAAATAGAATGGCAGACGAAACACTGAACGATACCACTAACACTGGTATTAATAAAGGAACAATATTGTCAGGGAAACCTCGACCACAGGCATCCCACCGATGGAGATTTGTAGTAAATTGCTGTGTTGGTGGGTAATAATTTCTATGACAAACTCACTTATCTTTCCTTTTTTAGTTTTATATGTTTTGTTCGTGTTTTATACATCATTTTATTGGAATTGGTCCTCAAGTTGTCACAATTTCGTAAAATGGCTCATAGTTCAAAATTAGTTGGACCACGCTGCTCTAGAAATTTGTTGCCATCACATCATGCACATTAAATCACTCTAGTGTTCTTCCTACTTTCTTAGTCATTTGACAAGTTACATTAACACTTTGAGAGCCAGGGTACGATATATTCGTACTTCGATTTCGGCCTAAAAAACAGCAGTTTTCGGTTGCCTTACCAACTCCCTAGCTCCTCCGCCGATTGCGCTAGAGAGCTGTTCAATGGCTCAAACGGATCGGCCAGTGTAGTAGATTGCACTCGAAAAAAATTTTTTTGGTTGGGAGTGCGGATTTTTTGTGAGTGACGTCATAAGTAAAGTAGTTTTAGGGTCATTTTGGCTCATGTTGCCTGGCCGAGGGCCCAACCGCTAGGCCAAAGTCTGTCGCTGAAGTTTTCATTGGAAACTAGTCTCGAGTCCGAGTCTTTTTGAGCCTTTGATCGACTTTCTAGCGTTTCTGGTTCAAAAGTTATGATCCAAAATAAACAAATTAATTAACTAATTAGCTAATTAGTCAAATATTTTTACTAACTTATATCACAACTTCTGAACACGAAACCCCAGCAGATCATCCAAAGTATTAAAAGACTTGGATTGTAGCCTAGTTTCCAGTAAAAACCTCAGCGAAATACTACCACCTAACGGTTGGTGCTCAGGGCCAGGCAAAGTGGGCCAAGGTGGCCTAAAAGTCCTCCACTTATGACGTCACCCACAAAAAACCCACACCCCACAAGCAAAAAAATTCTTATCGAGTGCAGACTAGAAGACTTGCCGCGTCTTTTGAGACTTTTGCCGGGTCTGTAGAGCATACCAGACCAGAGAAATTCCCACACAAAGCCACATGCGTTTAGGCGTTTTTTTTTCTGAAAATCCCCAAATGCTAGTGGACGCCAAAGAGTTAATGTAGGAAAAGTTTTTGAACATTGGCATCAACCACTTACTTTTAGTTTCAAAGTTCTAGTGAAATTATTTGAATAAAGTCCCAGTTTTTATTTGCCACAGCTTGATGCCAGTCAATTATTTAACACTTTGAGAGCCGGCCTACGAATATATCGTACTTCGATTTCTGCCTAAAACCAGCAGTTTTCGGTGGCCTTACCAATGCCATACCTCCTCCACTGATTGCACTAGAGAGATGTTCAAGGGCTCAAACAAATCGACCAGTCTTCTAGTCTACACTTGAGAAAAATTTTTTGGTTGAGGGTTGCAGATTTTTTGTGAGTGACATCATAAATGAAGTAGTTTTTGGGTCATTTTGGCTAATGTTACCTGGCCTAGGGCCCAACCACTAGGCCAAAGTATTCTGCTGAAGTTTTCATTGGAAACTAGGCTCGAGTCTGAGTCTTTTGAGCCTTTGATCAACTTTCTAGCGTTTCTGGTTCAATAGTTATGATCTAAAATAAACAAACTAATTAATTAGCTAATTAGTCAAATATTTTTATTACTTCAGGTCATAACTTTTGAACCCGAAACCTCAGCAAGTCATCCAAAGTATCAAAAGACTCGGACTGTAGCCTAGTTTTCAGTAAAAAGTTCAACGAAATACTACCATCTAACGGTTGGCATCTAGCCCAGGTAAAGTGGGTCAATGTGGCCTAGTCCTCCACTTTCGACGTCACTAACAAAAAATCTACATCCCCAAGCAAAAATTTTTTTCGAGTGCAAATGAGAAGACTTGCTGCGTCTTTTGAGCCTTTTACCAGGTCTGTAGCGCAGACCAGACCGGATAAATTCCTGCGCAATGCCACATGCAATCGTATTGTTTTGGCACGAGAATTCCCGATTTTGGCCAGATGCGAAGTGTTGACATGTTCTGATTCTCAGCTTGTGTTATGATATATTCATGTCAGTCTTGAGTTTGTTTGCTTTCTCTACTCTTGCTTTAGCTTTTCAACTTATCACCTGCAAACTTCGCTTGAAATTTTCAGGACTGAGGATATGTGATTTTATATGAAATCGATTTTACATGAAATCCCAATAAACATTAGCTGAGCGATTCCTTGCTTGTACACCCATTGTGGTGAATACATACTTGACTAACCTGATAACTTTAAGATATGCATCCTATACTCTGTTTATTCTCATGATTCCTCTCAGAAACTTTTGTTTTAATTTGTATTTCTTGTTGAGGTGTTAAAAGTAGTGCAAAATAAGGAAGAACCAGTACTTTGACCAAGGATGCTTTTCCTTAGCTCCAGTGATTAACGTTGTTTTTGGTTTTCTTCTTTTTTGAAGACTTTCACAACTGTGTACATAGACATCATATATATTTGTCTTTGAAACTTCCTTCCTCAATATCAGAATGCTTTTTATACAAAAACCCTTTGTTATTGTGCTTGTTATTGATTCGTCAAATCACACTACAGAACACAATGTTGCAGCAGATCTGGTCCTAGCAAAATCAAAGTTGAAGCACTAACCCCAGAAACCTTGTATATAACCCTGGCTGATGACCTGGCTCAGAATGCCCAATTCTACCATGGGTCAAGTGGCTACCTTTATAGCAACTGCTACAGTGTTGGTCTTGGTAAGCTCCTTGTAGCCCCATGCATGAAGCTTCTTTTTCACCTATCTTTCAACATTGAGCATGCGGTAGGAAAGGCTAAAAGTGCCATTTTCAAGTTTTTATTATATTCTGGCCTTTTCCCACTTTCCAACCCAGAGGCACATCCTGTACAACTGGAACTCACAGTCTGCATTTTTAAAGAAGCATGTTTTCTTACTCTAGCATTGAACCGAGTTCTATTAGAATCTGCCTGACCACCAGAAAGGCTCGATCGTTTTGCACTTGTGCAGTAAGGTCTATGTTTAAAACACTTTGCGTGATAGCATGCCAACTTGTAACTCTTCAGTTTTTTTGTGACTTACTATTTCATTTCATTGACTTACTATTTTAATTCATTGCCTTGCAGATTTTACATTTTTACCTTTTATTTTGTGGAACTGACGATGCTCATTTCAGCGATATTAATATTCCAGTTTTAATAAACCATGACCAGATTTTTGTTTAAGATTTCTGTGAGCCTTGATGTGTAACATTTAAAGAAGCATGTTACAAAAAAGCCTACTGCAGTGCAAAGCAACCTAAAATGCACCTAGACTTGTTTAGGCTAAAGAACTTGATGTTTTGTATATAACAATTTTATTTTCAGCCCTATTTAGCACTTGAGCTTACTACTGATGTGGTTTCAGAAAACTTAACAACCATGTACTATTCTAAAAATTAAAATTAATACGTAATAAGCCTTAAAAACTGCATCTTTCAACAAAATTTTGAATCAAATCCATAAATTTTATCCATATGAAGTGATACCCATGGGCACTAATTTGCATATTCAGTTTTAATTGCAAAACTCAAAATTATTTTTGAGCACCCAAGGTTTTTTGCACATAAAAACTCAAGACACAAGACACTTGAACCTCTAATTTTTTAATAATTTGTTAGGAATCTGGGAAAAAAAACTACATTTTCACTGTTTTGTCAACCAATGAAAGAAAATATTAGCAAGTAGATATTGTAAGCTACTAACATAAACTCAGTCACAGCAAAACACTTGGTTGATGGGTTATGGTTTTAACAGCAGAAAGGTCCAATGTAGGTGATACAAACAAACCACACATTCTTACCTCAAATCATCTTTTTTTGAGTAAAAAACTTCTCTTTTGTCTAGCTGTTCTAGACCACAAAAATGGTCCAACTGTTTAGCATATTCTTTATTTTCATAAAAATCATCCACGGTTTTAGAGTGTGCTGTCTGTCGATATCCATCACTTGTCATCAAAAAATGATTCTCTCTGTTTTGACTCGTGCAGTCACTATGATCTGATGAAGTATCGTGTGGCAAAGAAGTATGCTGAACATTCCAAGCAGATTTATGTTGCTGTGAATTTTCAGAATGGTCCAAACTATCTGCATTATAGTCAAGCAGATCTCTTCTTGACACAAATTTCTCTTCCTCAGCAATATGTTCTAGTTGCTGTTGACGTTTAAAAATATTGTATAAGCGAGAAAAATGCTCCAAATCATCTGAATCAAGCTTTGCTTTGTGGTAAGAGGCTTTGTCCACTTTTACATAATCAGCAGAATAAAGATCATTTGCACTAGAAGAATTAGCAAGTGCGTTTTTATTTCTTGCATTAACAAGCACATCAACTTCTTTTGAAACAACTCTGGAAGAACCACAAACAGTACTTCCAAAATCAGATCCAGCACTAGCATGACAAGACAGTAGTGGCTGATCCTTTCTAAGCATATGTTTCAGTTTTTGTTGAAAACCAACCATTGCAGGGTGGTGATCCATTCTCTTATCTGAACGTTGTCCATGCACATCTTCTGCAACCTTCTTTTTCTTCAATGCAAACCGTGATGGATTGTTTTCTCTAGCAAACAGAGTGTCGTGAGGGTCACCAGTGTTCAAATGGTACACAGCATTGGTTGTAAATGCATCTTCTTCTTGCTCTTCACTTTGGTCCAATAGTTCACCTACCCAAGAATAGCATATATCTTCCTCATTTTCACAATTATCAATATTGTGCTTCGTTGCTTGACTCACGGTCAGGTCACCTAAGTGACACCCTCCCTGAGGACTACCATAAAAACCATCTTGAATGTAGTCACTCTGTACATATTTTTGGGAGGACAGTTTCTTTACCTTTTCAAACATCTGTGAATGATCAGTCAATGCTTCAGTGTTCGGACTTAAAGATTTGCCAAAATCTTCAACATCACAGTCTACTAATGGGTTGCCAATAACATACTTATTTACTAATGATTTGCTTTCTGATGTCTGTGCAAATAGTGCAGTAGTGGACTTGGGCAAGGTTTCATGACATTGCTTTATCACGCTTATACCTAGCTGATCATCAGTCTCTTTGCTACAATCCCATTTTGAATACTCTTCATTCGCATTTCCATCAACTTGGACACTGCTACTTTTTTTGTTTGATTTACCAAGCTCAAAAACTTCATCTTTCCGCCTAAAGTTGCTGTGATGATCAGAGGAATGCTTTCTATCAGCAATATTATCAACATGCATACCCTTCGAAGAATGATCAGTGGAAAGGTATTGCTCATGGGAGCTTGAAGGTACTGTCATCACTGAGTCCAATGACTGAGGATCAAATACTGTTATAACTGAACGAGAAGTGTGCAGCAGTGTTCTATTTCCTGATATATCACTTAGCTGCTTTTTCGACTTTTTGACATTTAGCTGCTTTTTGAAGCTAGTAGGAGCAATTTGTGATTTCTCACCATCAGCTTCACTTTGCTGCAGCTGCCTTTTTATGCATCGATGATCTTGTTGAGACTTATAAGCAGTTTTCACTGACTTTGTCACATCATAACAACGCTTGCTTTTTTCCAGGTGTGGAACCGATTGTTTGCTCCTTGATTTTTCTGAATGTTTAAGTGTTCTTACTTCGGCAACAGGTCTTTTGACAGACCTTTGAAAATTTGGAGCAGAGGAGTTAGCAGGAGATCGACACCTTGACCTGAAAACATCAGAATGGTGTTCATCACGATGCCTTTGATACGAAAACAAATCACTCCGTGCTTTATGATACAAGTCCTTAACATATCTGTTGTTCCTTTTATCACGACCTTGTCGGTCTCTTTTACGGTGATCCATAGGCCAATGCAGTATGAAAATCAATTCTATCCAAATTGTAACACTCAAAAGTTAACCAAACATGAACCCATTTAGCCTAAACCATGAACTTCTATAAACAAAAAATATGAGAAGACATATGTCAAAGGATTTTGTTGCTTTTAAGAAAATTTATTTCATTCAGCTTTTGGTACAAGTCAGAAGTCTTTATGTCATTAACACTGTAATGGGAAGTAGTGAATGATTCCATATCTTTAATCTTGTTTAATTTATACATGTATTTACTTCAAAAGTCAAAATATATTTCAAAAGTGATTCTTAAGAAACCATGCAATTTATAGTGTATTTTCTAATTTAACTGAAACTAAAAAAATTGAGGAAGTTTGAAAATGTATAAATTCAATAATATACCTTATGGGAAGATAATCAACCAAATAAAAGAAATATTATCATTTCTTTTTTATTTTACATTTTCATGTGGTTAGGCTAGTAAGTATACTGCTATAGCCAAATTGGATTGAGCACTTCTGCATGCATAAGGTTTTTATTTTCCACAACGTTTTTGAACGTGTTGATTTTACATTGGCAAAAACATGTTACTGCCCATGATGATATTGCATTTGAACCATGATACCTCTTGTCTTTCAGGCAGAACTTAGACGTGTGATGCAGATGAATTGAAAATTTTATTTTCACACGCTAAATTTTTGCTTTCTATGAATAAAAAGGTTTTGGTGCTAAAAATGAAAGGTGCCAAATAAAAAGACATCAAATATAAAAAGTTCTAGCATGTCGCAAGGAAATCCATTTGGATTTACCTAGGGTAGGATAGGTTATAGAAAGGAAGTGGCTACAGAACCACCCACGGATCTTATTTAAAAACTTATTGCACTGTCTGTACCGCCTTGCATGATGCGGTTCGAATAAATCGGTCAGTTCATCACTCAAGTGCCATCGTCCTAGTAGTGTAACGGATAAGTTTCAAGTCTGCCATTCCAATAGTTGTGGGTTCGCCTCTCACCTTTGTGCCTTACATAACTTTCGTAATACTGACTGCTTGCATACTTCAATTTGTGGGACTAGTGTTTCTTTACTTTTTTAAAAACTTTCCAAACTTTTATTTAGGTTACGTTTCGGGATAGCGTTAGGTTTACCTTTTGCGTTTACTATATTTCTACCAAGGCTACTACATTCTCCTGGTGCTTTAGTGTTACATTCCAAGAGGTGGTCAAATAGGTTTTCAAATTTAAAGATCCACAGGCGGTTCTGTAGCCACTGTCTTTTCAAAAAACATTTTCCATACTTTTTTAATAACTTTTTACTAAATGAAAAAACTTCAATACCAGTATTACTTACCTGAATTTTTGTAAAATTTTTCTCATGGAACACATTGTAGTGTTGTTAGGTTAGGATTATGGTTAGGTTGGTTAGGGTTGGGCTAGCTTACAGTTAGTGTTAGCTTAGGATTTAGGGTTAAGGTAAGGTTTATCTTTTAGCTACATTTACTTCGTTTCTTCCAAGCCTTTTGCTGCCGCCATCTTGGCAGGAAAATAGACACTGCCTTGAAAGTATTGAATTGTGAAATGCATTTTCAAGAACTTGAAGTTGAAAAAGTATTGCATTTGGTGAAAATGTACATAAATTATTGAAAAAGTATGGAAATTCCAAATTTAGACACTTGCTTGTTTATTTCTTCATTGCTGATGATAGTTTTGCAGATGTTTTTGCAATGAAGCATTAGGCATGTCCATAATTCTACAAAATATCTACTACAAAAAAATAAAATCTACCAAATTTGGCTGTTCTAGTAGCCTATACACTTATTAAAATCTGCTTTATTCACATTGACTTAACTATTTTTAACCAGGGAAATCTGCTAAATTGGCTTGATCATGGTTTAAACTTTTGCAAAAATCTACAAAATGTGGCAGAACTGCTATGTGCTTATAGCCTATTGCTAATATGGCTACATTGACAACCTAGTAAAAGTGAGGCCGACTTTCCAGTCGCACTTTTTGCAGTAGATGCAAGGTTCGAGCATAAAGATGAAAAGCCTAAATAAGGTATTAAAAGAGGTGATATGATAACATAAACACAGGCAAATCAGAGATGTACGGAGTCTGAAATTTTTGAAATATTTTCAACTATCTTGGTGTGTCTCAAGTTAAATGAAAAATGAATTATATCAAACACACAAAAATAAGTGAATATACCAAACTTTTTTGAGTAATTTAATGTGGTGATTTTGAACAAGCAGCGCTCTTACCATGAGGAAATCAGTGAAAAACAACAATAACAGGTTCAGACGATTCCGAAAACAGTTACTGGCAGAAACGTAACTCAAAATAACAGTAAAGTCGATCAAGGGCTCTAAAGACTCGTTTTATAGCCTATCTTTAAAAAAAAACTTTGAGCCACAAAACCGACTTGTTTGGTCGCCTCCCAGGGAATGATGACGTCATCAGAATGTAAACAGGATATGCATAAACATTCGACCATCATGTAAACATCAACGAAAAACCCGAGATCCAAAATTGAAACAGTTCATTTTTAACCCAAACTACAAGACTTCCCATCTTTATAATTTTGAACAGATGTTTAGCATAATCTGGCGGCGACTTATGGTTAGTTATGTCCTGTGGTGTAGTATGCTTCAGGTTAGAGTTTGTGCGGGTGCAATTGTTACCACTTTTTGGTTGTTGAGCTATAAGTTTGGCTACAGATATGCCAGGAAGTCAATCAAGGGCTCTAAAGACTCGGATGATAGCCTAGTTTCCAAAAAAAACAAGAACCAAAAAATGGCTCATTAGGTTGGCGCCCAGGGCCAGGTAAAGTTGGCTTAAAAAAAGCAAAACACCTCCACTTATGACGTCAGCCACAGAGCACCCCAAACCCAAAGCAAAAAAGTTTATTTTAATCGAAACCAGAAGACTTCACGAATTCGTAGAGGATTTGAACACCTCTAGCTCTAGCAGCTGGCGAGTTATGGCCAAAAGTACCGGCCACTGCACTGCAGTGGCCGGGGCGGACGTTAAGTGTTTTTACGAAGAGAACTTCTGAACTACACGAAAGTGCTATAAATTCCAAGAAAAGATCGCATTGTCATTTGTTTTTAAGAAGAATGTAGGATAGTCTTTAATTTCTGTTGAAGATCTTAGGCAATTGTAGATACAAAATCGGCACCACAAAAATAAATTTCTGAGGGAGTACTGCACATAAGAGGGGCATATTTTCACGCATTTCAGACAAACGGCCAAATAGGCCACACCTGCGTGGGGCCCGAAAAACTGAGATATCCTCGGATCCCACGCTCTTTAAATCTGTCCCAGTTTGTCGGAAGTCCCAAGAAAAATACAAAGCTGATGCCGTGGCTAAAGCTGTGTAGAACAGATCTAAAATTCTGGCAGAACATCAAAAAAAGCAAAAAATCATGGCTTTCCATCTACAGTGGGAGGTGAAACAGGAAATGAAGCAGTCGCTGTCATGTGGAGAAAACACTTTGTATCATTTCTGAATTCATCAAAAAACTGTGAAATTGGCAATTTTGCTCAACAAAATATAATCTCACGTGGTAATTTTGAAGAGATGGATGAGTTGGTGTGCAACAGCTTTATGATTAAATCTCTTCGGCACAAACTACCACAGGATCGCTCAACTGGCAAAGATAGCATCTTTGCTGAACAGATTTTCGAAGCTGATTCAAGTTGTGTAACCAACTGAGTAGCAAGGGCGTACGCAAGGGGGGTTTTGGGGGTCAATCCCCCCCTTGAGCTTGATATTTTAAGAAAATTTTAGTACCTGAGCAAAGGAGATTAACTGTTTTCGTATACCTTTTTCTTGTTAATATGTCGACTTAATGCAAATACCATGGAATAAATTTGCATGCAAATTTCAAGGAACATTGTAAATGGGCCAAAAAGTAATAATTATGTTTTGGTGGGAATTTGGGCTATCGTCTGCGTCCAAAAACCACCTCACCACTTTTTGCAAACCGTCCATCCATTTTTTGCAAACCCTCCATGGCATGTTTAAGATTGTGTTCCGCGATAGTTCACTTTATCCGAAACCATTGTCTTTATTTTGTCTTCTAAGGCTGATCCGCACAAGCGCTGACCGCATTGGCCACATTACCAATTTCTGTAGCATGATAGAACTGCTGCTTAAAGAAAACTAAAAGTTTGCTGGACTTCTATACATAATAAAAAATTGAAAGTTTTCTTGCGTACTTTATGCGCATTCTCAATTCTTGTGTAGTTTTGCAAGATTCGATCTTGCAAACAAGGGTCTGCGCCAGCCGGTCCAGTCACACACTCTCTATGCCTGACTGCTCGTATTCAACAAAACATCAGCGCAGCATCATTTTGCAGCTGTAAATTGCTCAGACGCAGTGATGAGTGTGTTTTACTACCCTGTTTTAATGCACAGCCTGATATTTTTGCAGTTATGAACTGCTGTGTCATAGCGTTGATTGTGTTTTCCTCCGATATGCTTGGAGGGCTGCTAGTTTATATTCAGCATGGGCGTGCGCTAGGGGTTTGGGGTTAACCCCCTTGAGATTGATATTTTACGAAAATTTTAGTACCTGAGCAAAGGAGATTAATTGTTTTTGCATAGTTTTTGCTTGTTAATTTGTCGACGTAATGCAAACACCATGGAATGAATTTGCATGCAAATTTCAAGGAACATTGTAAATGGGCCAAAAAGTAACAATCAAATATGGGGCAAATTTTCTTTATCGGCTGCGTCCAAAAACCATCTCACCACTTTCTGCAGATCTTTCGGCCACTACGCATGTGTTTCACTCCCCTTTTAACGCGCAGCCTGATATTTTTGCAGTTATGAACTGCTGTGTCGTAGCATTGAGTTTATTTTCCTCCGATAGCCCATCTTGAAGCGCTGGTAGTTTATATTCAGTACAATGACACATGAAATAAGGGGAGTGCGTCTAGAAACATATGCATTATTATATCAACAAACTTCGCCAAAACGTTGGTTTGGCAACATGGAAATGACGTCAAATTGTGACGTCACAAACAGCGCACACCAAATACAAATGACCACCATATGAGCCTGAGCCAACCCCCCATGAAAATTTTCTACGTACGCCACTGCTGAGTAGTCCATTCAATGTGTGTAGGCATACAAAAATTCCGTCTGAACGTATGCAAACTGTCATTATACGGTACCTATTTGTAAAAACAAGATTGGGGACGTAAGTAATGCTGGGAGCTAGGCCTACAGGCCTGTTTCCCTTGCAACTATCATCTCCAAGTTGTTTGAGCCGGTTGTCTGTTGTGGCCGAAAGTGGTGAGATGCATTTTTGCTGCATCTCAGCACTTTCGGCCACAACAGACAACCACTTTGGCTTTATTGTGACGCAGTGTCACAATATGGATGAATCTATTGAAGTTTGTTAAAGTTTTATTCCTAAAAGTGTTGCAATTATGTAAACCGATCTGTGCATCGCGGACTTTGAGATGTTGTTTTGAAAGCTATGAACTTGTGCGAACCACAGTGAAAGCTTTGTGACATGAAGACATTGCGCTTGACGACTGATCTTGTGACGTAAAACTTTCCGGCAAGCCATACCTGCACCGCAGCTTTGCAGAACCTTAAGGTTCAGTGTTTTTAAAAACACTTGCTGCATTAATCATGGTCTCTTCCAATAACGCACGTTTCGAGTAAGCGACTCTCTGTAGATAGTCTGTCTTCGAATCGCCGTACTTTTATTCTGGTATCAATTTGATTCTCAACTGTGAAGTGATCAAAACAGAAAGTTCTGACCAGTGGTAATTATTTCGCGAGGCCGCTTGGCCTTGCGCTATTGACGTTATGAAGTTCATTGGCTCATTCGCTGCAGCAAAAGCACAGCTTTACGACTCATAATGAGAACAATAAAGCACGATGCAAGAAATATTTGTTATTCGTCAAGATGACAATTCCAATATGTGTGAATAGAAAGCTTCTTAGAATGAAGTCAACGGCAAAACAGGAAACCAATCGAAACTTTGAAAAGAACAGTTTTTTCTCATTAATATGTTCAGGCTCTAGCCCCCGGGGTCTGCAACAGCTTCAAGCCAAAACATGGCACTGACATGTGTTCTTTTTAACAGACTTTGTCTTAATATTTAAGCAAAGATACCCCATTTTTTCAGCTTTCTTAGATGCATCTAAAGCATTTGACGGAACTACCCACAACCTGCTCTTTGCTAAATTAATTAAGCGCAATGTATCTGTGTGCATAGTAAGACAGTTGTTGAGTTGGTACAGGCAACAGACCATGCAAGTCAAATTGTGTACCAACTACCCAACCCCCTATACTGTAACCAATGGGGTAAGGCAAGGGGGGATCCTGGTATTATATGTATTTGCTGTTTACCTTGAACTTTCAATCCAGCTGGGCTCATGCAGCGTGGGATCCACTGTGGGAAATATGGTTGTGAATCACCTGATGTTTGCTGATGATATATGTGTGTTCAGCCCCAGTATTAGTGGGCTGCAATGTCTTCGGAATATTTGTGGTGAATATGCTGCTGAACACGAAATCACTTTTAATTGTATCAAAACAATTGGTCCCTGCTGAGAAACAATTTGTATCGATTTTTCCACGATGCGCATCTTCATCCCAGTCTGGATTCCGTGTCAAGCGCACGCACGATTTTTTTTCTTGATCTTTATTGTCGCGTGGCAAAAAATAAATCAATTTACCTGTCGCGCTTCCGCAAACACCGTCACGCTCCATTCATTTTTTCACTCATAAAACCAGATTTAATAGGCATAATGCTGATTGTGACAATAGTGTAACATGTGTGCGTCCCCTAAGAGAGGCACAGAGTGTATTTTAACTAAACAAATTACGGTTTTATCGCGGGTTCCTTTGCTAGCTCTGTTCAATGCGACTGGTTTTAACTGGTCTAAGCGACTTTTTAGGTCCTGATGTGCCGTTTCTTATTCATATTGCTTCATGACTTTTTAGTTTAAGAATAATGTTGTTCTTCCATCTGTGGTATTTGTCTTCCTGTTAATTGTCTTTATGTGAAGATTTGTTGAGGCAAAACTTGCCTGCAACAATAAGTTGAAATTCTGCACCTGAGTGTTGCAAAAGTCGTCATAAACATATTTATGTTAAATTTTGATCAAATTAAAAAAACTTACCAAAAACTATCTCTCACAGTTAGAGCTTTATTAGGTTACTTTTTCAAAGTCTAACAAGATTTTAAAATTTATGGTGACAGCATATCTGATACAATTCCGACTACAAAGACCGAAGCAAACAATTCTGTCCCATTCATTACAAATGTTTGTACCCGTGTACAGTAGCCTACTTTACAACATCGATTACAATTTGCAAATGGGCAAATAGAACAACCATTAGAATCAACCCATAGATTTTCCCTATTTGTGATTGTTTTCAATTTTTGTGTTCGGACCATTGTCAAAATATTTTACCTACTATTCCGGCACTTTCGAACCGACTCGTCATTCAAGCTAAACACACAGATTTGTCCCAACGATAAAGATACACCAGAAGTTTCATTTGACTTAAGCCACAGGAAACACTGAGTGCTATTTAAATGATAAAATTTGAAAATTTAAAAAGGTTTTTGAATGCACCTTTTTGCAAAATTTTATTATTTTTGGTAATAAATGCATTACTGAGTTAGGATTATACAATTCTTATAAAATTTATAAATGCATGCAAACGTTTCATCCGGTTCAAATAGAATTACCTCAGGTAGGAAATAAAAAGCATAGATATCTGAGAAAATTCGGAGGTTTTCAATTGGAACCATTTCGCAAAAAAATTATATCAGCACTCGCCCTTCAAAAACTTGTAACAAAAGCCATTCATCCACAGTCCACACTCTCCAGAGAAATTCTGGGGAATCAACACGTTTTAAACAATAGTTTTCAAATTATTCCACCAGTGCGAGTCAAAACATGGGCTTAAAACTTTTGCCTGCTGGAAATTAATGACATTGACCCCAGTTTCTCGTTTTGCCGCAACTCGCATATATATTTTAAAAAAGTTATAGCCTACGTTACACAGCGTCACTGTGGGGATTGGGTCAGAACCTCACGCTGAAGCATCTATATCGTGAAAAGAAAAACTTTTTTCCATGACTGCGCCAAAACATTGTATCCTTCATAATTAACTATCCAGAAATTCACACATAATGTATAACCTCACAGCACACACAACACTTAGAAAAAACATAGAAAATGTAATGCATGAAAGCATTATAGCTAGTGACGGATTTACGCGTAGGACATGGCCTAAGACCCTGCGCAACTCTTTCCTATGACGACTCATTATTTACTTAAAATTTGCGAAACTGCGCAGAGGCTGCATGACTTCACAATTTACTTTGAAAAGAGCGAAAATGCCAACGTCTTAGACCAGGGGTGGGGAACCTATTTGGTATAACGGTTACCAGACATACTTCACTGGCTAGTTTTTGCTGTTTTTGTTCACTTTTTATTGTGTTTTTTCTTTCAAGTTATTTGAATGCCAATAGTTTTGTGACAGCTTTTTTCCACTATGAAAGTTTTGTTAATGGCATGATTTGTTTTATTCAGGGGAAGAAGTTGTGCATGATGATAACGTCATCACAGTCCCTTCTCAGTCGCAGCAACGAAGACCTATTTGGCGAGTAATACATGGAAGTTCGACATCCCGAAGTCGACCACAATGGCTGGAAATTATGCCTCAAGCAGACTAAATTCAAACACCCATACAGTATTTTAGACATTTTTTTGATTCGTATATCATGAACCATATTGTTATGCAATCAAACCTGTACTCAGTTCAAAATGATCCTGAAAAGCCACTATAACTTACTGTTGATGAACTTGAAAGGTTTCTTGCAGTGGTCTTTTTCATGTCAATGATTTCATTACCTAATTCAAGACTGTCTTGGTCTTTAGACCTGGCAATCACACAGATCAACCAAATTTTGTCCAGGTATCGCTTTGAACAAATCAAGCGGTTTGTACATTTCAACAATAAAGGTGTTCATTTTGTGTAGCAATAAAGGGGTTATCTATGACTTTGAGCTGCATATTGGGAAAATCCAACCTGCTGATGATGCCCCTGACCTAGGAGCCAGTTCAAACATTGTTCTGAGGCTTGCAAAAAATATTCCAACTGACAAACACTATCTTCTTTACTTTGATAACTGGTTCACATCCTTGCCGCTTGTCTGTCATCTTGCAAAATCAAAGATTTTCCGCCTTGGAATTGTGAGAAGGCTACCAGGTTGTGATCTTCCATCTGATAAGGATATGAAGAAGAATGGCAAAGGCATTCACATAGAAAAAGAGAGTGACATTGACAGCACCACGCTTAGAGCCATAAAATGGTTGAACAGGAAAGGAGTGACACTGTTGACCAGTTTTGACTCTGCTTATCCAATTAAAACAACACAGAGGTATGATAGGCAAACCAAAACAAGAACTAATATTCCCTGCCTCAATGCAGTCTTCACATAAATTGAGTTTATGGGAGGGATTGATCTCCTTGATTCCCTAGTTGCTTTATACCGGATAAAACTTCGATAAAAAAAACATCACCACCGCCTGTTATTCCATTTTTTGGATAGGACTGTAGTGACTTACTGGCTTCTTTACAGAAGAGACTGTGAGGACATGGGCCTTCCAAAGAAAAAACAACTTCCTTTGCTGAAATTTAAATATAAGATTGCTGAAGCACTTTTCAGAGAAGAAAAAAATACTTTGGCTACATCAAGAAAAGGAAGACGATCAACATCACTTGACAAAGCTTTTGAAGCAAAAAAGCCAGGGGTCATGCTTCAAAAGCCATATCACAGCAGGCTGTACGAAATGACAATGTGGATCATTTTCCCATTCATAAAGAGAAGAGAGGCAGATGCAAACTACCTGGTTGTAACAGCAACCATACTTTTTTTGCAGCAAATGTCAAGTTCACCTATGCATAGCCAGAAGCAAAAATTGCTTTCTGAATTTCCCTAAAACATGAAAACCAAAGTAGGCTCATGTGTCTGTGTGCAATGTGTTGTAGAAGTGTCAGCCAAAAATGGGAATTTTGCTGTCTATTTTTTTTGTTTGAAAGAAGCATGTGACTTAGTTGAACACAGTCATCACTTTTTTGGTGTTGTGTTTGTCATTTTTTTGTTCCTGTTGTGTTGTGTTTGTTTCCACAGTAACAATGAAGTTGGTTTTGTATGGGTGAAACGGTGGCTGTGTTGTAAATTTTCCAGTCTATTAATACTGAGCAGAACAAAGGGTGAGAACATGATAAGTAAAGGTACAATTCGATCATTTGGCCCCGTGCACTAAATCTTAGTGATTGTAGGCAGTGGTGGAGGAACCTTTCTGAAAGTGGGGGGTACAAGCGCATGTCAAAAAAACATGACATTTTGTTGACCAAGTGAATTACTCTAACAATGGACCCAATACTAACTGTGTTTCTTAAATTTATTTGAAATGTAAAGGTAGATGGTCCAGGCCTCACTAGAATAAAAACTGGTGGTGTACGCATATGCTGTTCCCTTGGTTCTGTCACCTACGACTGTAGGAGTTATAGACATAGATGCAACCAAGGTGGGCAGAGGCCATGCCCCCCAATTTTTAGAACATAGTCATTTTGTGCCTTGAGAGACGTTTTTCAAAAATATAATAGTGTTATTCGCCTAGAATTCAACATTTTGCCCACCCCAAAAAATTTTTTTGCCGCCCCAAAATTTTAGGGTAGGATGACACTGCCTACAGACACTTTTTGCATATAAAAACACACCACTTAATCCTTTAACGACCGCACGCATCAATAAATTGGCTCTAGGTTTTTTTAGATATAACTCGCCAGCCGCTATAGCTAGAGAGTTGTTCAAACCCTCTACGGATGCGGCAAGTCTTCTTGGTTCTATTAAAAATGAAATTTTTTGATTTGGGTGAGGGGTTCGCCTGGGAGAGGCTCGCAAAGTGGGGGTGTTTTCGTTTTTTGACCAACTTTGACGGGCCCTGGACGCCAATCCAATGGGCAAAAATTTTAGCTCAAACTTTTTGTTGAAACTAGATAATCTCCCGCGTCGATAGAGGCCTTGCTTGACCTTCTAGCATATCTGGAACCAAAGTTATGGCCCCAAAACCCCATTTCACCCTCAAAATCAGAAAATGCATGAGTCTCCCACTGGCGGCTACTGTAGCTCGCGATAACACCCCACTAAAAGATGCTAGCGAGCTATACAAGCCCTCAAAAGACTCATGAAGTCTTCTAGTTCAGTGTTTTTCAACCTTTTTTGCATCACGGACCATTTTATGCAATAAAAAAATTTTGGGGAACACCAAACAAAATTTTATAATCACAATTATGATGTTTAGTTCTGTTTTGGCTCTTTTAATTTATT
>Ga0210059_1004720_pt1 | contig 22005 bp, 19 predicted proteins | sample Ectturendosymbi2_FD_188042 | JGI IMG/M metagenome (GOLD analysis project Ga0210059, IMG submission 188042) | Ecteinascidia turbinata endosymbiont from Florida, USA - Sample 2 (SPAdes) (version 2) | ecosystem: Host-associated > Tunicates > Ascidians > Unclassified | place: Key West, Florida...
CCGATTAATTGATTTAATTCTTGCCATGGCAGTTTATTTACCGGTATGACACTCACACTGCACGCGAGCCAGGTTCACTGTTCTGGTGTAGTGCAGTGATGAGAGCTTGTGCCACTCCTTTCCCGGCAAAAATAGGTTGCGAAGCATTCGTGCGGATTGTTCTACTGTTGGTCTTTATTGCGTAACAATGGCATGGCAGCAAATCTTCAAAGGTTTACTTCAAGTTACGGTAGTAGACGTTTTGCCGCATGTAACTGTTGAACGCAAATTAACATCTTGACAGGTAATGCAATGACTACGATACAGTGACTGCTGATAGGGGAAAGGCACATAGTTTTATACTGTGTGAAAAGAACCATCAGTAAACTCGTAGCAAAGGTTCCACAAGTTCGAAAAATCCGTTGTTAGCGTTGAGACTGTGAGTGTGATCAAATAACGCTTATGCAGGCTTTTTTTCACACAGCACATAAAAGTACGTGGCTTGTTAGGATACAACTAGGCAGGCTTGTGGGAATACGTATTAACCGTTTAGTAGTGTTTTTCTACCTTTTTGCTGTAGCCTACAGTGGAACCTTCCGCAAATGTTCACGTTGCTCATGGAATCCTATGCAATGATCTAAGTGTTTTTATTGCTACAACTGCATAGAACTGTGGTTGCGAATTTCGTCCCAGGCAAATTCGGTTTGTTTCGGTGGAACCCCTGGCAGCCACTCACGGAACCCCGGTTGAAAATCAATGACTTAGTACTTTGCGAAGAGTCAAAGCGTGGCTTCAATCGACAATGTCAGATGGACGCTTGCCCAGTTTATATATGTCGAGCGTTCACCGTGAAAAAATCAGCAAAGACGAGCAAGGTTTTATTGAAAGGGTGCTTGATCGTTTTGGACGAGATCTCAGACGTTTGCAGCTCTTGTTTTAAAGTGACGCTGACAAGTCTTGCTCGGTAAAAAAAGTCATTATTTGTGGTTTCTGTAGCGACCATGGCAATGCTTCACTGAAAAGAAGTACTCTGCTTCGAAAATCTGCAGATGGCCTATTGCGTAAATAAGGTTTGGGCAAATTACGGCCAGCGGGTAGCATCTTGTGCGGCCCGCATGGCAGCCACACGTACATAGATAGTATATATTTCGAATCCATGTCATAGCAATTTTATCGATTGGATTAGAATTCTCGAGATTCTATTCCGTCTATGTGTACGACAGCAGTGTCAATGTGAAACAAAACAACACAAAGTTATAATAATATTAATTATCAATTCATGTTTTGAAACGTAAATTGTAACTGAGGCAGATAAATGTATTATATGCGCCCCCTGGTAGCAATAAAGTTTTTAATATGGCCCTCTGTAGAAAATGGTTGCTCACCCCTGTTGCAAATTATGGTACTATACATGGCCATTGCTGCCAACAAAGCGCATTATCACACCCGGCGCCGCAATATGGGCGTCGGAAGGATTTTTTTTCCCGGGGAGGCTAACTACGGAATTTTTCCAGAATAGCCAAAAATATTTTTCTAAAGATGGCCAAAAGTGGTGAAATTTCATTTTTTTCCATTTGAAACTAAAAAATCAACCTTATTTGCTAAAAAGGTGTTGGGAAAATATCAAATTGAAAATCCAAGGGGTCTTGGTCTCCCCAGCCCCCTTCCCATGAACATGGGAAATTATCTTTAGGGCGTAGAAAGTGTAAAGGGTTTTGTTAACGTCCATTTGCAGTGCATCGTCAGCAATTTGCAAAAGATAAGCAAAATGTCGACGTCGCCCTCCCTGGAAAAATTTCTGCGGACGCTCATGCTCAGCGCCCTAGGCAGGCGCCTAGTTAGCCTAATGGTAGCACCGGCACTGCAATACAATACATTTGCCTCCGAAAGACCTCAGGTTCAAACATTGGGGCTCCAAACTTGCTTCTTGCCCCGGGCGCCATCTAATCTTGTTTCACCCCTGGCTTCAGAAAATAATAAAAAAATAAGGATGTAAGTCACAATTGACAACATTTCTTAGATTTCAGGACAGTAAAATTTTCTAAGTCGTAGTAGCCTACTTCAAAGAAAGGACAGATCTTAGAAATAAGGACGGTATGGTAGCACTGGATATGAGTGCTTATCTAGAAAACCACGCGGTTATTAGAGCGTCCCGGGAGTGACGTAGCGAAGCTTTGATTTAAACAGCTTCTTGTACTGTTGACATGGGCGTCGGAATGATTTTTTCCAGGTGGGGGCCAATAGTGGATTTTCCTAGTGGTAGCATAAACGATTTTTCCAGGGGGACGCCAAAAGTGGTGAAACTTCAATTTACCCAGACGAAACTAAGAAAATTACCTTTTTTTGCTGAAAATTTAATAGGAAAATGTAAAATTTCAAAATCCAGGGGTTGCAAAACCCCCCTGCCCACCCCTTCCGACACCCATGACTGTTGATTGTCATGTAATTGTGCCATATGTGCGCAGCTCCCCATCCAAAATGGTAATATTTGTATTGCGCTGCAGATGGCATTTTGTGTAGTTGGAAAACTTTCCCAAAGTAACGTGAATGAACAAACGAATAACACTTTTGTATTCAAGCAAGACTGTATTTTCAGATCGAGAGTGGTTTTTCGGTATCTTAGAAAAAAGAGGGTGAAGTACTGGACTGGTCTGAAAAAAAACCCAGACCTGAACACAATCCAAAACCTGTGGAGTTACATGGAAAGTATGTGGCAGAAAAGCAATAATTCTGTGCTTTAGAGATGTCTCAAACAGATTTGGTTGTCTAGATGTCTTCCATGGTCTTTCATCTAGACATAGTGACAATGTTTGTTTACATTGATCAGTTCTTTTTTGCCATTGTGTTTTCATTTATTCTAATTTCCTCTGAAAATTGGTTGCTTTTTGCATGATGGATGGCTTTTTCCATTGTATCTGCTCATTAGCTCAGATCTGAGTTGTATGAAACAATAAATCTCTCTCTCTCGTCATACTTTTGCAAACGATTGTTGATTCGAAATCATTTGACAGTTTCACATAATCTATTTGCGATTCCTGTTCATATCGATGAACATTTGGAATAAGTGCCGCACAGTCAAAACCAGCTGCGTTCATGGTGTTTCTTGACCTGTTGAGACGTGGATGTTGCACACGCAACGTGTGCGACAACTTACCACCGTACAGCGACCGCTTGCACCCGCTGGCATGTTCTTCACCTACAAAACCAAATCGGTCGCAGCAGCCGCGACGCTTGTTTCATGTGGTCACGTGATTGAAGATCAGCAGCACGGTCTTTTTTCAATTCAGCAACGCAATGGGCGCGCCATCGGTACAGTAGGGCGTGCCTATTACAGCTTGACTGCTCGAACAGCTCCCGGTCGAAGAAAGACTGTAGTCTACTTATGTGATATGCAAGTCTCGCGATTACAGTTCGTGGTAGGTAGTTGATTGGAAACGTTTGGTATCCCAGATGTATTATTTGGTTTGTCTAAAAAGTACTTGTTTTATGGCTGCTCAGTCATTTTGGTAAGGTGTGGATTAAGGACGCAGTCGATTGATTCTTTTGCAGGAATAACGCAACATGCGTTTGACATAGACGGAGAAAAAAGTATTCTTTTGTGGCTTGAAAAAAGCAACAAAAGACAGTGCTTTTGTGGCATTAGTGTGTTGCAACAAGTTTGCGTTGGAGTTGCTTATCACGTCTCTTGCTAAGTAAATGGTTTGAAGGAGTGAAGCGTAGATGCTGAATGAAACTGAAAGCCAACAATCACCTAAAGAATTTCTGAGAAGTATGTTGCTTATGAGCACTGCTTACATGGTTCCTTACATGACAAAACGCCAGTTGTGAATAATGTTATGGATCATCTGGGCCTGTTCAGCTGTAGGGGTCATCAAACAAGTTCTAGGCCGACGTGTCAACAGCAACAAGAGAGTGATTGTAAATAAACTTACTGTTCCGAACGTTGAACAACAATCAAGCGCATGATACTAATTTGCTGATTTCAATCTCTGAGCATGGGGGAGAATACCAATAAATTAAAATTATTTCAGGGCGTCTGAATCTGTTGCTCAGGACATTTTCCAACTGTTTTGAAACAAAATTTGGTTCTTTCTATGACTAGCACCACGCAGGTGATAAAGTAGGCCATATCCTATAGAAGCTTGCAAAAATGCTTTATTTTGAAGAGTTTTGGAACATTGTACATATTGTTCTCTCGCATATGCTTCTGGCATGTGATCCAATTACGATTTGTTCACTTCGCTGAAGGTTTTGCCATAGCGTTCTCACTGATAACAAGTAGTGAAGCTGCTTTTACGCGTGAACGTCTATTTCATGACGTTACCACAACAAAAACTCGTATTAAAAACAGGTATGGTTCTTGAGCGCACTAGCTGCAGTAATTGTTAATTGTCAAAGACATAAATCGTAATATTAGCCATCCAACACGAGTAAAACATTCAATAATAAGCTACATTTGGCCTCTGGATTTTGTTAGAAAAAGTGTTCTGCGGTGTAAATGAATGTTGCGTATATGTTGTGTCTTTACTCTTAACTTGCCTAGTGCTTTCGTTGTGTTTATACTCGATTGTTGTGTAAAACTTCTGTCTGTCGTAAATGCAACTGCTCCTCAATTAAATTCTTGCGGCCTGCAAACCTACTTCAACACTTCGCTGTGCCACAGGTACTGAAACTTCCGCATTGCATTTGGCTTATAGTCATGGTTAACATTTGCGTAAGATCACCTTTACCCAGAATTGGCACAGCCCCATCTGCAGTATGTTGGTCCTAAACGTTTGAAGTTGATTTTACTCAGAAAAGTCATGCAGGACGGTTGGCTTCTCGAATTGCTAGCTACAACCCATCAAAACCATGCGCAAATACCCTTCGGAATATAGTAACTTAGATTAACGCGCCAAAGTAGAGTGGATGCCGTTGATACGCTATTAATATTGCGCATTTTGTTTGGCGAACTGAAAGACTCCTTGAGTGGCGATGAACTGTACACATAGTTCTTGCAGTTCGTATCTATTCACGCTTCAGTCAATGCAACCAAGGGACGCAGCCCACTGTGAATGGGCTTACGTCACACGACGGGTCAACGCACACGAGAAATGACGTATGGCACATGTAGGATAGCTTGTTTTGCATTGCGAGCTGTGGTAGAAACTCAGCATGAGGAAATTTTGTTCTGAATGAAGCTACAGCTGCAGAGGGCAGACACATGACTGTGACCCAGGGTTGTCGGGGTACTCTTTTTTTTCAAATTAGACTGTTGAACTTTGAGTTTCGATCTAATTTATAAGGAGGCGGTTTTCTTGGCTTATTTTTGGATCTGCAAGATCATCAGACAGACAACGCATTTTCAAAAGTTTGCTCCTTGTAATTCTAAAATTAAAGCTTTAAATCGATATAAATTTGACTATTTCCATGGTGGACGTAACCGCTATACATGATCGTATCTTTGCAAGCGTCGTTCTCACAACAAAATCCCAACAATAGTGAATAACCGATGCTAGGTTATGCGCAATTGCGAAGTGTGCAGTATTCGTGATGTTCTGTGCGATAGATCGAAGTTAGTATATGTCAGCGGTCCCAAAACTTTTTGGATGCTGGGCCAAATTCGCGGTCTTATCAGCGTCCACGGGTCGGACTATTTTGCGTATTGAAAAAACAAAAACAGCAGGAATAACATTAATCACGTTTGTGTATATTGCTATTTGTTTTCCTTGTTCGGTAACATGTTTGCAATGTGACGTATGAAACTGCTTCTTTTGTTGCATAATAGTTGCAATATTTGGTTCCATGCTTGATGTTGAAATACGGAGAGTATCGCGCAAATCTTTTTACAGCAGTCAGATACGCTTACGCTTCAAACTCGAAATGCCTACTACAAGTTACAGATTTCGCTAATGTAGAGTCTACACCAGACTAGACGCAAGGGCCGCAACCAACTGATATTTTCGGAGGGAAGGAGCAAAATGATTGTAACTTGTTGTACGTAGCAAATATGTTTTTGAAAAAACAATTTAGCGGGGCAATTGCCAAGTTTCCCCTGCCTGGTTTCGGGCCTGCTAGGAGACAAGCACATATGTTAAATATTAAGGTGCTGGTACGCACTAAGGACCTGCGCGGGTTGCGGATACCCGCATTTGCCGGACGGTTGCGGGTTGAACTTGGTGCGAGGCGGGTCGGGTGCGGGATAAGAAATCTTTTGTGCGGGTAACTGAATGTTGACCCAGTGCAAGTGACATGAGCAAGAAAATCTACAGAGATCTTGCGGTACAAAGGTGTAGCAACATTCTCCAGTGGTGGCGAGACCACAGATTAAAGTTTCCAGCTCTCAGTGATCTTCCAAGAAATAGGTTTTGGGTGATGACAACTAACGCTTCTAGTGAACAAGCGTTTTGTACGGCTGGGCATGTCGTCAATAGCAGAAGAGCAAATTTAAAGAGTTCGTCAGTGAACGACGTTCTCTTTGAAGCTAAGAAAGAAGAGCTCAAGGTTGACAAAAAGGTTTCACATTTTTGCATTACAGTGTCTTGTATGAGCTTCTGCTGGCTTTGAAATGAACCACTGAATAATTTTCCACAAGCGGTGAAACACGTTGCATGAGATTTTAATGGTTTGCAGACGCATGCAAGTTTAAAATCTGCTGGTTAGAAGTTTGTGGGTGCGGGAGTGTTACCCGATTTCTCAAAATTCTTGCTGGTGCGGGCCGGGTTTAAATTGTGCGGGGCGGGAGCGGGCAAAAATTATCAACCTGCGCACAAACTTCCAACTGAAAAGCAGCTATATGACGTAACAGCTGTCCGTTTTCACGTTTACTTGTCTGTGTTGTTTGCAAAGTATAACATTACAAATGAATGGCGTAGAACATAAGCAAACCACTTTTATTTCATACATTGCAAGTTGGCAAAACTCAAACCTTTTTAGTTGAACTTTTGATTGAAGCGGAAAGGTTAGTTGTTTTTGTTTCTAAAGCTTTTATCGAAATAAAATTCTCAATTACAGCAAATGATTTTTGCTTTTTGTGTAATTACATCTCACATTAATTTATTTACACGAAATTTGTACAATGCTGAACATTCCTAGAAAAGCTCGCGGGCCGGATTGGAACCCTTCGCGGGCCGGATCTGGCCCGAGGGCCGGACTTGGGGATCGCGGGTGTATGCGCTTGGAATTTGGGACAATGGAAATTGTATAGTACGGTTGTTGTTTTAACATAACGTACAAAAGGTAGGGGTGCTGCTTAATGTGATAGCAACGTTTATGATTGAGGTTCGTTTTGGTAGCTTTTCTATTTCTGTTTGTGCTGTTTATGCAAAAATGACGGGATAATCCTAATGCCAGGGCACCTAATGTGTTATTTTAATTTACAACATCATATCCCGTCTCCTAATTAGACAAAATTCCCTGGGTGGTTGGTGGTTTACACTTCTCTTCCATCTCTTCTAGAATGCGCAGCGGAAAAAAATTTCACAACAGCCACAATTGACGGTGCAAGCGTTTGCATGTAAAACTCAGTCGACTTTTTCTAGCAACGATCGTGGAGTTTCTGTGCATGATGGTTTTCTACACCAGACGAGCGTTTTTGCGTTACACTTTACACTAATTAAAATTTTTGGTGGCAAACAAAACCATTTCTTCAAGATGGCCAATGGTTTTCCGGCGATTTACACAGCATCAGCTTGCAGTAATTGCAAGTTTTAATTGCAGTCGGTTGCAAGTCCATGCAGTTACTCTTTAGGCCCGTAACCAGCTTGGGACACCAAGGGATGCCAAATTTTACATCGATAGCACGATTTAGAAATACAATAGTTTTAAATTATGTCCAACAAATAATTCATGGGGGGCTAAAGTTTTTCCGCAAAACTTTTTTGCGCCCCCCTTTGTTACGGGCCTGGTTGTATTCGTTGCTTTGCGTCAGTAAGAGCCGAATGTCTAAAGATCACAAGCACTGGAGGGTTTGTGATCCTGTACTAATTGCTTTTCTTGGGACCCGTTGTATCTACTGAGATTTTTTAGGCATGTTTTGGTAAATAGCTGTAATCCGCCAGACGCGCGGCCCTTAATTCATGTCCCAAGCTCCACGTCTGCTCCGACTATAGATATACCACATTGCTGGACGGTGTGAGCACTGACAATTGCCGTTTGGCACAGTACACATTAAACATATCCGGTTACAAGGTTGGTGGCGTTGGCGTGACAAACTGAGCGTTTTGTTTGAACCGCGCTGTGCGAGGCATATCCGTTGCCACTGCTATTGCGCGAACAAGGTTACATTTTGTAAATATGCAGACCGGTCCCCCCTTTGCTCAGTAGATGGGAAAAGAAACAATGCCTGTCTTTCAACGCCATTCTTTCCCGGCTTCGAGGAACGGTAGTTGACTGCATCACTGTAGTTTATCTGATTTGCGCACAGTGCGGCAAGTCAAAATAACTAATTGCCAAACCTTTTTTCATGGATTTCTGCATTTTGCGACGAAAATGGCCACGTTACAACCACTGACTTCAATGCGCGTAGGCTACTCAACATTTTCAAAAAAAAGCACTTACCGGTAATATTGAAGTGCGTTTCTCACGATTGTTTGCAGTAACCCAGTAACCCCTAACCTTTTCTGGTATGCAGGCCCTTAAATACAGTATATTTTTAAATGGCGTATCCCAAATATCATAATATGCAGGGTGGTGCCTTTTAGAGTACCTCGGCGTGAGAAGTTAACTTGAAAGCATAACTTGATGAAGGAATTATTAAATTCGGAATCAGTAACTTTGAAATCATCCTGTTAGTGCAATTGTTACCTAAACCAATAGCTAGTTGTAGTTTATCAGTGTTTACATGTGAGATGACGCTACAACTCGCGGATATGTTGCTTTACCTTCGTGGACCCCAGGTTGGAAACCGCCGCAATAAGGTGGTGATATTTCCTCCTCTTGTGCATTGGAGACTTCGGAAGTTTAGATTTTTTCGTATTGGTATTGAGTTTTCTTGCTATAAATAACAATAATAATATTGAAATCTCATTTGGTCGTGGCAAACCGTCTAGGTCGATGCAAAAACGCTCTTGTGCTGCAGAAAGTGTGGACCATTATGAATATCAATTAAAACTGAAACTCGAATCAGTTTTTCTTGAAACTCGGATAATTGTTTGTACATTGCCTGTTTCCACTTTTTTCAGATAGACCAGTGGCTTTTAACTTCTTTGTACCACGAGCCATTATAGCAACCCACTATGGTCCAACGACCTCAATCTAAACTCGAATCAAGCTAACGTAATACAGCTGTGTACATAAAATTTCTACTTGCGACCCCTCCAAAAATATTTCACGACCCCTCTGAGGGTAGCGAATCCAGGTTGAAAACCACTGAGATATACATTACGTTTACTTGGGCCAAACGCAATTGTGAGTTTTAAGTGCCTTACGCTCAGAATCGCCGAAGTTACCACCGTTGAAAAGAGTGTGGATATTTGCACCGACAAAGGGTGTTAAAAAGGAAGTCAAAATTAGTGTTACTTTTAGCAATCCTTTTATAACCGATGTCCTTACAACGCCGTTTGCGGTGTACCTTATGCATTGTTTGTTTCACCAAGGTTTTGTAACTTAGGGCGAAAAACTTGATGGCAATCAAGGCCTGTATGTGACTGCAACGCTTCTGCGCTGCCTTGCAACGCCATACTTCGAATGTCCTTGTTCAACGACAAGCACACGAAATATGACCAGATGCGCTGCACCAGCGAAAGAAATTACGGACCTTTCAAGTGGACGTTTTCTAGAATGTTCTCCCGAGCGCCGGGCATTCGATGTAACGGCACCCCATCAACACATGTTGCTCCAAAGAACTACTATCGTGCTGTTAATGGTTTGGCAAACTGGAAAGATAACCGCAAGAAAAAGTTGTTGATAAAAACTGTGTTTTTCTCAGTCCTTTTCATGCAGTTGTGTATGCTGTTGCTGTCCAGCAGGGGAGTGCCTGACCCTAAACGGATTAAATTCAACGAAGACGCGAAACTGCCCAAGAGCGCTATTGTTGATCGGTTGTCCAAGGATTACAGCTCTCGTGTTGGTGCGAACAAGAAGCAGTTGCCAGACGGTTTTGTGGAACGTAAAATTAGTTCGATAAGAGATGACCAAGACCTCAGCGACCGTACCCCATTCAGCAGCAGTGCTGGCAAGACGCAAGACGGGACCGCACTTGACCGCAACGCTGCACGTCGCAGCAGATCACGTGGAAATAAACTCGAACTTGGCGAAAGACCTTCAGTTAACGGTAAGTGCGACTCTACTCTTGAAATGACCTCTGTGGAGATTTGTGTGTGCTCGTTGTGTCGTCACGCCACCATAACATGTGGAGACGCTGCTTGACGCCGCGACGCCTTGGGGCGGTTGGCGCTCGCATACTGCAGCTGCCAGCTCGGGTCGAGCATGCCATTTTCAGTTCTCAACTTTCATTACGGCGAAGACAGCCCTGTCCAACTTATTGTATTTGCTCTACAGATGGTGGTTGCGATTTATGCTGAATAAAGGCTAACGTGTTTGACTCTGCTCAGAAGGTATCGTCAGTTGTGTTTTATTCAGCAAGAAGAATCTCCCTTTGTTTCGCACATGTCGACGCACAGCACGGTTCCCGGCGTCAGTAACTATGAAGGTAGCGCCGAACCATTGACTTTGGTTTTGCGAGAAAAACGAAGCAGTATTTCGTGGGGCGTTTCATTAGCTGCTGGGTAGGCGATTGGACTGTGTGAAGAGCTTCGGCCGACACCTCTTCCCATATATCTTCAGAAAGAACTTGTCCGTGTAATAGCAATGTGATTGTTTTTAAGTTGAAAAACGTGCACCTGGTTGCATATTATTAACTGTTTGCTGTTTTCAACGCCTTGAAAAAGTGGATTGTGTGAGTTGTTTTCCTCCAAGCACTAAGTCTAAGCCTGAATGTGATGCAAGAGACAAGTAAAACTTCCGCTCTCTGCGTACTTTTGTCGTTAATTTTTCAACCAATTTAAGCAACTGCGACGAGGCATGAAGTGTTAAAACGAAAACCGAGTACGAAAGGATTGTACTTTCAAAACTCGACGGGGAACGTGATTCAATGCTCAGGATAAAGATGTTTTGTGGCAACCTGATGAAATGGTCGTTTCAGCCGATTGGACGAGTTATGATAAGCGCTTTTGTGTTTTTGCCTAGTGCGCACTGCACAAGCCAAACGCTATCCCGCCGCTGGCCTGCCCATGCACGTTCTGTTAATACACTGTTGAACTGCCCCATGGTAATGGGGCATGTCCATAGATTTAATTGTATCTATACATACAAACTTACGAAACTGCGGTTGTTTTCTCAGCTGTGTCCACGCATTGCTCCGGGCTGAATGCGGCCAAAGTTTATTTGACGCCTAAAAACCCAAGGAAGACAGGACACACTACGCCTTCCCTTGTAACGCAAAGAGTTGCGATATGTACATTAATGGACCCCTAAGGTCAAAATATTGATAGCATATCATGATAAAAGGGCATAAGAACTCATACGAAGCTGGACTTTAAACTCAAATGAGTTAAAAAAATGCTGCAGATTGTGTGCAAACCTTCAGTGTGTTGATCCCAGTAGCTGCAAAACAATTTTTCGTGTGTTGCTCATCCAGCTTTGGATCAAACGCTAGGCGTTGGTCTTTTGAATGGTTGGGCACCAACAACTTTAAAATTGCCTGCTCCAACGTTTCGATTTCTTCGTAAGAAAGAGGACGAGTATTGCGGAGAACCCCTCTGTTTTCGCAGAGAAAACCATACTTCCTCACGACTTTGTTGCTCCTTTCCTACCTTGCTCGCAGCGTGTAAAACACGGGTGTTTGACTGTTAGTGTGTCAAGCGAACTAGGAATTTTTACTTCACGGCGAGGCAATGCGCCTTGAAGTTTCGAAATTGTACTTACCCGATTTGATCCATTACATTCCCTGTAAACGAGTAGCACAAGTGGCACGAGCGGCACAGTTGAATAAAGTTATGTGAACTTAATCAACAATTTCGGACCTCGGCAGTTGAAGTCATTCGAAGGCAAACGCTGAAAATATATACAATATTAACTTTAATAAAGAAACGAACGAAGAAGCAAAGCAGCAGCATCGAACAGTACGTTACCCGGAGTAAACTGCCACAGTCACTGGACGACACCAAAAAGCAAGCGTTCGCAGGAATATGTAGGTGGCAGCCCGGAGGACAACCACCCGCCGAGAGAATAGCATGTCTCAGATTAAATTTTGAGAGCAACCACGCGGTCTCTCTGGGCGAAACGGGCAATCGATCTTGTCCCGACATTGGCAACACCGGAGCATGCAGCAAGAGTTCCTAGTTTCAGTAACAATGTTGTTCCGTGGTTCTCTAGTTTGGACTCGTGTGGTTTACCATCCAGATCCAACTCCTAAATACTGTATTTTAAGGGGTTACAAAATGACTGAACACTGATTGTTGTTTTTTGCAACCGTCCTGGCGACATGTTTTTCCACGTTTCTTACAACAACATACTTGGGTTTCAGTATAACTTGGAGTCCATACACAAGCAACAGGGCTGGTACAGGCCGCTCAGAAAAAGCCCGGTTAAAATTACGTTAGCAAGAAATGTGAAGTTGTAGAAATATGAAGTTGTAAACATACTAGCAGTTTTAAGTTACTCATGCGTGTCGCGCACCAGGTAACGCGCGCTTTGCGGACGCTTACTCGACACGCATGAGTAACTTGAACTGTTTCCAGTGGCGTAGCCAATCCAAAAATTTGGGCGGAGGTCAAAATGTTTCATTTTAGGCGAATAACACTATTTTCCTTAAAACGCCTCAAAGCACAAAATTATTATATTTTCTAAAAATTTGGTGGGGGCCATGGCCCCTTTCCCCCCCTGGCTACGCCTGTTGACTGTTCCCTCCCTGTGGCAAATACAGTAAAGGTGTAATATGGGTGTTTGGTTGAAGCGAACACTGAATCAACTACAATTAAAAAAGCGTGATGTGTATTTTACAACATTGTTTCAAAGTAACACCTTTGCAAAAGAGCGAAGTGGCAATCTGCGCATCGTATTGGTAACTGATACTATTGGTGGGGTGGCATGTACTTTCTATCACTGATCGGTGTTAGAAGTGAAACAAAGCGGTTATTTTTTTCTTCCGTTGGTTTCGTGTTTCGCACTATCCTTTGTTTACGATTGGGAGTGCTAGCAGATTCGGTCCCAGATACGAAGTGCTCTGTAATCGAACGCTTCAACACCAAGTTTCCATTTAGTGATTTTAATGTAGTTGCTGTAATTCAGCGGTTCCCAACCTGTGGTACGCCTTGCGCGTACTGTGCACTAGTGGTACGCGAAGGCCTTCCAGGTGGTACGCGCGCACTTCCATTTTTTTACAAAAACCTGGATTTTCACAGCTTTCTAGTTTGCGTATCGGGCTTTGTTTCTAACTAAATAAATTTTCCTGTAGCGTGTTATTCCTATTGTATCGTAACATGACTTCCGATGCGTTGTTACAACTTTCGCACAGATTTATCCCCGCATCGACCAATTAGTGGAAGGTAAACAAAAACAAAAATCGCATTAAATTTAGTTTGGTATTTTCTTATTTTAATGTATATTATTCTTCTGAATAAGCTAAGATTCGATCACCAATTAGTTTTGCTGGATGAAGTGGTACGCGTTGACATTACGGGGTGCCCAAGTGGTACGAGATGGTGAAAAGGTTGGGTATACGTTGACAATACGGGGTGCCCAGTGGTTAGTATGGTAAACTTAGGTGCACTCTGTTGGTTGCCGTTTAACAGTTAGTTAACACAAGGGTTTTTTTAAAAGTTGTTTTAGGGACCCGATTCGGGTCCGATGATAATTTTCGCGAAGAACCAGCAAAAATTATCATCGGGTCCCTGCAGGTCCATACCGGGTACCTAACATTTTCCTTAAAAAAAACCTTGAGCTAACACATTAGACAGGCTTGCCTGAGTTCACAACATATCGGTGCAGGGTCGTAAATCTCTACAAATGAATAATGCTGCACTAGAATGAACAGTTACCGCCGAGTTCGGATGCGGTTAATGCTTGTGTAAAAATCCGTATAGGCTGCAGCAAAGGGTTGTCTTTTTGTGATAATAAATAGAGAGAAAAATCTTAGTCGATAAGATTTTAAGGCACCATGCTCATGGGTTATACACGATTTCAGTTTTTTTAAAGTTTTTAGGTGCTGTTCCGTAGCGCATGCTGGCTTTGCGAACGTTGGACCATCTGATTTAACTCAAGCATCAGCAGTTGCTTCTTGCCTGTCAAAGAACGCGTAGGTTTTGAGTTTTTTCGCAGTTTTAGCGAGAATACGGGGTTTTAGATCAAGGTGTTGTCAGTAAGATATTATTTGTCTTTACCCTGTTTGAGTGCAAGAAAGGTCGCTTTACGGTACGAACAGAGTTGGCGAGCCTATTTTGCTGGCAATCATGCCAAGTGAGCCTGTGTGCAAGAGGTATAGTGCACATGCCAGTTGCCCAGAAATGCCGGATATGACAGCTAAAGGCGGCAATGTTGGATGCTTCGCTTCCTGTTTTTCTTTGGTGCACTCATCAATCTAAGCGCGAACTAAGTCAGAACGAAGGTTTGTTGCACGTGTCTTTTTTCATCTGCGGCGTTTGAGCAAAACGTTTCTGGTCTAAAGCACTTTTTTCAATCTAGTGTGGGCACCGTGTTATTGGTTAGCGTTCTGCGAGTGATTTTTGCAATCGGTGACATAATCCTGCGCTCGTTGTCATGTCACGGAGCGCTGACTGTGGTGTTTTCTACTATCGTAGACTTGAACAGCAGTCGCGCTTTCACACTGCGACAGTAATCGCTTTCCAACAGCAACAATTCGTGGATGCGCTATGCTTGAATCCATGCGTTCGATTTACCCGCTCAGCAAAAAACGCCTAAATTAGGTATTCTTGCGTTTTGGGGGTGGGACCACTGCTGTAGTATTTGTATAGTTGGATCGACGACTGGTGAAATACTAGTGTTTTGTTGGATATTCTGCAGTGGAAAAAAAGGGTAGGTTATGCAGTGCACATAGTAATAGTAAGCTAAATTCTGAATGAAACTTGCTTTGGTTACAATGAAGAACTTACGCCTGACATTTGCGCACGAATCTTGGCAGTGCTATATAATTTAAGTGTTTAGGCAAAGCAAGCTTCCTTAAACTCATGGGGTGCCATTGGGCACCTTCGTGAAAAAAGTTTCTTGTTTCAAGGTATACAGTAAAAATGTTACAGTGAAATACTGAAAATTATGCTCTGGACAAGTGGACAAAAATCAGAATGCAAAATAAGTGATAGGCAAGCTTATGCTCTTCATCCATCTGGTTTCAGCTCACCTTCCTTATTGCCGCGTCGTGCATAGAAGTTGCAATCTGATCTTGCAAACGCAGTTCCCGCCACTAAACCAGTAACATTTGCAACAATCTTGCCAGACCGTTACTTTGAAAAACAGTCCCACGTATTGCGCGAAGCCGTAACCAAAACACTGCCGCTGTCAAGGCCGCGAATCTCTCGTCGCTGGACTTTACAATTTTTCAAAGCAGGACTCCAGGTTCAATCAGAAGCAATGTCTTCCGTTATAAGGCCTTGCACGATATCCGTATTGTCGTAATCATTTTCGAAACCACAAGACAGTGACTGCAAACTGCTTAATTTTTTTGAACCTCATTGAACAAAGCCTTGTGTTTTCGCGTATTGCGTGGAACCTGATAGAAATCATTCCGTTATTACGACCGAGTTTTATTTTATGATAGTGAAGCAAAGAGTTCTCGTTAACGAAAAGAACAGATTTACAGCTGGACCCTTGAAAAAAAGTTGTAAATTAATGAAAGATTAAAAGAGTGTAAAAAAATTGGTTTACGTAGAAGATTTTTTGGGAAAGAAACGTTTACAAATAACTGATTTCTTGCAGATTTTGCTCACTTAAAAACCAGATCAAAAAAACACCCGAAGCTTAAAAAAATGTATTTTGAAGTTCACCCCAGTTGGGCGGAAAAACTGGCATCCAGTTGGTACTGCCCTGCTGTCGCGAGCAGAAGCACCTGTTCATCTGGGATTTTTCAACTGGCTGCAAACTCACACATTGAAGCTCGACATCGTGCAAACGATTCACGAATGATGGACAATTGTCCCACATTGTAGCCGTGTAAAATACCGCAATTTGAGGATCATGATCGTGGCTATGGCGGTTTATTATGGCGACCAAAATCACCAACAAGTGAAAATACCAGTAGCGAACAGGCTATCTTCGTTGCTTTTGTTGTGCTCATTGTGCTCAACCTGCCCTTTGTGCTGCGCTGTTGAAATCCTTGCGTGCTGGTGTGGTAAACATTCTGGAGTTTAAGGTTTTGGAAGTAAAGCCGTCGCCAGGTTTTAGTTGCTGACGCGGCAGAATATTGTCGCAAGCGTTGGGTTTGCTTGATTTTGCATGATTAGCAACCAAGCAGCATGCACTTCGCCAACATCGTCCATGTCTATCGTCTTGCCCATATGTTATGCTGCTGTTACGAATAAGCGTCCTGTTTCGTGAAAAAGTTCACAACGTTCCGCACTGCTTGGCTCTCACATCAATAACTGGTTGGGCTGCTGGCAAAAAACTGGACTTTGGAAAGGATGGAGTTTGCGGAGGCTCAGCGTTTGCGATGGTCAAGCATAACCACTAAATTATTGAAGACCTTGTACGTCTCTCGGTGTCGGTGTACAAAAGCAGAGCGCAAGATCACATGCCATGATGTTGGCAGTGCTAGAACAAAATTGGAACTGTTGAAAGCTAAAATGCTGATACGAGCGGGTTCTCGAAATTTCAGTTCTTTTTCGAATCTTGACTTTCGTAAAACATGAAGCTTGGTGGTTGTTCTTCGCCCTCTCTTAGCGCATGTGCTGTCATATGACGGTATTGATGAAAACTGGTTCTGGTGCATTTGCACTTTTCGACATATTCAGGAGTGTGCAAACTGCACGCTTTTTTGTGGAGGAAGTCTTTTCTCTGAGTTTAAAAAGGTTAAAGTTTCAAACAATGAACTCCAAAGAGTGTATTGAAAGATATGCCGTTTTAAATGTGCATTTTCATAGAGAAATTGCTTCCGTTACTAAATTGTATCATGTAATTGTTGGACCTTCGCAAAAGAGCAGTGCCTTTGCGAGTGTTTTCGCAAGGAACAATCTTACTTGGCCACGCTCGTTCCCAAAAATGTATAAACCTTTTCATTTCGAAATAGGAAAAGTGCTGTTGCATCTTCTGTATTTTTATCAACAAATTCACTTTGCAACGTGCAATTTATTCTAGGAGTTCTTTCGTATGGAATGCATATATCTGAGACCCGAGTAAACACAAACTAAGCGTGTCAAATTAAATTGACTTAATGCTTAGTAGAACAAGATTTATTAATAGAAATTAGGTAACGATTTCAAATTACGTGGATTTTATAAACAATTTCGCAAGATTAAATGTGCGCACTGCCTGTGACCCGCCAACATCATGCTTATTTTTGCAGCTTCGCGCAAATGCTTCGCGAATTTTCTCGATTATCTTCTCTGATACTGGTGGTTGTCCAGGTCATGTAGTCCTACACAACATTAATTCTGCCATGTACAAATATGTACTGCAATTTGTGCTTTATTATTGGATTGAATTCCTTTACAAATGCACGCTGTGCAGTCTTGCTCGACTGCGTTCGAGAAAACTCTAAATAATACACAAAACGCTTTTTCTATTGAAATGAATGTAATGTCTAGACCTGAAAAGACACGTATGAAACATAAAACAACAGGTTTGAGTTGTTTATGCGCGTTCTGTTAAAACTAGATAATTAAAAAAAAAAAAACTTTTGGAACACACTATATTTTGATGTGGACGACCTCCAATCAAATAGCAAGTTTGATATGGAGAATGTGTTTAGAGAAATGACTTCAATGCTTAAATGACAATGAACATTTAACGAAGGTTAAAAATAGGAACGTTTTGCCCAATACAATTGCCATTCACAGCATGCCCCTCTACAGCGGCCAAACAATACCGTATTTATTCGGTTGTAAGCCGCGGCTTTTGAAGTTTTTTTATAATCATTTCGTGCGGCTTATAATTATATCGAAATGCAAAGACGACGCTCAGGTTTGCCTTTGCCACTTTTTGTGCACAAAACTCTCTTTCCGCACTCTGTTCACTTCAGCATCATGGGCACATCATTTCGTGCGGCTTACAATCTAAGGCGGCTAACAATCGAATAAATACGGCATATCGTGACCATCGTAAAGATCATGTTCTTTTTCTCTTGTTAATTGCAGTATGGACTTCACAATTTGAGTTCTGACATCACATTCTGAATTCCATACAAAATGGCTCTATATAACGCGAGGTGGCACATGCCCTGTGATGTATTTAGGGTGAGGCAAAACAGGCACGTGCCTCCCCCTTTTTTGAAACGCTGTGGGGCCCCTTAGAAGTTAAAATCTCGAATAAGTTTTGTACTTATTTTTACTGCACATGTAGGTTGTCTTGCTTGCTAATTCTCCCTAATTTCAATGCTTCAAATTCACTCAGGTTGAAATATTTTTACATATGTAATAACTACAAATCAACAATAGATTTGCAATTGCAACCGTTTTCAGTGCTAATGTACGTAGTTCTATGTTCATGCTTTTTTATCGTGGTGATGCTTATGCGTACGTTTGACAACATTCGTTCATGCCTGGAAATGTTGACACTGCTCCAGCTTGATGAAATGGTGTTTTAGCAATTCTTGTGTCGCTGCAATGATAAACACGGAAAGCGTGCAGCATTTGCTTCTACAAAATCACCGACAATGTTCCGGTGATATCTGGTTGCACCCAGAGCGTTATCCACTTTAGCCTGATGGAAATGTTGTTGGCAAATCAGCTTAAGAATTGACCTACAGAATATAACGGCAATCAATCAAACGAACGATAACAAGAAAGAAAGGTTTCGTTAACTGACCGGACATTGTGCTTTTCATGATGGTATTACTAACTAAATGAACAAAGCATTCGATCTTGTAAAAATGTTTTGCTTGCCTGAACACAAGAACCGCGAGTGATTAGACCACTCGCGTTAAACGAATCAATATTATTGCTACGCTGATGTTGCATAGCGAGCATTTCGTATTTGTGGCTGAACAGGGAAAACACCTGCAACGCTCAGCTATAGACGCGTATTTTTTCCACCCGGACACTGGAGTCGGGCAAATTCCTTTTGGAAAATTCACCTATACGTGATCTTTATTCTTGAAAAGATGGGCATGAAATCATGTCTTTGTGTGTAGCCGTGGTTCTCAATTGGGGATGCGAGACGGGTCTTTAAGGGATGCGAACGTTTGTGGCAAATTACGGCTAGTTTTATACTTTTGACCCCATCAATGGTTTGTGTGAGAGGAACAGGATTTTGTTTTGGCGCAAGCAACATGCACTTCGCATTCGTGAAAAGGTGTAGCTGTGACTCCGTCGCACCGTTAAGGTAGGTCGTACCACACCTGATGCGGCCATTGCAAATACGTTTTAGCAAGGTTTGATAGTAAGGTAACAAAAAGCACAAAGCTTCCCATGCCGGCATAGCACTCACTCCTGTGCAGCGGCAATCAGTTGTCCCGCACGTAAGCATCTGTACTACAAAATGAACGATAATGTTCCGGTGATACCTGGTTGCACCCAAAGCATTCTCCACTTTTGCCTAATGGAAGTGTTGTTGACAAATCAACGCAAGAATTGACCTACAAAACGGTTGTCCATCAAACAAATGACAAGGGTGAGGTTTCGTTGTGTTAACTGACCGGACATTGTGCTTTTTATGATGCTGTTACAAACTATGATGTGATCATATGCTTTAATGCGGCCATTTGGATGCTATAGAAAAGTAGCTTTCCAACAGTTGTCCGCATTTTTAGTATCAGTGTTAGTCCGCACATTTGAATAGTAATAAATGTTCTGCTTCCAGCGGTTACGAGGCTATGGACAACTTACCAAACAGGCTGCTGTGGCCGCAGAAACGAAATATCTCTCCATTTTCAAGTTACCAGTAATAAACTTAAAAAAAAAACTGTTTTCAAAGTCAAAAACCTATAAATGCACAATGAGAGCGAAGCGACCTTCGCTTAAAAACGCTGGTCGTAATTGCACCAGGGTCGTACGAACGATCTGCTGGTCCGAAACCGCGAACGAGTAAAAATATTAATGCAATGTGGGACGTCAACAGTGGATAACGGCAATGGTCGTGCCTCTCAGCAGTTTGAATGTGTGGAGCGTTATGTTTGAAAAATGCTGGTGGGGTACGACAGCTTAGGTGTTAAAAAGTTTTCTCATGCCTTGGTTGGAGCGTGTTTTTTGACTTTACCGAGCGCAACAATAAGATTGAATCGATGTGGCAAGACTGCACTAAAACCATATGGCGGTTGTTCTGACAAAATCTTCAAACAATTGAGGAACTCTTGTCTTGGGAACTTCGAGTGCATTGCTTTCCAAGAATATAACGCAAGTGGTCGTCTTCTTCAAAGTGGTAATGGCTCTAGTTGTGAGTGCGCTAGCTTCTGGGCATTGTTAGTGAGGTTGGAGTACTAAACTTCTGCGAAAGCTCGTGTATGAAACTGAGGAATTGAACAACCTACTTCACCAACGAGTGGTTGTGTTGCTTCCATGCTTGTTCCGTCATGTAGTTGTTTTCAATGCTCCAAGCAATCGTCGAGAAATGAAAGCGAGGGTGTTTGTTTCTCGCCTCCGCCTTTTACGCTCGGAACGGAAAAACTGACGAACGCAACTATCCTGTTCACTTGTAACAATACAACAAACAGAAGTTGTAGGCTGACTGCTCCTTTCTCCGGACTGTGACAGTGGCACAGGGGCGTAACGAGGGAGGAAAGGGGACACATTTCGCGTGGCGCCGAATTACGATGGGGGGTCAAATCACTGCGGGTGGAGTCGAAAAGTCTCAACCATGTCAAAAGTTCTTTCTTCAATGCAGTAAATTTGCTCCGAAAGATCTCAGGTTCGAGCACGGGGGCATCAAACTTGTTTCCTTCCCCGGGCGCCATCTAACCTCGTCACGCCCCTGTAGTGGGATGTCGACTGAGACTTCACGCGACCGTCATTTGCTGATCTGTTACTACTCCCGTGCCAACGGCTTCGTCACAATATGAGGTGCGCTCTGTCGATAGAGTAGCTCGTACAAGAAATGACGCAAATCCTTCTCATGTGATCGCTTAGTTTCGGCTTGGGACGACCTCAGTTACCCGCGCTTGCCACCTGCACTGATGCGCTTGAGTTCTGGCTTATTACGTCGGCTTCTCCACCAGACACGGCGCTAATTTCAAACATGGCTTCGCCGTTAGCGACGTGCTTGTGCACATTGTACTTTTCAACGCGTTGCCAACACCAAGCAATGGAGGAGCGCACGTAATTGTTGGTCTTGCAGTGAAGTCCGTCCTGGACTGGTCGTTCTTTTCTATGCGTTAACACACGCGCACGACAATCATGCTTCTCACCAACCTTCATTTTAAATCAAGCACAATTTAACCCTGTAGAGTTCAGATCTCGCGATTCTGTCGAAAAAAATATTGGCCAAAGGGATGAGAAAAAGCCTCCCTTCACAGACTCGTAGTTGCCGGGCCTTCGGCCAGTGGCGTATCCAGGCCAAAATGTTTGGGGGGGGCAGAATGTTCGATTTTAGTCGAACAACAGTATTTTGTTTGGGACGCCGCTTCTCAAAGCACAAAATGAGTAAATTGTTAAAAAATTTTGGGGGATGGTCCCCTGGGCCCTCCTGGCTACGCCTATGCCTTCGGCTGTATTATCGAGATTGCACTGAAAGAGATGTTTGCGGTTTTAATTTTGACTTGCATTGAATGGCGCTACCCGCAAAGACAAACTTTATGCGCATGCTCATGACTGTCTTGGATGCTACACCTACTGTAGGTAGCGGCAAGCAAAATGTTATTGTCAGAAGTTTATTATGCTGGAGTCACAGACGTTAATCCCCTGTTTTTCAACTTTGAATTGTTGAAACATATGGCTAAATATTCTCCAA
>Ga0210059_1004721_pt1 | contig 22004 bp, 16 predicted proteins | sample Ectturendosymbi2_FD_188042 | JGI IMG/M metagenome (GOLD analysis project Ga0210059, IMG submission 188042) | Ecteinascidia turbinata endosymbiont from Florida, USA - Sample 2 (SPAdes) (version 2) | ecosystem: Host-associated > Tunicates > Ascidians > Unclassified | place: Key West, Florida...
CCCCCCCCTAAAAAAAATCCTGGATCCGCCTATGCGGAACTCCGGTTGAATGACACTGTAGTAATGTGATATTTTTCATGTGTGCTACTGTGCAGGGGCGGATCCAGATGGCGATCGCTCCCTCTAAAACCTACGAAAATAACTATATTCATCATAATTTTGTACAATTAAGAAAACAACATTCGCGATATAAGGCCACTTTGTCGTCCATTATTTTATCACAGCAGTGTTGTGAAGCATACTTAATTTCTCTTGCAGTAGCGAAGCCATTATGGGATTTGATTTAACCACTAAACTGTACTGAAATCGCCCCCCATAAACTTATTGGCTGGATCCTCCCCTGCTACTGTGCCACTATGCAGTGTCACTTTACTTTTGTTTTGTTGTATGACCACTGCCCGACAGTTAAGTAGCCGTGCGATAGATAAATTACAGCAATGCTTTAGAAATATTTTTTTAGAAATCACCATTAGGGGGTCCTTGTAAGCATTTCGGGAGAGACCAGAGTTGGGCTGCTACGGCATTGTCACTACATATTTGTAAATGTGTCGTGTGCAACTCCACATATCGATAAAATTGTTGATGCTTGTTAGTTGCTAAATGAATGTGGTTTTATCATTGATGCGGAGAGATCAATGAACTGTGCAAAAACTCCGTTTTGGCCTTACTACATTTGTTTGTTGGTTTCTCAGGCAGTGCTCAGAATCTACCCCCGCCCCATTTAAGTCTAGCACTTGGTGCTGAGGCGAAAAGTGGAATTAATTTAGAATTATTTACCAAGATTAAGATGTGGTCACGGGCGTAATGAGGGGGGAAGGGGGGTGCAATTCCAGGGCGTGGAATCACTATGGGGCGCAGAATCACTGCGGGGCACCGAATAATTGTGGGGGCGCCGAAATGTCCCAACAATGTCGCCAGTACTTTTTTAAATACAGAACATTTGCTTCCGAAAGACATCAGGTTCGAATACAGAGGCGCCAAACTTGCTTCTTGCCCCGGGCAACGTGGTGTGTTTTACAACAAATCATAAGCTTATCTTACCTGGTCGCAAGTCATTGACGGGTATCAATTTCTGATAGAATACGTTACATGAAAACGTGAAATTCTACTTTAAATTCATTTCCCCAATTGAAGTTCATTGCATCACCCGGCAAATATTTTCTGTTTTTGTGGAATAACGTATATGAGTTTTGAGGATCGAATTATTGCATACACAAACGGTGGCCAATGGGCCCCTTTCAGCTAAGTTTGCTCCCCCTGGCTCAAACCACTGGTTATGCGACTGCTTACTGAGGTTAGAACACCACGCAGGCGTATAAAAACTGAGCAGACCAATAACGAAAACTCGCCCCAGCAAGCTATAGGTTTGCACGTAGTGCTCACTAAGAAGTCACAACTAAACCTTAACGATAAAGACGTATTCCCACAAGTCTGCATAGAGGTATTCTAACAAACCACGTATTTTATACTGTGTGAAAATAAGCCTGAATAAGAGTTGTTTGATTAAGCTATTCACTCGAGCACGTTGATCACAGTCTCACACTAATATTGCATTTTTCAAACTTGTGGAAACATTGCTGCAGATTTACTCATACTTCTTTTCATAAGTGTACGGGAGTGCATATATTTGGGGATGCAAAAAATTTTTGCTCAAATTTGATCTTGCTTTCCCGAATAACGTATAAACAGCAAGTCTTAATGTTAAGATTAAAACGTGCCATTGTAAACCAATCAAGGTTCCTGCATGTCTAATTAGGCCTACCAATTACCGGGATTGAAAGCCGTACGCCCTCAACTAGCAATCAATATTCTGCATAGGTACATGTGAACAATGGTAATATTTATTGTGTTGAAAAATGTTACCTAATTACAATAAAATCCTCCCAAAAATTGCTGTTCATGCCACCACGCCTGGAAGGTGTCGTTCAGAATCTTCATTTTCAAGTCTTTATATACGCTTTAAACTTATTCTTCCAACACGATCATCCTGATAGTTAAGATCTGTTCTTCTCTAGCATAGATGTGTGCATTTGTGTTGGCCACAATGGCAATTAATCTGGAAAAGGAGTAAAATATCGGGTTACGATCTAAAGTATTACATTGCCGCAAATATGTCACGTTTCAAGTAATTAGAGGGAAAGGAGGCAATTTAATACATAGCATATAGCTTAACCTTCCACATGGGCAATCTTCACTGCAACATGTTGTACTTATACTACTACAACTTACTTAAACGCTTACAATTTCTAAGGTCACATTATGAAAACCAAAAATCCACTCCAGTTTAGACAGTTAAATGCGCACTGAACACAGCATGCTAAGAAAAAATAGCAATATGAGACTGATACACGCAAATACTGCAGCCTATATGATCAACTACTGAGGAATGTGCACAAATGCACATTTCCAATGGCAAATGATTTATAGCCTCAAAAAGAATATTTTATAAAAATGGCAGTGCTTCATTGCACTGCATTAGCATAAGTAAATTATGCAGTACTATTCATGAAAACTTCATTTCACAGCATTAAATTGAAGCAATAAAATTTGGCAGGATGCAACATATGCAATTCATTGCATAAAACAAACGGAAAATATCAAAACCTAAATAGTATAAAATCACAGCTACATTACATTACCACTACGCAACATATTACAGCTGCAGTTACGTAGTTAATTTTATTTATGAATACTTCGTGGAAACAGATTTGCACTTGCAAATCTCACAACATCAAGCAAGTTTGAAACACGAAAACTTCACGCTGTCATATCACAGTTACATCACATTACTACCGCAAAACATTTTGCAGCTCCAGCTACATTTTAGTTGTACACTTTACAGCATCAACAATTTGAGGTTTACAAAAATTAGGGTTAGTTGGAACGGTGAGCTACCACTACACATGTTCCTAATTACAAAATGTTTCTAACTCTACCCAAATTTGAATCAAGTTGTTTCAGTTGGCCCAACTTTGATTTGGGCTGTTGTAATTTGCTCAAATATTTATAATATATTCAAATCTGAATGACATTCTTCCAATTTGACCAGATGTTTCTAATTGTATCTAAGTTTGAATGAAGCTGTTTCAATTACCCAAATATGATTAAAGCTGTTGGAATTTGCCCAAATGTTTCTAAATGTATGCAAATTTAAATGAAGTGGTTGTATATTATTCAAATTGGAATGAAGCTGCTTGAAGTTCCCTAAAATTGAAAAAGCTGTTTGAAGTTCCCTAAAAATGAATAAAGCTGTTTGAAGCTACCCAAAATTGTACAAAGATGTTCCACTTGGCCCGAATTTGAATGGAGCTATTGTTGTTTGGCCAGAGTTGATTTAGTCTGTTGGAATTTACCCAAATTTTTCAAATTTCTGGAAACATTTTTAACTTCACCCAAATTTGAATAAAGCAGTTCCAATTTGCTCAAATTTCATCAAGGTTGTTAAAATATACCCAAATCATTTTGATTTTATCCAAATTTGAATAAACCTCTTATAATTCACCCAGACATTTCTGAACGTACTAAAATTTTAAGGAAGCTTTTCTATATAGCCCATCTTTGAACTAGACTGTTTGCAGTTGCCCACAATTGAGTGAAGCTGTTGCAAATTGGCAAAATTTGATTTGACTGGTGGACTTCACCCAAGGTTTCCAATTAATCTAAATGTTTTTACCCACATTTGATTGAAGCTTTTCTCATTTGCCCAGATTTAATTGAGGCTGTTGGACCTTACCTAAATGCTCCTATTTTACTCAAATGTTGCTAATTTTACCCAAAACGTTATTAAAGTTTTTTAGTTGGTCCAAATTTGATGAAGGCTGCTGGAATTACCACATGATTCCAGTTCACTCAAGAGCAGTGTTTATTTTGCCATCAGGGGCAAAAAAGAATGGCAAAATAGTCTCAGGGGCAAAAAAGTCTCAATTTTGAAAAATTTTGCCCGAATAATGGCCAATTTTTCAGCGTTGGGGATGCGACCGCATCCCCTGCATCCCCATGCCGTACGCTAATGCTTCTTTTCGCTTTTCACACAGAATAAAAATAGACGTGACTTACCGCTATCAGCAGTGTCACTGCCTCGCTACATTACCTGCGATGATGTCTGTGTTCAACAGTCACATGTAAGCCTCCCATTCAGTGATTTCAAATAAACCCAGATTGCACACCAAAGAAACCCATATTCGTGGGTCTTCAATAAAGACCAAGACAGCTTATGTTACAAACAAAAAATATGACTGTGTTTATTTGAATTGAAACGATAATCTAATTAATTATAGTTCCTCTTCAAAATTTTCTTTTGCAGCGCAAACATTAACATTTGGACGACCTTTTTGTTGCTCATAACGATGGTAACATACTCGGTTGATTGTATCTCTCTCTAATTGTAGGAGTACTTTTTGTTATTAAACTAGGAAATTTTGTGCAATCTTCAACTGTAGCGGGATCTAAAATCCCACAAAAATATAATCCCAGTGCCTTCTTCCTCTAATTGAAATTTGTTTTTTAATTTGTATGCATAGGGAAACATCGAAATCTAAACAATCATTCCCAACCCTTGTTTCACCAGTTTCTTCAACTGGCATTAGAGACAACAACATTATGTATATATCACCCCGACAATGATCTTATATGAGGGCATGAAATCGATTGAACACGTTCTGTTTCATCAGATATGCGTACTTTCTCACCTGATGTGTGCATGCATGTGTGCAACACATTGAAGTTGCTGATGAAATTATCCCTTCAAAAAAACAAGATTTAACGTAATTTTTCATAATTAAACCGATATACCCAGGCATGGGCATCGGAAGGGGGGTAGGGGGGCCTTGGCTCCACCCTGGATTTTGAAATTATTAGCAAAAAAAGGTTATTTTTTCAATTTCGAGGAGTAAAAACCAAATTTCACCACTTTTGGCCCCCCCTGGAAAAAATTTGGGGAAAATCCCCTACTGTCCCCCCCTCTGGAAAAAAATCCTTCCGACGCCCATGTACTCAGGTTGATTGAAAAAAGCAGATGTGGATGAAAACACCCCACAGTGGGGCCCATGGTAACATGCGGAAAAACACTGCTACCGAAATGTCACAAACATCTTGCATTTCCGCAGGCCGGCCCGAGCAGGTCAGGGGCCCAATGCAAGACCTAGGCGCGGGGCCCCGCTCACCAGCGGTGCTATTACGTCATCGTGGTCAGTCAACCGTGCTATGATGTTTTTGATTAAGGTAATTTAGTAAAATAACTATTTGAATATACAAAGGACGGCAAATTATTGGAAATGATCTGTCTGCAGGCTACACGATAAAACAACAGCTTTTATGGGCGTGGGCACAGCTCATGTGTCCCCCAGCTACGCCCATGTTAATGATGACCAATAGCATGCTGCTGTGGCAGACATTAGACAGTGTACTACTACCGCTCGTAATCAAGCCAAAATTTGTAGTGGAAGCTCGTGTAGTGCTTCTATATGATGACGAGGGATTGCCGTACTTGCTGATACATTGGTTTGGTGTTTGGTCCAAATTAGTTTAACTTGTGCAGAAAACCTTCTTTGTTCTGTGTAATGATTTAAGTTTTTTCTGTCCATGCATGCTACTACTAACCCGTGATATTGACCTTGAGTCTGAGATAAACTGGTAAATATAAATAAAAAAGATGCAGCGTTGCTTGTAGCCTTAGTTTGTAGTAGCTCAATTTTGCCCAGTGGGCTGTTAGTGGCTATCAAGCAAAAAGAAAAGATAAAAACTTACAGTTACATGCAGAACACGCAATAGCCAACAATAAATCATTTTCCGTTTGTTTGACACCGATTTATCTCACAATTGTTGATGACATAACCCTGATGGTACTATACATATAAGCAGTTCACAGTCTGGCACATTGCGGCTAGCTCTTAGTAGGTCCGGACAACAGACAATATGTCTATCTGCTCTCAAAGTCTTCACATCCAGAAAACATCTTCTGTCGCAGGAGGATTTCCTGTCCGCATCACTTCGCGGCTTCCAGTTGTTTTGTATTCGGAATGCAGCCTCCTGTAAAGGAGTCGTTGCAAGTTCTCATTGCTCATGAGATTTCACTGATTCAGTGCGCTCTGCCTTTTCCACCTTTTTTTCAAACGCAACATTTTGCGTCAAAAGTCGTAAACCGACGTAAAAACAACAATCCTGGTCACGTATTTTTCCACTAAATGTCTTGGTTTTTCTGAAGTTAGCTCTCTCCACTCGAAATCCACTGTTGTAGATTGGCTGCCCTCTAAAGATTTCTTCAACACAAGCATCCCTGTTACAGCATCTGTTTTCCTTGCTCGAAAATACCGCATCCCGTCTCCTGACGTCAGAGAGAACCGATTGAAGTTGACAGAAGAACTAAAACAGCACAGCATGATCACATAATTGCCACAGACATTACTTATAACAAAAGTATTGATAAACTGAGATAGTGGTTAATTCTGTAGGCCCAAAAGCTTTTTGTCGGAGCGTTTCTGTTGTCCTAGAAAAAAAAGTTCTCCAATTAAGAGTTGAGATTGCAGTCAAATCCATGTAATTTAGAAGAATGTCAATGTGAACTTACACAAATGTGATATCAAGCTGCATGATTTCGCCCGACTTTGATGCAAAATTTCGAGACACAGTATACGACGTTTAAGTAACCTTTTCTCTGTAACGCCAGGCTGACTGCAACCAACAGTTGGTTCGATCCGGATGCATCATGCAGAATAAGCATTCCTGTTAACAACCCATTCACATGCACCGTTGCTGTACAGTGAAACATGCAGCGAAGGATTTTTACCTCGCGTCAGCGGTGAAGCGAAAAACGTTTGCTGGATGTTTCGTGCTACGAGGAAGGTTGAGGTACACAAAAGATATTGAAAAGGGTTTAGTTTTACATTTTTGGGGGGTTGTGCAGGAGTCTCGTTGGCACACGCTGCAAAACATAAAACTTTTTTTAAACTTATTTTCCGAATTTTCTAAAGCGTTTTCATTTTTTTCTTTGATCTAATATTCCGCAACAAGATACTGTGCAATAATTTGTTCGGAGACGCAAATTGATACAAAGCATCATAATCTCACATCAATGTGAAGAAACGTACAATGCATGCAACGCAGCTCATGCGCTGCTATCCACTGACGAACTTGCTTTTCATTATCAAAGGGTTGAAGAAAGTATTGCCTTTTACGTAAGTTTACTTCGAAGGTACTTGAACTTGTAAATTTAACAGTCATGACCAGCCTGTAATTTCTTGACTTAAAAGCAAATTATTAAGTTTGTGTCCAACCTATACTGCAACTCTTATCAAAATATACCGAAACGTTATCAATAGGGCAACCAAAAGTCAATAAAGTCAAATTTTTTCTGCCTTTTTTAAAGCTCATGAAATTTCCACAAACCAAATTTCACACTTATATCGTGAGGGAATCCCAAGTCATTGGGTCAAAAAAGTCAAGATTTATCGTTAGGTCAGAATTAATAGTTGGGTCAAACTTTGCTGCAACACAGTTTTTTTCTCTTTGTCGATATTTTATTGAAGCTACAACAACAGATATTGATATTCTTTTGCAAGTTTAGTTGAAATTCTGTAGTAATAATGAGTTTCTTGTGATTTTTGATGTAACAATGTTGTTTTGCCTACTGCTGGACGATTGAATGTTATGAACGACAGACGTGGTAAGGCAAGAAACGTGGTCTTACAGCACTTGGTTTGGTAAATGCTCAATCCATAATGCATGCAGTGTTTCAACTTTATGATGTTCTCACCTTTGACTTTACTTTCGTTTTTAATGTACTTACCGGCCTATTATCCCAACAACCAATTTTTTTTAATTTCTAAGCTTTGAGTACATGAATATGTTTCTGGGTTAACCTTAACACCTAACGCTGAATTATTTTGTAATTGCAAACGCAGAAAATTTATAGGTCAAAATAAAGTCAAAATCTGTAAATTGTAAAGTCAAAATTTTAAGTTTTTAGGTCAAAAAATTGGTTGCCCTAGTTATCAGTACAAAACACTTCTTCCTCTTTTCCATGGTACTGGTCATTTCTGCAATGTATTGATATCGCATACGTTTCACAAACGCATACTTTGCTTCGTTTCACAGCAAAGAAACGCAACAAAATCAAGTTTTTTAAAGTAAAGTACTTCGCAGTTAAAAACTGACGTAAATGCTAGCTTGTAAGCAGTATCGTGGACCAATAAACGCCGAGATTCAAGAGAAAGTTAGCACTTTGGTTAAACGCTGTGTAAACGGCCAATTGTAATCAGTTTGTTCCGAGATCTTGGACAGACACAGTTGACAGTAACCAACAAAGAAGGAAAACAAACTTGGGAACTGTCTTACAAAGGTGAAATCTTTGTATAATTGCCCGGGCAGTTGACTGTTACGCACTTGAAGCCTCCTCCAGTGTTAAAGCATTGTTGCTCTGAAGAACAGTTATGAATACCTGAAAAGCCAAAAGCTTCGTTTCACAGCAAAGAAACGCAACCAACACCATGCTATAAGGTCACGTGGCACAACGTGCTTACTGTTTTGAACATAACCAAACCTTGAACTATCTGAGAAACGAGCTATCTGACCAGCTTGATAACTTTTATCTTGTTATCTTGCATGGCGTAAAACCTGTGGCGTCGCAGAAAATTTCCTTGAAGGGGGGTTCATTTAGTGGCATACGGTGGTCATTTGTATTTGGTGTGCGCTGTTTGTGACGTCACAATTTGACGTCATGGTCATGTTTCCAAGCCAACGTTTTTGCGAAGTTTATTGACATAACATGAATATTTTTCTACATCCACTCCCCTTATTTTATGCGTCATTGCACTGAACATAAACTATCAGCGTTCCAAGCTAGGCTATCGGAGGAAAATAAACTCAATGCTACGACACAGCAGTTCATAACTGCAAAAATAACAGGCTGAACGTTAAAATAGGGGAGTAAAACACACTCATCGCAACGTCAGAGCAGTTTACAGCTGCAAAGCGAGGCTGCGCTAATGCCTTGTCGAATACGAGCATTCCAGCACAGGAAGTGTGCGGCTGGACTGGGTGGCACACACCCCGGTTTGCAAGATCGAATCTTGCTAAACTACACTAGAATTGAGAATGAGCATAAAGTACGCAAAAAACTTTCGATTTTTTGTTATTTATAGAAGTCCAGCGAACTTTAAGTTTGTTTTTTTTCTCTGCTGAGACATTATCAAATGCCTGAATACTTCTATGTTAACAACTGCAGTTTTTGAGCTCGTTCAAAAGTTCTATCATGCTATAGAAATTGGTAATGTAGCCGATGCGGTCAGCGCTTGCGCTGATCAGCCTTAGCAGACAAAATAAATGCAATTGATTCGGATAAAGTGAACCATCGCGGAACACAATCTTAAACATGCGTACTGGACGAAACGTCTGCAAAAAGTGGTGAGATGGTTTCTGGACGCAGACGATAACGCAGATGCCCACCGAAGCCTAATTATTACTTTTTAGCCCCTTTACAATGTTCCTTGAAATTTGCATTCAAATTCATTCCGTGGTATTTGCATCAAGTCGACAAATTAACAAGCAAAAAGTATGCGAAAACAATTAATCTCCTTTGCGCAGGTAATAAAGTTTTTGTAAAATAGCAAGCTCAAGGAGGGGGGATTAACCCCAAACCGCCCCCCTTTCGTAAAACCAATGAATCTCTTGTCTTCCAAATTGTAGCTTTAGGCACCACTTATTCAGATACCCAGGACTAACATTTTAATATAAATCATAACAACCTGATCGAATTAATAAACTAAAATTAATTCAATCAGCTCCTTATTGATGCATCAACTCACATTTCAGGCTGATTGCAACTATACGCTGAATTTCGCGCTAACATCCTACCTTAATACGAAGCACTTTGCAGAGAGCTAGTTTTGTTGACCATTACACTTAACGTTACAATAGCAAAGCAAAGTTCTACCGTTGTACAAACAGGCGCCGAGTTTCTAGCCTAAACCAACCTATAATGTACAACATTAGAAGTCCCGAAAAATTTTAACGACAGTTCAAAACTACAGCTTACAAAACTACATCGGCATACCTAAGTCACATTCATTGACATCTATGCAATCTCTTCCTGCGGCTCCACCGACCTCGTATCCTGAAGGGCATATGCAGTGAAATGATCCAGGGGTGTTGATGCATCTGTGGTGACAGTGCCCTTTTCTGGGAGCGTGACGCTTCGAGACGTAATTTGCTGCTGGAAATATAGTCAATCATTGTTTTTTTACACAAAATGATAAAAAGTTTCATTCGACCTTGAAAGTTAACGTTGCTATAGCACGTTATCCTGTTTAGGAATTTCAAAAATGAACAATTAGTTTCAGAGTGAAGATTATTTCGTTTTACATCGTTCAAAGTTGGCACTAATTTATTAACTTTTGATTGGTGCTAACCACCCAGTAATCTTGGTCGGTACTAAACATCAAGAAACTTCTGAAACTAGAAAAAAAGCACAAGCAGAAATTTTTGTATCACAAATGTCTGGTGTTGCTGAATTAAATTCGCTCTTTTATGAAGGTTCTATTCACTGTAAATCAGTTTAATGTTTAACTGACATATTTGCATTGTTTTAGACGTGAATGGAAGAAAATTATGCATTCGCACTGTAGAACGGAGCCTTTCGCAAATGTTTATTTCTCACATTGCCTCCAGTCTCTGTTTGCTGTCTATTAAATTGTATCGGGTTATACAGTTTTTCAATTTCATATCATTTGCCAAAATTTCTAGCCTTTATTATTTTGCGTAATGTTGGCAAGTACTACTAAGAGAAACGTGAGTAGATGAAGTTAAAATGGTATTGAATGATTTCAAAACGGCATCGTGGCAAAGACAGCAGGTTCTGGATTGTAATGTAATGATTCTCCCTTTAAAATAAATCAATACAGTACATCAAAATCAACAGTCAGTTATACTGTAACTGTTGTTTTGCACCTTTTCGTATCCAGTTGTTTTGTATATTTTGTCAAATGCGGTTTCAGTTTATGGAATATTTTCCGACAGTTTGGCAGGAAAATTAGTATGGTCGATAATGTTTGTTGTCTTCGCTAAGTTTTGTTAAAAAATGAAAAAAACACCTTCCTTGAAACGGTGACTATCGTATTCTTCATTGCAGGGCAACTATTTAGTTTCGAGGGTTTAGATTATATTACTTCCTGAGTTCTTGGAGTAAATAAAGTTATACACCACGTTTTTCCAACACTCCTGTTTGTATCGGTACTAACTTGCACTGGTAATAACTATGAAAGAAGAACATAAATATAACGCAGTTTCCAATTACACTCCCACTCTAAACATTTCCGATAGGAAATTTGCTGCACAAACGTTTCTGAAGTCCTCAATGCTAGCTTGTAGGATTTGCTGCGTAGCAATAGGTACGGACCCAAATATTTGTTTCAACAACTGTCCAGTTCTTTAATACAAATTAAAGTTTTTAGGATGTCGTTAGTTTCGATTACCACATCACCTCAAAGCTGAATGAACTGTATAGGATCTCTAAGTTTGGTATTTTTGCATTTGTCGCTTGTCTTCAAATCAGCAGAAACGGACAGAAAGCATTATGCTTACAAATGATTAATATTTCTGAAGTAGAAGTTACAGGCTGAAACTGAACACACACAGACTTCCACGTGCAAATCTGACCTGCTAAGCCCTGATAAACAGTTTTTTGAAAGTTTTGACGATAGTATGCCAATAAATGTCCTGAGATTCGCATCAAATGTCACCATCAGTGATAGTCTCGAGACTTCGTCTCAAGACAAGTTTCGATACCCGTTTTTGCGAGTCTCGGTCACAAGCCTGTTGCCTTGAGATTTTCAATTTCCAACGATATGGCTTACGAAAACTTCTGTAATTCAGCATGTTTTCTGTCTGCTGTATCTGCAGTTAAGAAACAATAAAAGCAGGTGAGTTTGCTAGAAATTTTACAAAAATTCAACTTCGAAGAAGTGGTGACATTTTTTGAAAAATTTTAGAAAAAATTCGGCATAATCCACGGATTTTCAAGTCTCGAGTCTCGGTCTTGGGTATTTTGGTGAAGTTTCGATCTCGAAGTTTCAACCAGGTCTCGGTTTCGAAGTTCAGGTCTCGACTGCATCTCTTGTCACCATTTAAAAAACACAAATGTTGATTCAGCGCAAACCATGCATCACTCGCTATTATTATCACCTCAGTAAAGAGTTCTTTTTTCTAATCTCGAAATTCGCCAACCAACAGTTGTTAGTGTATCGTCATTTAACATTCAGCATTTCAGCAATCCATTACTCCTGATCACTTAGTATTATCAGTTACTCTCAGGGTTGAGCACCGCCATGCAACTGTCTCAGTTGCAATGAGCGCTTAGTGTAGTTTTCAGCAGTAGCATGTAAGAAATTAAAGCTTGTCATAAATAGAGTCAACAACCAAAGGCGACCTGTGATATTACCGTTTACAGTTACATGCTCCATGTGGACCATCTTCACCAAGCAACTGGCGGCAAACATCAATCAGTGTTCAGAAAAATTAACTTCTTCATTTTCAAGAAGCAACACCAAAGAATAAAGCAGATATTGAAATTACAGTATTTCATACATTTTCATGGAAACTGTTTGGCTCAGCAATTAAGATCTTACAAGAGAACACTTACAACAAGCTTTTCCGAATTTTGTTAGGATAACTTTTGAAAAGTAAGGTTTTATCGGAGCACATTTTGTTTCAGAGCCTCCGTGGCTTGAATGGCAGCTGTAATCTTTTATCAAAACACAACATAATTTTAGCAAATTACGGTACAGCGTTTTAGAATTCATCAACAAACAAATTTCCTGATAACAAACCTCTGAAATTTTTGCCTGGCTTTATTTTTTTAATTGAACACTCTCACCCTTTCAAAATGTCTGCATGCTGTATCTGCTTTTTTGCATTATTCCTGACTCTGAATGGTTGGGAACAGTCAGTATATTTACAGCAGCAACTTCCAAAAACGAAACTTATTTTCTGAAATGCTAATATCGAAGCTTCCACTCAAAAGATATATCTTGCGTATTGGCACAACAAAAATATTTGAAACCTCATTGCTAAAATTCGCAAACAGACAGTACCTACGTCATCGGGAATGATATCGGTTGTTGCTTCAGGCAGACTTGAACATTCATCAATATCTTTAAAAAAAACAAAAAATAATGAAAACTGCTCATGTATTCAAGAGCTAGGCCAACTGAATTCCTACCGTAGCAAAAGATCTCGTGCTGTCCCACTCGGAAGCCACGCTTGCAACTGCATTTTGTCTCGCCACGCCGTCTGGAGCATCGCGCAAGTCTAACTCTGCCGTTGAAGCCTGAGGGACGCTCTGCAGAGACACCGCTTGATTTAGTGTAACAATGAATAAGGTTCGCAACGGAGCTCGATTTGGCATAAACGCAGATTTCGGGCGCTCAATTAGCGATCACAAAAGGTCACCATACTGGAAAGTTGCGGAATCTTGCCAACCTAAGCACAGATTACACGAAAATTGAATAAACGACCGCAAAAGTCACTAATGCAAAAATGGCTCCGACTCGAGCATCATCGCCTAATTTTCGCTTTGATCTGATAGACATAACTACCAGACAGGTAATGACGATCTGTGACGTTACGCAATATTCTTCGTTCAGTTAGTAACAGCAATATAATATATATTTTTCAATCAGCCTGTAGATAAGCATATCAGTTGCCCAAGTAAGCTCTGATAGCTATTGACGCACATATTATTTTTGTGGTGTTTTGGCAACGATAGAGAGCGCTGCTTGTTCACATATGTCTCTAAAGCAGGACCCAAGAAAATTGAAGATTTCGCTTCGGGCGAAGATCTATATAGGGTTGTTGGAGAAATGTCCATACGTCAAATCATTCCTTTGCCAAATTGACCTTTGGCTCACTTGTCAGTAACGAGCTCTCGTGAAATTTGCTCTTAGTGGTTTGCAAAAACAGCTTAACAAAAGGCTGAGTGTTTTTTTTAATTGTTTAAATCTTTTCACCACGCTTCTGTTTTTACTAAGTGATAACATTTTGTATGCTACAATGGCTTCGCACATACAGCATCGAAACCAGGTTCTACAAAAATGAGTGAGCAGCCTTTGTATAAAATGCAATTCACAGCAAAAATCACAAAAGTTCAAAACGCACGAATGCAACGCCAAAACTTGTTGCCAAACATCGGATATACTGTACCTTAATACATTTTAACAGTGGATTACATGTTTTAGGGTTATTTCATTTATCCAACAACCTATTGGCCAGGGGTGTCCAACTTAAATGGGAATTACGTGCCAAAGATTTCCAAACAATCTACAGGCCCGTGCTATATCATGCTCAAATAATCGGAAAATATTGTCAAAAACTTAATCGGACATATAAAGCTGCAGGGCACGCCTCCTGTGTTGTGCATCCCTGCTATAGACTATTAAAAGCATTGATGCCTTCCCGTGCGGTTAGCTGTGCAGGGACTTCTCCCTCAAAGCCCAGCTGTGGGAGCTGATAAATCGGCGCTTTGTGCTCCAGATCAACATCGGAAGACAAATTTCGAAGGCATGCTTTATACTCAGTTCTGATTTCGTTTTCGTATTTAACTGCAATGATTTTTCGTTCCATTTTTTATGTTATGTCCACTTTCATTTGTTAATTTGTTCAGTTCACTTTCATTTATACTCGCTTGTTGTACTCCATACCGCAGTGGCACGAGTGGTCTACAGCGCCCATCTCCGCTTGCTTGCGCCGAGCGCCACGCGGCTGCTTTCGCAGTGAATGCTGCGCTGGTGGCGAGTCGATGGCAGCACGCTGGTGGCGAGTCGATGAACCGTTTCCTTGCACCCACCCATCAACGCCGAGCACGAGACTGGACAGGCCGTAACTATCGTTTTTCAAGTCTCAATTCGGTATGACCCGACTGTGAACTGAATCCAGTCAGCCATCTTTGGTGACGCATGCTGAACTAACTGTACTACTTAGTCGGTTCTTAGCTTCATCAGACTTAAAATTCAAAACGTCGGCACTCATTTAATGAACGACATTAAGTCTTTTGTATATGAGTGCAAGTTTTTCTTGAAAAAATGTGAAAAACATTAAGTATGCTGAGAATGCAAAGTATTACAGGCGATATTTCCCAAAACGAAATAAAAGAGGATACACACAACATTTTCCGAAAACAACATCTGTTTTGTTATGAAAAAACTTTAATTTTATTAACTTGCAATGGTAAGGTTAGAATCATTCGGAAACGTTGGGGAGAAGCTGGGTAAATTTTGCTTATTGCTAGAAACTTTAGGTGAGGGCCGCTTGGCAAGGGAAAGAGAGAGATTTATTGTTTCATATGACTCAGCTAATAAGCAGATACAATGCAAAAAGCCATTATGCAAAAAGTAACGAATTTTCAGTGGAAGTTATAATAACTGAAAACACAATGGCAAAAGAACTGATCAATGTAAACAAATATTGTCACTTTGTCACATAGAATTGGTGAAAGATGACAGAGGTCATCTATCTAGCCAACCAAGGCTGAAGAATCCGAAAGAGAGCTCTTATCCCGAGCTGGAAGTTTTCAAACTTTTTTTCATACTTCCCTCCTTCGAGTGCCCGAGTTTATTGACATGAATTATTACTACGACCGACTACAGTAAGCAAACTTTAGCCTTGTGGCAAGCTTCTGAGGAATCTGCCTGCTTTCTGCTTTCATTCTTCTGCGACGATTAAAACTTGCAAGCGTATCTATTTTTGATAGTTAAAGGCCACAAAGATGGCGGCAAGTAAATCAGTCACAGTTTATTGACAGGGAAACTAGTTTCGCGTTTTCCAACGCATCATCAGTCCTTATTCAAATAGAACAACCGACTAATGGGAGAAGCCACCTCGGACAGCGAAAAAACAGGTTACCTGCCGAGTACCTCACAACACTTTGGAAGCCTTCCCATGAACTGCTGAAGCGGATAGTAACATTTAACTTAATTGCAAGCGGTGAACGATCCATAGTTTGAATGCTTTGCTTAAACAACTGTGATTTCCCAGCAGACTACAAGTTCAGATGCGACTTGGCGCTTCTCATATAACACTCGTGGCAGCACCGCGACAGCTTTTATGTCGAGCTTCGACGCCACCAAACATAGCGATCAAACAGTCTTATTTATTAAAATCTACCATACAAAAAACAGTTAAGAAGTAGCAAATCGCTAGAAAGGAAAAAATTTGCATAAACTTCAAAGAAAATCCTGATGTGAAAGGTATTGGGCGTGAAAACATGAAGACATGAAGATTAGCGAGAACGACCGCTACGGCACGAAAAGTTTACTCCACGAAAATCGCCACACGATCCTCGTCTATTCGAGAATTGTCGCTACGTCTAACGAAGGTTCGTCAATTTCGGAAAAACACAGAAAACTCATTAAGTACCCTTTGAGTCCCGCGCAGGCCACTATAGCGGCCAGTACATTTCTGGCCATAACTCGCCAGCTGATTGAGCTAGAGAGCTATTCAAACCCTCTACGGATTCTGCACGTCTTCTCGTTGAGATTGAAAAAAAAATTTTCGTTTTGGGTTTGGGGTTTTCTGTGGGTGACGTCATAATAGGGACATGTTTTTGCGCCTTTTTGGCCAAGTTTACCTGGCCCTGAGCGGCCAACCCAACGAGCCATTGTTTGGCTCAAGATTTTTTGGAAACTAGGCTATGATTTTGGATTGTTCAGAGTTGTTAAACCACAAACCCAAGACAATTTTTCAGTTTTGTTTAGAAAAATTAAGCCAGGCGTTAACAGCGCGCAGTAGTATTATAAAAAGCCGTTAGTTTTCTATTTACCAACCATGATAATTGCAGTGATCATGGCTTTCTTTTTTCTGTTGAGAATCAATAATTTAAATGTGAATGTCTTATTTTTTGTTTGATAAAACGACAGGTTGTTTAGAAATAGCAGATAAACCTGCAGGACGTGCGTTTCTTCGCGCAATGTGTTGGGACTCAGTACAAAGAACTACAGAAAATGACTTCGAATTGTCAGTGTTTTTTTTGTAGGGGAAAGGGTATACAACATGGCTAGGAATATTTTGCATTTCGGAAATATTCAGCTGGTTGTGGGCCTGGATTTTATAACAGAAGTGTAAGACAAAAACGAAGAAAGAGAACACAGCGTCCCTGGCGGCAGTTTAAACAAACTTCTCTTTGCATCATAGTGGACTGCATATGAAAAATACCAGGTTGCAAAAATGTAATGCATGCTTGAAAATAACTGCAGAGCACATTATAAGTCAAAGATATTTAGACGAACCTTAAATTATTTCGCTGCAGTAACATTTGGTAAAACTAACGGTTATCTTGAAAATAAAGATAAGAGTAATAGCGTTTTCTGTTATATGTCTACCTCAAAATTCTCGAATCTCCATTAATGAACTCTTTGTAGCTGACTGATGTGTTTACCTTTTTGTCTCTATTTTGTCATAATTAATCCCAACGTAGAAAATCAGTTAGAATGACTTGTTTTAGACAAAAATTTGACAAAACCAAGAAAAGAACAGGTATAACGGTGTAAGGGCTGTTTTAAATTGTTTAAGACTTAAAGATAACGCTTCAATCATACCAACTGCACGGTTTTCAACTCCCATCGCTATAATTAAGAGGTTAGCATTAAGTTTATCAGCATCCAAATCAGTTGATATAATGATTGAAAAAGACGTGCCAGCCGTATATACAACAATGTAGTTGTTACTTATAGCCGTCAATGTGGAATGGTTTTGCAATTGTACAAATTGTGGCGCCATTTTAAAGCGGAAACAAAAATGATCTACAGTAAAAACGAAAAGTCCAAAATGCGGATTTGCTATTGGTTTCACAAAACACAAACAGTTTACAGATTGCTTGTGGTTATGGCAAGTTTGATTCATTAGTGCATTTATAATTTTTGTAACATCAACCTCCAATGGATAGTTTGCAATGTGGATATTTAAGCTGTTTTTATCAGCATTTTGCAACGCAATACAGTTATCAGGAATGCCTGACAACCAGGTGCGTCACCAGCTTTTGTCTTAAAAGGTGCCAGCATAAAAACGGAATAACTACTGTCCAGTGGCGGTTCTAAGGGGGGAGGTGGGTGGGCCATGGCCCCCCAGATTTTTGACTGGCCCCCTGCTTGGCCCCCCAGTTTTGTGCTTAATTTTACGTTCAAGTTCATTTGATTGACATATACAGCAGATATCTTGCAGCCAGCAAACCATTAAACGATTTTAAGACTTTCTGGCGACGGTTCTGACGATATTCACAAGCCTATGTTGTGTTTGATAGGGTTAATCATAGCAAATCAATCTTCATTACAACGGAAAATCACCATGCAGGAGAGACATTTATGTTGGCCCCCCTACTTTTTTCCTAGGCCCCGCAGTTGTCCCCAGTTTTCTCATTCTAGAATCGTTACTGCTACTGTCAGCAAAACACTGAAAAAATGATCATTGCCCATGTCTGGCAGGGAAGTACTAATAGTAAATGAGGGCGGAGCCACCAGTCCCTCATTGGCGACGACCCTACCCCACACTGGTCTGCTGCCAGTATACCGGCAGCATACCGCTGTCGAATATCCTAAAGGAAAAAAATCTACCAGGACTGATTAAAAATGTTTGTTTCATAAAGTTTTCCAAAAACAAATGTCAGCTACTTTTGTTTATTAAAATTAAAGTCTTTGACTATTCGTCAGAACTGCAACCTATGCAAAGTTGACTGCAAGCCAATACTCATGCACACAAAGAACGAAAAAATAAACAATCACTTCCGTTCGCTCATTTTATATTTTTGACAGAGTAGTGCTACTTTCAAATGTAAATCTGCAAGATGACCTAAAATTGTAAAGAGTAGCTACAGGTTTTAAGGTAGCCATTAATAAAATGGAAAAACTGAATGAAACAGCATGAGGCGCACAAGACCGGCTGATGAGCATTGGCTGTAATTCATTTTACAGAGAAACATCATACCTTGTGAGCATCTTTTCCCGACGTAACCTTCTGGACACTGGCATCGATATTTTCCGCTATTGCCTATTCGTTTGCAAACTCCTCCGTTTTGACAGTTGAGCGATGCGCAAGCACGTAGTTGTGGGCTCACGTCTACGGACAAACAATGGACGCCTTGTCGGTATTGTCTGGGTGATGGGGTCACTCATATCCTTAGTTTGTGCGAGTTGTTACTTGTTTGAAACGTATCACTCATACAAATCCAGCACGACCTTTTCAAAGTGGGTTTAAAAACCCCTTATCACTGGAAAAGTAGGGTTGCTCTGGGGTGGCTCGAGTTACCTTTTGCGCATGCACTGGCCTTCAAAACGCAGGCAGTGTAAAGCTGCCTTGGCCACGCAAGCTGACAATAGTTCAATCTCCTTTTTCAGCTTAAGTTTTGAAAGCAAATACCTGGCAAAACCACAGTGGAAGTAATCTTCTCATGAATGGGTAAGTTCTGCAACAATTAATCTTTCTTTAAACTGAGCGTGCCGTCAAAAATTGGTTGAGTTGGAGTTGACATACATGGAGTGTTTTTGTCTTAACACTGAGTATACTCTTTGAGCTGGAATTCACACGCATAAGCCTGTAGCTCAGGTTTCACCTGTGAGTTCGTAATTTCTTTGCTCGTTTTTTTCATATCTTGACGTATACCGCCCCTAAAGCAGTTTAGAAAGTAAGGTTTTTGAGTGCTATTTTCACGAGAGGCTGCGGAGGGCAAGGGAAAAGTCTGCCAAGATAAACACCAAAGAACAGCAATTACACCAGGCGTAAAACACTAAACATAGATAGACAACACAGCCAACTAGACATAGACAACACAGCCATAAGCGCAATTTTGCTTTAAAATGTGAGGGGTCAGCTTGGTGTGAAACCAATATATTACGAAACCTAAAAAGAAAAATGTGGGGGGACATGGCATATTAAATCCTTACTGTCTGAAAAAGTGGGAGGACGCGTCCTCCGTATCCCCCACCTAATTGCGCCCATGAACACAGCCAACTGGACATAGACAACACAGCAAACGTCAATTACCTCCCGTTCTGGTATTTTTTCGAATGAAGCATTATTTCAAAGAGAACAATGTTGGAACCAGAAGTTTTTGGGTTAACTTGTTTTTAACACCACCCGAAATAATCGTTTTTGGATGTTCAACCCTTGATTGAAACGTTTAAAATTTTCTGCGTGGCTCAGTAACTTTGGAATAGATAGAAAAAAAATCAAGCATGCAAACACAGCACAACCTCTACAACTAACCATTGCAAGCACTTTCCCCATGTAATCAAGAAATGTCAGGTTTTCCCCTTTCACTACGTAGCCAACTCAACCTTAAAGTTAATATTTCCCTTAAAATTGTGATTCTGTGCGACAAACTTTGCACACCTGCTATTTCACCCAGGCCCGTAGCCAGGTTTTAAGGTTGGGGGAAAATACATTTTTAGGAAGACAATATTTTTGTTTCTCTTATATGTTTAAAATACATTTTTTTGGGCAAAACAAACTTTGGGGAACAAAAAGAATTTGGGGGTGCACTGCCCCCGAATATCCCCCCGCGGCTACGGGCCTGATTTCACCCCCATTCACTTGGGGTCGATCATACTAACTTGGTTTATATCAGTTGAAACCAATATCGGTGTAAATCAATCGTGCAAAAAATGTCCACAAGTTCGGAATACACAATTGTGGCTCGATCTATTTGCAGAAACGGAAATCTTACAAAACACATTCAAGTTAAGCCGTGTTGTGAAACGGAAGAGCAGCAACATTTGCCAAAAAACGCAATGGCAAAAAGCTGGTAAGGAAAAGTCAGTTAGCACAGCGAGAGCCAATCATCGCATTGACACTGTGCAGTAATAACAGTGTCAGTGTTTTTGAAGAAGCTACACTGATTGCTGCACTTTTTTGTGACGGCAACTGGCGGCAGGCCGAAGCCTGAATTGTGCTTCTTGCCGGAGTGGTTGAGGTGAACACTTTTGCCCAAGGAGCGCTACGGCAAGCTGTTGCCACAGCTATCTGTGGCAAGAGCCGTGGCATTTCCCTTCTCTCTGTCGCATGGCAAATTACTTGCCCGTGTAATGCTGATCCGTCTTCTGACATACGTCGTTGACACAGTGGTTCCGGAATCTCAGTGTGGCTTTCGTCGCGCGCGAAGCACTACTGATATGATTTTCGTTGCAAGACTTCTCCAGGAGAAATGTAGGGAATAATACCGTGACCTTTTTATTGCCTTCATCAACCTTACACACGCTTTCGACACCGTCAATCGTGATCTGTTGTGGCGAGTCCTGGGAAAATTTGGATGTCCTCCGCATTTTCTTAGCATCTTACGGGAATTCCATACTGATATGAGTGCCCGCGTCGTGCAGGGAGGAGAAATGTAGAAGCGTTTTGGTGTGAACACAGGAGTTAAGCGGGGTTGCGTCCTAGCACCAGTTATTTTCAACCTCTTCCTTGTGGCAGTGGCTCTCGTCTTTCGTCACAACATCTCCGCTGCAGATGGCGTTCGCATCAAGTACAGGCTCGATGGCAGCTTGTTTAATATCCACCGTTTGCAAGCAGTGACGAAAGTAACAAACGACACCATCTTCGATCTCCAATACGCAGACGATGCTGCCCTGCCCACTGCCCAGCCACCAGCCAGACGACCTGCAGCGACAGCTGGATGCAACCTCTTCTGCATACTCTCGTGCAGGACTAGTCGTTAACTCCAAAAAGACGGACGTCCTTCATCTCCCATCAGATTCGTCGCCGCCCATAACTTTTTTATCAGTGGGGATCAACATGGCTTCACTGAACAGTTCACGTACCTGGGAAGTATCATCAGTGGCGATTCTAGAATGACAAAAGTGGGGGGGGCACTGCGGGGCCAAGGAAAAAACTAGGGGGGCCAACATAAACGTAAAATATTGCTGGCCGAAAGTTATCTGCTGTATGGGTCAGTCAAGCGAACTTTCACGTGAAATTAAGCAAAAAACTGGGGGGGCAAGCGGGGTGGCCAGCCAAAAATCTGGTGGGCCATGCCC
>Ga0210059_1004722_pt1 | contig 22003 bp, 8 predicted proteins | sample Ectturendosymbi2_FD_188042 | JGI IMG/M metagenome (GOLD analysis project Ga0210059, IMG submission 188042) | Ecteinascidia turbinata endosymbiont from Florida, USA - Sample 2 (SPAdes) (version 2) | ecosystem: Host-associated > Tunicates > Ascidians > Unclassified | place: Key West, Florida...
TTCTGTTTAATAACTATGAAAATGCAGCAGAACAATAGTTGAGTGTGGTATAGGGCAACTTTGAATTTACTGCAAGGGGTTCAAGCTGAGTCGCAAAGGGCGCATGAGCATCAGCAGCTATCAGCGACAAAAAATCCAGTCAACAGAGAAAAACTAGTTTTCAGCGGCTTTGCAGGTCCAGGGGTGTCTAAAACTTTTTCAAAGAGGGCAAAATTTGATCATGTGAAGGCGCCCGCCGGCCATCAGTATCAGGTGAGAGTAAGCGTTCTTTGGTGCAGATTAGCATCGTCCCAGGCATTTCGCTTAGTGTTTCCAAACACAAACACTCCTTTGCGACGGCTGTCGTGCTCATATTCGCTCTCAGCATATCAAAAAGCAACCGGAAACGTCTTAGCAGCGAGAAACCGCCGCACTCCTAAACAAAAGCGCACAAAAGGTTTGAGCGGGCCTCATACAACACAATCTGAAACCGAAGCCACGGACCATGTGAAATGTGCCCCACGGCCGCACTTTGGACACCCCTGATTTAACCTATAGTAGCAGCCTTACCTCTATTTCAACCCTGCTCAGGTAACCTTTGCCCAATTTGGGTAAACGGTTCTTCTACTTAAATTAAAAATTACTTAACCTTCACGTAGAAACCTGGTTCTTTCAGTAGCTGCATTTTTTAGACGCTCTTTCAGGCAGTCCTATCGAAATCTGTGTAAGTTTTGTAGTTTTTGATGGGGAACAAAAATTTGCCCAAATTGACCCATGGTTACCTGAGGTGTAAGAAAATTCCTATACAAAGATCCCTCCTAAGGTAACATTGACCAATTTGGGCAAAACAAGTTGGTGCATGCAGTGGCGTAGCCAGCCCAAAAATTTGGTGGGGGCCAAAAAATTTGGCGGGGCCTAGCTGCTTGATTTTAGGCGAATAACACTATTTTGTTTAGAAAAACGCCTCTCAAAGCACAAAATGACTATATTTTCTAAAAATTGGGGGGGCATGGCCCATTTTCCCCCTGGCTACGCTTATGGGTGCATGTAGGTTCACTAGTAAGCCACGCCAGCAACTTTGACCGAAGCCAGCACGGGAGTAGATCACTCGAGTGCATGCCCTGATGACGCAAATCACTTTGGCCCGAACGGCTCCTGATCAGCTCGTGGTTTCATTGAGAAGCAGGCATGAGAATGGACTACGCCTTCTCCGTCAGAGTAACGAAATTAGAACCAGAAGGGGCCTGCACCTTGTTGTGTGTGCGCTTGTGGTAAAAGGTCAAAGCATTTTATTGAGGACATGAACTTTAAGACCAGACAACGCTGTGGAACCTGTCCACCATCACAACAGAACAAAACGAGGTTCACGTGCCAACTGCCAACAATGGAGAGCACTTGTCTGCATTGGTAACTTTCAAGTTTTCTGCAAAGATTACTCACACCCCTAGTATACTAACCCCCGGTGATTTCCACCCGAACAGGAGTGGGGGTCACGTGGTCCCGGGGTGAAAATCACCTGACGTTATGGTTGATTGTGAGTTCGGGTGAAAATCACCCCACGTTATGGTTGGAGTGAGTTTTTTGTTTCCCTGTTGATGCCTTGACATTGTGAAAATTAACAAAAACTCCATTAATATACAGTTTTCATATTTCAATTTGGGGGGCTCGGTGCATTGTTTGGGGGGATCCGCTCACCAAAGCCCCATGTGGCGACTGGACTGGCCGTATGTGCCACATGAAAGTCAATAGCAGTGCCGCGATCAATCTGATTTCCCAGCAATTGTCTTAAAGCATTTGCCCATTTTCGGCAAGTTTGCCTTATGTGCTTGATTGTCGTAAAAATTTCGCCCATTTTGGGCAAGGTTGATTAATGTGTCTGAAAATTGCAATGAAAATAGAAAAATTTCATGTCTCAACCTAATTTACATTTATTGCAAATAGAACCACAAGCTTGAAATGAGGTTCTGTTTAAACCTACAGCCGACCACCAATGACGTCTGTTGGCGGAATTTTTGGATTTTTCTTTACTTTCTCGTTCATTTGTTAAGAGCACTTCCCACATTATTGTTTGAAAAATTGCTTCTGCTCTTCATCATATAAAGAATTTTCCAAAATCAACACGTTGTTTTTTTCTGATCGGATGAGCTTGAGAAGACTTGCTAAGTTGTACAAAATCCCGCGCGCGCGTCTAAACCTGTCAGTTAGTCCAGTACAAGCGAAAAAACAAAATCTGCCCATTTTGGGCAAGGACAACAACGCTGTTTGTGTTTAGAGGTTACCTGAGCAGGATTAATAAAAATTAATCTGCCTCGGCAAAATGCCAAACTTTATATTTGAAACTACAGAATATAATCGTGTGTATCTTCTGTTCGGTCGACGTAGTCTCGACGATGATAAAAATTTTATATTGGGTGTTTTAGCTGAAAAATCCAATAGTTTGATCACATTTTGAGGTATTCAGCTAAAAAAGGGTCCTCAATTTAATTTAAAAAAATTGTTTTTAGGCATGTTTGAATTTATAATGAATAAACAAAGCATCACTTTTTTGCAACGCGACGCAGAACGAAAGCCAAACGAAAAAAATGATTTCCACGTGTGCTTATGTAAAAGTATGAAACATTACACTGACAATAAAAATGAATTCTAAAGTGTTGGTTTCAACGAAAGCACGTACCAATTTTAAAACCAAAGCATTATCATCAGGTGATACTAAATCACAGGCCGAACGTAATTCTGTTCATTTTTTATGATTGGTGTGTTGATTTAGTCTGCTGGATTCAAATAATGGTTTTGTTTTCTGTTTTAAACGTTTTACTAAGTAAACTGGCTTATTGGCCTCTAAACGAAAACTCCTTCTGGCCTTTGCATATTTGAAAAAATCTTTTGGAGAAAAAACTTGTACAAAATCAGAGCAAGTTAACGTTAGCTCTTTGAAAGCTCATCTGAAATTACGAAGTGATGCTGCATACCTGGAGCAACTGCTTCTTCGGCTGACTGCACAACTGGAGTCGGTTCCGGTTCCGTTTCTGGAGCTTTCACAGCTGACAAAAACGACTGATTAAAATCTTCGCCACTTGACACTGTTACATTCTATAATCTACAAATAAACATTGATTTCAAAAATACGAAACAACTTTTTTGTGTCGCTGTTACTGACAGAGCAGTGTAAAACACTGTGCCCACTGTAGGAATCAAAGTTGCTAGTGGTAAGAATGAACAGCTTAAATTAGCAAATTACGACTGTTGTTTGCACAGTGGATGACATGCATGACCACTTGCACTACTTAAGCTGTTTTTGATGTCATTAACAAACTGATCACACTTTGGATAAATCCCTTTACCAGCTAGTGAAGTAGTAAGCTGTTAGGCTATAAGTTTGGTAGGAGACTGTGGAAATGATTTTTAACGCTTTCCGTGACCTGAACAGCCACGATTAAATAAAGGCTGGAAATATAGATTCACGCCAAGTGTAACCAATGGTCCTTTTTTTAACCAATAGTCTTTGACAAGGTGCGTAGCCTGTCTTGTTTACTCGAAAAGGTTTGAGACCCGGAAATGTGGCTGCGCTCGTGACACCTCAACGGTAGACACAAACTTATTGAGATTTTTTGAATAAACACATTTTTTGACAAATAATTACGGAAATTTTTGGATAGATCGACCAAGTGGGCCAAAATATAACAATACTTTAGCACAGAAGTGGGCAAATATTTTTTCTGTGGAGCCACATGAGAAACGAAAATATTGTGGAGGGCCAGGTCAAAGGCTCAATTCAATTCTGCGTAATATCAGTTGTGCTTCTTTATACTGTAAATAGCAGTAAATATCTTTGTTTATTGACAAACTGCTAAGAGTGGTGTGAACCATGATTAAGCAATGAAAATTCGTTTACTTTTGTAATTTCCGAATAAGCCTACACGGGCGGGTCAGAGTCAACCAAAGGGCCTTATGTAGCCTGGAGACCGTACAGTGCCCAGGTCTGCTTTGGCACGATGCTGCTTTGAGGCACGCGAAAGCACCGTTGTATAAAGTTCTAGTGTCAAACGAGAATCCGCCAAAGACAAACTGAGGAACGTCTATCCAAATAATCATTAATTGCGTAATGCTTATTTTTTAGCAGAACACATTGTGTGAGCTTGGACAAAGCGAAGGTCTTTGCTGTTTGCGCAGATTCGCAATGTAACTGTTGGCGGTGGTTTTGTTTGACTTTGCGTCCAGAACCAAGTCTTTTGAGAGTTACGAATGTATTAACGTTAGCGTCAAGTGCTGGTGCCCACGAGTAATTCCAGAGTGACATCAACTGCGGCGCGCAGAACAAAAATAATGTTACTTTCACATTAAGCCGAAGCTGATTCGAGCTAGCATCGAAACCATACCGAAAACACTGCTATTGATATTAAAATTTTTCATGACAGAGTTTCAAGAAAAATGCAGAACGTTTCAGTAACAGAATGCAAAACCATATTACGAAAATTTTTTATAATAGTATAATAGCAGGTACGAGGAAAACAAACTGAAATCTGGTAAAAGTGACTATAAAAGCTAAAAGCAAAGTACGGAAATATCTACATCTATTTACAAGCCTGATAAAAAAAAAACTTTTGACAAAAATATTTTTCGGGATCGTTGCATTCAAGGGTTGTCAGTATCGATAGGCATCACAGTTGGTATACATAACCGCCTTTCTGCTAATATACAGCAAAGCGACCAAAGCAATTATCTTTGCTGCAAGCTTTCGAGTTCTTTTCTTTTTCGAGGGCAGCCTATAGGAAAAAACTGCAACCTTACTTTTTGACGTTTTTGGAAGTTGCGGTCAATCCACTTTTAAATGGAGCTTTTACAATAAAAACGACTCATAGTTTATTTGTGCTGCTTTCAAACTAAAGTTTCATGTGCAACGTCAAAGTTCAAAAGTTCTAAGTGTAATGTGAGAGGTCAAAGCTTCTGAATTTTCCGCTGGGTTTTTGGTATTGTAACACTTGCTTTTAGATATATTTGCACAAAAAGATATAAAAACGGTTAGACGGTAGTGTTTTGAGAAAAAGGGGACCGACAAAAGAAAAGCACTGAAGGGAAGGAAAATATAAAGTCACGTTTAGCGAAGACGCAAGCCAATCCGTACACTTTCATATTCGTCATTTGTCAAATTGGTTTTTAAGCATTATCAACACCATAATGGTTTTCGACTTTGGCAATCAGATATCTGAGAAGATGCAAACGTCAGTGGTTTCATGCTAACTTTTTATTTTTCTGCACGTACGAATTTGTGTTCTCTAGCATCGACGAGCTAGATGCATTGCCAAAAGACTGAAAACAAAATCATCGAAAAGTGAAGAAAATTTTGTCCCACTTGTAAAATGCATCGAAACTGCCGTGTTAAATCATAAACCTCTTTATGAAACTTGCAGAACTTAGATATACACATATGACTCAAGCTTCAATTTACCAAAACGTAATCGGCTTTCGACATGGAACACATCATTTCGAAAACAAGAAACTTACGCGATGGCGTCTTTTCTCGAACAGGTTCTTGTTGCTCTTCCACCTGATGAGTTTCTACGGAAGAATTAACAAAATTGTGTTTAATTTGATGTGCGTTTTATGCAAAACAGCGTTGGAAAAGGTGCAGAAAGCTCTGAATGTCTTAACTAACGCCAATATTTATTATCTTCCTGATATCAATCAAAAAATATTTGCGGAAAAATTGTACATGTTTCAGTTGACATAAACGCTCACAGCCCTTTGGTTTTGAAATGTCCTCGTTTGGAAACACGCTTTCAAACTTTAGGCTGCAAGAACGGAAAAAAATTTAAACAAATTTATTTAACCTGTACTTGCCTGGAGCCTGCTCTGGAGCCGGTTCAGTGGTTTCTGCTGCAGTTTGCTCTCCAGCTGCAAATGCATTTAATGATGATCAAATATTTTCCAAACAAATGCATTTGTTTACTTCTACTGGACAAGAGCCGCCGTGATTTATTTCCTTCAACAGCTGCACAGGTTCATATATTGAACACTGAAGTCGAAGTGTTTTTCATCCAAGTACTCACATTGACACGATAAGTGCAAGAGTATTGCTTCAAGTTTATTCTAAACTTCATCTGTTGTTTATTGTTTTTTCAGATGTGATGATCACGTCTCAAATACCGTTACAAGCTCAAACAACGGCAAGGATTCACAGTTAGCTATTCATGTTGCACAATTTTATTCCATTGGAATTTGAGTTACAAGCAGTATCGCGATGTCTTTGATACAGATCAAAAACAGGCGAATGATTCCTAACTTATACCTGCGATTACTTAGACCTCTTATTTATGATTTTTCTAAGTCGCAGACTTAAGTGGTGATTGTAAACATTTTTGGAAACAAAAAAATGGTGAATTACTTACTGTTAATTACTTACGAATTACTGTTTTAGTTTTGAGAGCAATTCAAGAATAATTTTCATAATCAAGCATTGAAAGTGTAAAATATGTAACAAATAACTCAGAAATTTATTTTAGTGAAAATTGTTCGCCCTGGTTACTCCTTGCTTTTGTTCAGTCTGATCCGACAACAGAAATCTGTTATTCTGTATGAGTCACGTAACTTAGCCAGAAAGCACTATTAATATGAGAATAATTACCCTATTTTCTTTCATCGTTCTTGAACGCAGAAAAAACTATTTTGTGTTTTACCAGTTTTATCAAGTACAGCTCCCTATTTTTTAATAACAGACTAGGAAGAATAAACAAGTAACAAAAACGTGTTTTTCATATTACGTACAGTGTAGCAGAAATTTAATATATACAAGAGTCAGTACAGACGTAAGATAAAGCAGTTTGCAAATAAAAGAATTGAAAACTATTTATCCAGAAAAATGTCATTCCCTCAATTTCTGATTCTGGCCATAATTTAACTGTTAACTGGAGGAAATGTATGCTGGAGCTTTGTTGAAACCAAATAATTTTACTGCTTACATTCAACACATGCCACAAAAAAAAGTTGATATATATTGCTATGTGATTTTATTCTTAAGGATTAATCTGAGTTCATTTGTGTGTGAGGGTAAGTGTGTAAGAGAAAAACACAAAGACAGAAAAGACAACGAAGAGAAGAGAAAAAATGAGCCATTTACTAACTGTGCGTGGTCATTTGCTTTCTCTACTGCTCGTAAACGGTAGCTGACTGTAATTGCTCTTCACAATTGGGATCTAACTTATGGCCCCAAATGGCAACGTTTAGTGTTTGAGTTATCGATTACTATATTAATTCCAACAGATAAATGAACATTGTCATTGATTTCCATAGAAATAAAGCACGTTGCCCATGGAAACAACAAAAGGACAATACATGTCAGGGCGTCCCATTACACGAAGCATTGTAATCTCATCATAAAGCACGCCACTTCCAATATTTAATCTAGGGTGTGCCGAGGCATGTGTAACCGCGAGAGCAAGACGACGAGCCCAACGCTGGTGCGATAAATGCGTAACGGGCTGTGGGGCGAATTTGCGGATTTGAGCTCAGCGCCTGAAAATACAGCTCTATTCGCTCTTGAGCTATTCTCCGTGGGTACTTGGAACTTCATCGCTGTCGGTGCGATCAGAAAAGAAATGGCAAGACGAAACCTGCCTTCCAATGCCCGAGAGTCTAAGAATAAATAGCTCCGAACAGAGTGTTTTAAGCGCTGTTGTAAACGATCGCGTTACTCATGGTCGTCAAAGCCGAACAGTTTGCTTCTTTCAAACAACGTAGTAACCGCACTGAGCGGACAACCAACTTCATTCTGAGCGATGAGTGATTGATCATGCCGTCTTGTAATTTGTTGTTTTTCGACATTTGCAGATCAAACAGCTGTTTGTTTGGAGCCGTAAAAACTTTTTCCCTTTAAAAAAAACTTTTGCGATATTGCTGTGTGCAGCAGATAAATTCATGTACGTGAACTTTTTCACGATTTTCAAATCTGACAATATTTTGTTAGTATATAACAACCTTGAAGACAAGGCAATAACCTCTGGGAATGTGAAACCACCTAATCTATAGGAAATTTGCAAACACAACGCAAAATACCAAATGTTCACAACATTAGCAAATTAGAGCAATTGCTGGGTTTGCACCCCTTGTTTGCTGCCCTGCTCTGGTTTTCCGAGTATTTGCGGTTAACTGTTTGCGATTAAAACCGTTTTCCGCAAAGTTTGCTAGGCTGAACATGAACTTGAATGGCTTATACAAAGATTTCTTTCTCAACAATTGGTTTATAAGTAAAAAAGCTTTGGTATTGTTTTAAAAGACTATGTAGTGTTAAAAATTTGGGATCAGTAACTTTGTAAGCTTTAATTAGGTTTGGCACATCATACCAAAATCATTAGTCTGCATAGTAAACAGTGCAACTGATATGTTTTGGAAGATGTATAGGTAATTTGTTTTCTTTGTGTTTTGCATAGTTCGGGATGCTTCCTGTGTTGACAACTCTGTTTAAAATAACCTGGGTGTGCATCAATTCTCATCTATCTTCACCATAAGCCAACTCATTCCAACCACTTTAAAACATGTGAGTTTTGGCGTTTGAAGTGACAGACATTAGTTCCTCAATTGTAGACCATCATAGAAGGAGCTGCATACATTGAAACCCGCACTGCCCAGTTAGTGTTTTAAAGAGGAAACAAGCAATTCACAATGAAAAACCTTCGAATACATATCTGTCACGAGCGGATGTTTAGATCCCAAATACAGTACCCTGCACATAAATCATGAAATTTTTTCATCTGGTATGGAGCCCTTTCAATGTGCTGTCAACCCAAGAGGTAGATGTTGTCCATTGGAGCGACTTTTTGTTTGGTTTCATACGTGCTGTTACTGAGTACGAAGTTACTGTCACAACTGCTGGCTATAAAAAGATGCGAGAAACCCGCCTCATTCAATTCGTGATCCTCTTAAACATACTATGGCCTTTGTTACAATTTCGTCTGGTTGCAGTATGAAATAAGTTTCTTTCTTACAAGACCGTTCAACCAGTTTTATATTTGGTAGCACTCCACCACTGCAAACAAACTACCATATTCATCTACTTTTTTCGTATTTTTTAATCTTGTTCTGGCTGATGCTTCATTGATGTATTCAGGGAAATCGCAACTTAAATGCATAAAACAGAAACGTGTGAAGTTCATGCTTCGTAGATTTCGATAGCAAACCTGCAGACAGACAGTGAAATTTAATAAAATATGCTCGACTCGTTTAGTTTTTGCGTCAACCCTGAGTTTCGCACCACTGCATTCAAAAGCCAGTAAATTTTGAATCTTCATGCAGCAGTCAGCTGTGAAGTCAGTGGTGCTAAACTGAGGAAGAACAGATGAGTTGTTATAAACTGCACGAAATTTTAGTAAGTTCATAACTGTTTATAATAGATACCACCTACAATCATGAATCTTGGGTAACGACAGAAAGCGTGCTTTCACAAGTGAACCCGGAAGAGATGTGATTTTACGAGCAGTTCAGGGCGGAACGCTTCATGACAAAGTGCGCTGTTGTGAAATTTGTGAAGTCCTGAATGTCAAACCACTTCTCCGAATAGAGAGATCCCCGATGCGTTGGTCGTCCACGTGATAAGAATGACGCATAAGAAAGGTCGGAGAGGCGAGCCGTGTTGGCGACACCCACGGGAAAGCGGACTACGTAACGTGTTGGCGACACCCACGGGAAAGCGGACTACGTAACGTGATTACATCTCCGACCTAGCTTGGCTGCTTTTTGGTGTGGAGCATGCAGAACTGTCAAAAGTTGATGAAATTGAGGTATTTCGAGACTTCATAAAATCTTAGGGCTGCTACCGCCGCTACACTCCCGAAAAGAAATGTGGGTTTGAAAATGAATGAAAATCCGAGTTTGAAAATGAGTCTTCATTTTGAGTGGCGTATCAACAGTAAAAAAAACTTGGAATTTTGTTTGCAAACACTTGTATTTGGTGCACTGCAGTCTTGATTTTGACCAAGCGCAGGAAGATTTTAAAATCTCGAAAATATTTGAGGACATTTTTTCTGCTATTGATTCGACATATGACAGTTCATTAACCTGCCATTCTGGCGGCAAATACAATCCAGTTATGCCACTCTGGTAGCAAAGTGAAAAATCACTTTTCCTTTTTTTTGCGCTGTAGTCATTTCGTCTTGTGGTTGAATCCTGTTGCTATACTAAATTGTCACGTTGCGGAAAAGCTATATCATCAAATTGTCTCACCACAGAGTTGTCATCTCCAAGAAATTTCCTTGTGGCGGAAACGGTTGCAACAATTATCGCGAAACTGCTTTCTCACACTTTGATGCACATGTAAATTAAATCAACTGCACAAGTTTGCACACAGGCCAGCTGTAGAGTCAAAGTAAAAATCTTACTTTCTGTTGAATCCGCAGCAGCGATCTCCTGGACGGGCTTTTCAGAGGGCGTAGACTCATCTGGAAAAAATCGTCTGCGTAAAAGTATCGTGACCTCAAGCAAGGTCATTTGATTTTTACTAAGGACGACGCGTTGAAATATAATGCTGTTTATGATATCAGTGGTGGGGGAACCTTTTTCAAAGTGTGGGGGCACAAGTGCACGCCAAAAAAAACTATGGGACATTTTTTTCATTAAGCGATTTACTTTAACAATAGACCAAATGCTAATTGTGTTGCTTAAACATAGTTAAGCAAAATTCGAAATGTAAAAATTGGGTCCAGGCCCACACAAAAGTAAGTGGTGAGCCTAGGCTCATGCGCCCCCCGGTTCCACCACCCCTGTGGTTTAATCAAACGGTTCTTTCGTATCCCAACTGAGTATTTCGCTAAAGATGGATACAAAGGCAACCAAAATTTTAGACTCATTTGGAAATATTTCAAGCGATGCTAAGCTTGAAAATATGTTCGTATCGAGCGTAAACATATTTATAATTTGATAAAATAGCTTTATTTTAAAAATCCTTTCCATTTTTTTTAAAAAGGCGGGACATCACATGAATACTAACGGTTGTTTTTGTACAAGCTGCCAGGAATACATTTTTTGTTTTATGGAGCGACTTTATGTCTCTCTTTTTTATACTTGCTACATTTAGTCCGGCTTAGGATACAAGAATTGAAATTCGTTGATAAAATTAGTACAGGGGTCTCAAACTCAAACTGCTCCGAGGGCCAAATGAGGGCTTATAAAGTAACCCGAGGACCGCATTAAGACGCCGACGCAACAAATGCGGTACCTGAACCTTACTAGAAACAGCGTTTGCATCTTATTTCCTGCGAGGCTGCGAAAGGCATTGTGAATAACAGTCAGGGCCGGATTTACCTATAGGCTACATAGGCTTAAGCCCAGGGCCTCAAGATCCAAGAGGGCCTGAAGATCCAAGGGGCCTCCAACAAACTGTGGTACACATAGAGTCAATGACCGGTATATGATTATTTAGATTAAACTTCGTCAAAAATTTATGTCTTAATTATTATGCACGAAATTTACTTTTATTCAACTTTCTTGGTGATAACGCCAGAGTCTTCCAACGAGTTTCCATGAATCTCAATATGACGGTTGGTCAAGCCGTATGCCAACTATTGTGTCGATATACTCAAAGCACGCTGGCTGCGTCCTGCGTTTGCTGAAGCGTACCGATTGTCACGTGTGACTCTATCAAAATAACTTGTGGCTATTCATGCTTGAAATACACCTGATCAGTGGCATAACTGACGGGTGGCAGGGGCGCGAACCTCCCCCCTGCCAAGCTAAATGTAAAAACCCGGCCCCTACCTAGCTTGTATTTTGGTATTTACTATCCCTTTGGTTTCAGCAGGTTGTTGTTTTTTGCGTTTTTGGAGTGTTTTCCGGTGATTTCGGGTTTTTGTACAGGTTTTCAATACCCGATTGCTATTGTTTCTCAACTATTTTCTGAGTGTTAGTCAGTGGGATCCCTTCAGCTAAGTTTCCCCTGGCTCAAACCTCTAGTTACGGCACTGCACCTGATCAAAGTAAGGTTGTACTGCAGATAAGAGCTATGTGTAGGGCCAGCAGCAGTATCCTACAATAAAAGCATAGTTGTTTCCTAGGTGACTGAGCAATACAGTAGTTTTGCCAGCGTTTGTATCGCGTAAAGCTCGATTGGTATTTTTATATATGAGTTTTTTCCATTTGAATTTTCTTCAGTAAAGTCATTCAGAAATCAGACTGCTATTGAGTACTTGCGCAAGTTTGTACTGCTCCCATGCTAAGCAAATCAGAGAAGATCTTGATGAGCTTGAATAGCACGCAAAAGCCACTTTGCCACCTGGCAACCGCAAAACCTTTCCTCAACGAGACAGGGAAACAGCAAAAAATGACAAAAGCGCGTGTTGGTCTGATGCCTTAGATTAGTGGTTCTTAATTTATGCAACCACGCGAAGCCTTATTTCTTAGCTTGATGGTCACTAACTGCTCAGGCGAAAGGTCCTTTTCAAGATTCAAAAGAATTAAAATGAATCAAAGGGTCGCAATGTTCCAGGAGAGGTTGTCCACACTAAGTATTCGGTACATTAAAAGTGACAAACTTAGGCAAACAAATTGTAATGAATTCTTAGATAATTTTGTAATGAAGAAGGCAGGACAAAACCTTTTTAACTGTTTACTGTGTTATGTTCAGCCTTACTTGATTCGATGATTGTAGCTTTTTATTTCTTCATACGTATTTCAATAATGACAGCATAAGCGAAATTTAAGCCAATCCAGTCGCCCCGGTGGGCACTGGTGAGCTCAACCCTTCCAAATTTAAATATGAAACAGTATAAATCAGTAAAGATTTTAACAAATTTTTAGAATGTCAGAATGTCCCCTTGAGGGGCTTGACATTTAAATTTGCACAAATTTAACCCCCTATTAAATTTGCGCAATTGCGCAAACGTGTTTTGTTCGTGTATGTGAGATTTTTACAGCTGTGAGCGAGTTGCAACGTGGTCCTAATGTTGTGCTTTAAAGTCTTTATGCCGCCACACATACTATATAGGTGCAGTGTGTTTGCTTGTTTGTTTGTTTTTTTTGTTTTTTTTTAAACACAGATAACAAAACACAGATGTGATTCTTAGACCCTGTGTTTTGTCAAATATTTCAATTGTGGCGATTTCGGTTTGTTTGCCTGTGGCAGTTAATAATCCTGTTCCCGCCAGCCAAGTAGGATTTCAACAATTCCATGCAATTAAACTCTTTTGTGTCGAAGGCAGCAACAAGTGCAGTGATTGTGGGGCAGTCCAGTAATTATTTAGAATTTTTAACGACCGTACTTTCAGAGCGTCATTTTCGGATTATCGCAAAATGATTAACGCTTTCCATTTTTTTTCCTCGCAACAATGGATGAGGGGGATTCACAAGTGGATTAGCCTAGGGCCTCGCATCAGTTAAATCCGGCCCTGGTTACAGGTAAATCATTTCTAGCCGTCACTTCGTTCGTTTGAAAGTAACTTGTTCACTCGCTAGCCGAGCACTTTCACTCGCTGGCCGAGACTTAAACACCGGTGAATAAATTAAATAACGCAACTGCCAATTATTTGAAAATTCCCAAAAAGCATTGCGGGCCGCACAAAACGTCCTCGCGGAACACATACCGCCCGAGGGTCGCGCGTTTGAGACCCTGAATTAGTGCATTGCAATTTTATTAAGCAATGATGTTGATCATTTCTTACATAGGAAGGTTAGAAGATATGTGCTTGACTTATGTAAGTACCAATTTCAAATGTCAGTTACAAAATGCAACAAGTGAACATATTACGTGAAGCGTTCCTACATCGCTTCATACTTTAAATTTAGTTTCATATTATTAAGCTACCGTAAGAATGTAGTGGAATCCGACAGCTAGTTTCGAATACCTTTATGTTGCTGTGAAGCATCCGGTTTCGGCAGAGTAGCAGCCGTTTCACTTTTTCCATTAGATACTTTTACGGTCTTTAGCTGTGTTGCCTTTTGGGTTGGAACAGAAGCTACAGTGGTTGCAGCTTTGCTTGAGTTGCATCCCATTTTTGCTTGCTATGTATACGTTGGTGATCAAAGAAAAAACTGTATATGTCGGAAGAAAGTTTGAAGTTTTTTAACAAACACACAAGTGTTTCTAACAAAGCTTACATTCAAACAATAAAATCTACAGCAAACCTACAGAGAAGCAGATCTGTAAATGTTTAATGGACGTAGTAGCCCAAGGATAAAAGAGTTGGTTTGGACTTAACGTACTAATAAAAGAAAAAATAATGTGCTTTCATTGCAAACGAGCAATAGCGCTGTGAAAAGAAAGCAAGACGTAATCAAATTTCATTACAATGCTCATATTTATTGTACTTGCAAACATTTTGCAAGATTTCTCGGAAACAGAGACATTTTTGACTTTGACATACAAGGGCACATAACAAAAGAAATATTTCAGATTTACCACTCAGTAAAAAATAAAGTCTTAAAGATGAAATTTAGTTTTTAGTTTGCCAGCTGTGTGATTCTACTTTAGAGCTTTATTACAGCGATTAATACGCCGTCTTACGGTTTTGATCACCATTAGAAAGGTTAAAATTGGGCAGACGTATACCAAATAGCAAGTATGGCGACAGCAATGTGTAGACCTATTGTCATCATGCCACAGTTGGGAACATTTTTCTCGAAGACGTAACAGAAAATCGCAGGTATCTACAAGGCGTATAAGACAAGGCGTAAAAGGTTATGTACCACTGGCGGCGAGTGTCCTTTCAAAGTAATTCCTTAAACTTCCGTGGGTGTACGCAGAAAAATTGGCCTTACGTTCAACCAATATACATTCTTCAACACTTCTGAGGGGGAATATAAAAGATGGTACTTTGGTTTTGAATTCCTACCAAAGACTTATCCACCTACTATTTGCCTTACGAATAAAATCCACGCACCATTTTGTAAGCAGAAGAAAGGAATATGCACGTCATTTTGAATAGAGTGCATATGGATGCGTAAGTAGCCGAAAAGCGCATATCAACTTCTGCGATAAAGTTGAACTTATACCTGTTGTTTATCTTCAAAATATGCTCTTTGCTACAGGAAAAAACATGTAATCGCCATACCAGATGTTACCACAAGCATACTATGAAGAGTACAGTCGCATTTAATGTTTGCAAGTGAATAACGTAAAAACACTTAACGATGGGCGATAGTGCAGCAGACTGAAAATGTCATGATAACGACAAAATTAAAAAAACTGTTAAGGACCGCTGGTAGCATGAACCAACCTACGACTTAGCACGAATAATGGTCAATCAAAAAAAGAGCTATAGTCTTTTGCGCATGTCACTGAAAGAATACGACAGATTATTTCAAGGTAACTAATTGACTCAAATTACGTTTTTTCTCTGAGAGAGCAGACTGTTTCTGTTTTACAAAGAACGTCAAGGACACTTGTGCATTTGCTGACATCAGCAGATAATTTTTTTTCAAAATTAACAATTATTTAAAACAGTGTGATATCGCCCAATTTTCTGTAACATCTGAACAACACGCTGATTAACTTGAACAATCTTGGTTCTTGAATGAACAGGAAACAAACTGCTTCCACCGGGCAATATCGAAAAGATTGTTTTGTCCAATACAATCAACATGTTGGCCTTTAATGGTTTTAGTTTTGATAGTCTACAAACAGCTTTATCAAGTAAAACAGACGCATCCGTTCTCAGCCTGTGTGCTGTGTTTCTTTGTATTGAGAGTCCCATGAAGCTTGCTGTGCCAAGTAAAACTTGAGTTTTTAACCTTACCTTTTTAACTGCTGCAACAGCAATATTGAAAGATGTTGCAAAAATAGTTAATTAAGTGGATATAGTGCGTCACGCTCGTGTTTGTTTTCATAGTTGCGCCTTAGTTTCCATTGCGAAAAATTGCTGCTTCTCTAGCTAAGTGACTTGCAGCACTGCATGCCACAACGTTTTTTAAAGTGTTTTGTACCGTGCCCTATTTCACTGACGTTCTCATCAATAAACAGAGTACCAAGCGTAGTAATGCTGTCAATTTGAGATTTAAGGCTGATACGACAGCAGAGGAATATGAAGCTGGAAGCTGACCCTGCACCAGTCACCTACGTACCGGCACCGGTACATTTACCGCAACCAATTGGTTTTGCTGCGAAGCTTTTTTGTATTTTTAATAAGAAGTTATACTTTTTTCACAAAAAGTGTCAAACAATAAAATAACACTTGTGCGGCGAGCCTGATGTAGTTAGTTAAACGTTTCAATATTTTCCATAATTTTGAGCTACTCCTGAGGGTGGTGTTTTTTGGGGATGCTGATGACCCTTTATTCAATTCTAGCTGTTGCAACACACTTTGCTCAAGTCGTTCTTGTAAAGATAGACCTATTCCTTAACCTCCCTAAGTGTTTGACTTGATAATACTTGCAATGTACTCTGCCGGAAACTTCGCTCATTTTAATCCAAAACTCGTTTCGCGTTTTTTCTCAACGCATTTAAGAGCAAATTCAATTAGTGTGTTGTGTAATACTAGTAAATGCAACTAGCACTGCATTGATCCTGCGCCTGGCTTCAAGAAACAGCATATAACCAAATTAATCAGGTGCAATAACTCCTTTTGGCACATGAATCTATCGCTTGCAAATCTGTGAAATTTAACACAAAAATATTTGCTAAAGCTTTGTAGAAGTTCTTTCATGTTATGAGGGGTACTCGCGACCATTTTAAAGGAAAGTCAAGTATGGCACCTACCTTAGGTACACGTTCTTTGTTTAAGCGAGTTTTGCGTGATCTTTGTTGTCATTAGTCCGCTTAGATAGCACAGCAAAACGTACCGTAATTAAGAGAAACTTAGACGCTGCTTGCTAGCGGTAATTACGAGAATTTCTAACACAGCACGTCGCATCATTATCCAAGTTGTTAGTACAATGTTCGTAACATTCAGAGAGGTCTCACGACATTTTTGACAAGTACAGAACAAGACTCGATAAGTTGGCACACAGTGGCGTAACTGACAGGGGCGCAAGGGGGCGAGCCGCCCCCCTGGCAAGCTAAATGTAAAAACTGGGCCCCCTTCAGTTTACATTTTGATATTCAATATTCTTTAGGTTGTTTTTTTTGGTTTTTCGGGGTGTTTTCTTTTTTTAGCTGGAATAGACATCCACGACATCCATAGATTCACTATAATTTCTTAAGTTTTTTCAGTTTTGGCCAGTGGGTCCCCTACGGTGACCGATGGACCCTTTCAGCTAAGCTCTGCCTCCTGACTCAAACCTCTAGTTACGCCACTGTTGGCATACCTTCGGTTAAATTTGCTGAAATGTATAATAACTGGTGACAATGAGTTATATACGAAGCAGGCATTCTCCGCACAACTCTGATGACAATGTCGTAATCATAGGCGTACGGGAAGGCATTTTACTGGAGGGGCGGAAAAAATTTGCCCTGAAAATAGCAATTTGCCCTGAAAGTAACTTTTTTAGTTTAATCCGAATGGGGCCTGAAACCTCTTGTAAAACTGTTCTATACAGTTAACTTCGTTTATAACGGCTTCGTCTGTAACGTCAAATCGCCTATAACGTTACATTTTTTTCGGTCCCGATGGCATCTTTTACATGCATTTCAATTCGTTTGTAACGTCATTTCGGCAATAACGTTCTTTATGCAACCCCTAGAGGTGCCGTTATAGGCACATTCTGCGGTTACCTTACTTGTTAACTCAAGGGGGTGATGTTCCTTACATGTTGTGTTCTCCCAGACAAGAAACTTTACGGTAATCGCCTTTACTGATGCAAATACATACGCGACATCAATGGCGCAACGCAAAGGTTAAAAGCGACGATTCCGGATATAAGTGTCGGACTCCCTGCACATGCCTGTGTTATCGTTGCTGTGCAATTGAGCAAGACACTTAAAGACGTGCACGGCACACTAAAAGGGGCCAAGCAATCTCCACGTCCGTGCGGCCCGCTTCTACTAAAGATTGCACCTCTGGAAATGAAACACGCACTCAAAATGCATGTGCTAGTGTGCCTATAAAATATTGTATCGTATTCGTATACTGTGATTGTATCATGTGCAGTACTGTATGATATTCGTATAAATGTAGTCTATAAAACACTTTCCAAGTACTTTATACAAGTATTGTCATTTGTAACACTGGTCCATATTACGCAAACCGCCACCAGGGTTGGTCCAAATTACATACTGCATTCACGAAACTAACTTCAGAATTTCCCTAGCTCAGCCAGTCAACTAAAATTTGATGTTAATATCAATGCTGCAACTATCGTTTTCTTTGGCCGTGATTTTCATCATTAGGCCATTTAGCACTTCCGCTCTTCGTGTACCAATGCTGCAACAGATAACAGAATAGCTCTAAAAAAAGCACGAAAAGCCTGGCATTAAAAAAAACGAGGACTTGGTCCAGATCAAAGTTATATCCAGTCACGACTTTAGTCCAGATTACACACTACACTCACGCAAATTACACGGATCACCCCAAGTGAATATACACTGAATATACTGTATTGAAAATATTTTCACTGTTCAGTATTTCTGAGCAATTTGCGCTTGCCCTGAAAAACAGAGTTTTTCCTCAAAATTTTCACTGTATTGAATAAATTTCCTACCATTCAAGATTTTTGAGCAACTCTGCGCTTACCAAATCAGAAGCGATGTGCTTCATTCGCCCCCAAACGCGCATCCACACTTGGAAGCTTGAATGAAGCAACTATGTCAACACGACTACACACAGCGCGGCAGGTAACGCCGCGCACTGGTGCGCAGCAACACTAACCAATTTACTTCGCAAACTGACTAAATAGTACTGACTAAATCGCTGTTCGCCATGTAAAATAAGCAAACATGAATAAATGGAAACAGGAAGGACAACTAAAAAAATATACCAGCGGCTCGTCTGTCATTACTCACATCATCAAATCCCAAGAACGCTTCCTTCACTTCAAAAGCCACCTCGCTTTTAGCCACATAATGACAGAGATCTGAGCTTTGTTTTAGACATTCGTTGACTCGTCTACTTCTGCAGCAAGAAATGGGGCTGCTCTTATATCCTTTATATCATATATAACCACATCACCCATTGCTGCAATTAAATCGTTCTGAATTATGTTTGAGAAGACAGAAAACACAGTAGATGTCTCTAAATGTCCAGCTAACCTTTCATCTTTCGCAGCAAGAGTATGTAAAAGTTCCAGACAGTTGCCACGATTAGAGGAAATCTAACTCTCATCGTTATTACAAAATGCTAATTGCTGTTTGGGTGGGAAGCAATTTACATTAATGAGGTCTTTCAAAATCTCTCGGTTTTCCCTTAACTCAGCATTGTGAACGCTGATATGCTGTTCGTTCAAAGTCAAAGTATATCATTGCGCTTCCAAAAGTTTTCAAAGCAATTTTGGTTTTGATTGTTAGTTTTTGACCTGGCATGTCTGCTGAGGCTTCTTGGTAGATTTTTCATGTCACAAAATTCTGCTGTAGTCCACCCATTTTCATAGCAAGTTTCCCCAACGCGTCTTGTCGGTCACTCCAGTGATGCCATATCAGCACGATAGAATTGCCTTTGTCGTAACAGTGAAACGTTTTCATTGGGGCAGGGGTGTTGGCTGCCTCCCTTCGCCGCCTATCACTGTAGCTGCATTTCTGACCAGCTACTGATGTGGCATAACGCTGCATATTCAATATATTATACACAACGTCAAGTAAGTGCCAGTCCATGGAAAGCAGAAGGAGTACATATATTAAAAGTATATACAAACATTACACTGTTACTGACTTGAAGGTTACAGAGCTGACATAAAGGTAATTGCACGGCAAGCGCTCACCACCACAGTTTGTGACAAACTGCTCAATGCGAAAGCCACCTGGTGAGAGGAGGCACAAGCAGTCGCTGCCTCCCTTCGTGACTTCCCCCTGACTTCAAGAAGAAATACGCAAATTCGAATGTATTGACTATGAAAATGATTAGAATCATACCATAATTGTACCTTTTCGGTAGGGGAGGAACTCCCTTGCCTCCCCTGACCGCCCGTCACTGATTTTTTATCATTCAAATTTTTGAACAACTTTCTTGCCTTGAAAAACAGAGTTGCCCTAAAACTTTTCACGGCGTTGAAACATTTTTTACCTTTCAGGATTTTTTAGCAACTTGTGCTTGCCCTGAAAAACAGAGTGTGCCCTGAATTCACTGTATTGAATACATATTTTTATCATTCAGAATTTCGAACAACTTGTGATTGTCCTGAAAAACAAGAGTTTGTCCTGAAAATTTCCACTGCATTGAAATATTTTTTATCTTTCAGGATTTTGGAGGAACTTGCGCTTGCCCTAAAAACCGAGTTTGTCATGAATTTTTTCACTGTATTTAATATACTTTTTACATTCAGGATGTTTGAGCAACTTTTTCTTGCCCTGAAAAAAAGTGTGTCCTGAATTTACTGTACTGAATATGTATTTTTTATCATTCAGAATTTTGAACGACTTGGGCTTGCCCTGAAAAACAGAGTTTGCCCTGAAATTTTTCACTGCATTGAAATATTTTTTATCTTTCAGAGTTTTTGAGGAACTTGGGCTTGCCCTGAAAACAGAGTTTGCCCTGAAATTTTTCACTGTATTGAATATAGTTCTTACATTCAGGATTTTTGAACAACTTGTGCTTGCCCTGAAAAACAGAGTGTGTCCTGAATTCACTGTATTGGATATATATTTTTCATTATTCAGAATTTTGATCAACCTGCGCTTGCCCTGAAAAACATAATTTGCCCTGAAATTTGTTACTGCGTTTAAATATTTTTTATCTTTCAGGATTTTTTTAGCAGCTTGAGCTTGCCCTGAAAACAGAGTTTGCCCCGAATTTTTCAAGCCGGGGGGCGGCCGCAACCCACGCCTCCCCGCGCCACTGGTCGTAATGTTATAAATTTTTAGCTAAGTTTTATCAGCAGATGGGCAGCTGTTACGATGGGTAACGGCGTGGGATTACTGTTAGTGTAGTGCTTTCCCTGAGATGGCAAGTCATGTCTATCTCCATTCACGAAACTACTTTGGTGAGCAAATGTTCCAAACAACCTTTCAGCTGAATCCACGAAAAATTTTCACGCGGTGATTTCTAGCGGCTCGCCTAAACGATTCTTGCAAACTATCTTGCTTCATACGATAAACATTCTTAGACGCTGAATTCCCTTGCCAACAGCCAATACGAATCGTTTCTATCACTCTGAAGCAGGTACGGGCTAACTACAATCCGCGGGCAACATACTTTAAGCACTGAACTTGTCCAAATTGTAGCCATTGTAGCCATTATTTTTACATCCCATTTTTATACAAACAATGCAACCACTTACTCTCCATCCGGGTTATTCTCAACTGTTTTACTCCAAAGCAGGCTAAGGGTCAACAACTTTCCCCACCCTTGCATTAAACAGTGAAGTTTCCGCTTAGGCTTTGTTATAAACAGAATGAGTGTTTGCTGCAGAATTTATTTTCTAGGTTGGCAGTCAATAAAATTCGAGTTGAATTTAAGAATCAGTTCTACACTGCAGACGACACCTTTCAGTTTATTCTTCGCACATACGAGTACGACTCTTTTCACAGTTGATCCAGTAAATCTGAATTACTATTCCCGCGAAGCACTGACATCTGAATGTGAACAATCGCCTGCTTTCATTTGCTCCAGACAAGACACAAGCGGACACACCGCACGTAACCCGAGAACTGAAGCGCAAAAGCGCAAATTCATGTTTTGCTTTTCAGCGACGTGAGACAAGCATAAGTCAGGCGTGAAACGGATGCACTACACAAAAGATGAAGTGCTGACTGCTGGGGAAATAAAAGCCACGCAGTAGTGCATTCGTTGGAAAGAAAAATGACTTCGCCGCCGAAGTTGCGGAAGCGCTAATGCAAGGCACGTCAAACAGTATGAAACAAACAGTATGAAACCAGATATACCTTGTCAGCAAGAGCACGCTTGGCGCATCAGGGTTACATGTCTGTGCAACGCTTTGTTATTTACGTAACATGTTGTCCCGTTTGCCCCTGTTGCGTGGTAACCGGCCACGCACGGCGAACTTTCTATGAAAAGAAGCTGCC
>Ga0210059_1004723_pt1 | contig 21996 bp, 14 predicted proteins | sample Ectturendosymbi2_FD_188042 | JGI IMG/M metagenome (GOLD analysis project Ga0210059, IMG submission 188042) | Ecteinascidia turbinata endosymbiont from Florida, USA - Sample 2 (SPAdes) (version 2) | ecosystem: Host-associated > Tunicates > Ascidians > Unclassified | place: Key West, Florida...
GTCGGATTTACCTATAGGCTATAGCCTAGGGCCTCAAGATCCAAGGGGGCCTCCAAAAACTGTGGTACGCATAGATTCAATGGCCGGTATATGATCATTTAGATTAAACTTCGTCAAAAATTTATGTCTTAATTATTATTCACGAAATTTAGTTTCATTCAACTTTCGTGGTGATAACGCCAGAGTCTTCCAACGAGTTTCCATATGAGTGAATCTGAATATGACCGTTGGTCAAGCTGCATGCCAACTATTGTGTCGATATACCCACAGCACGCTGGCTACGTCCTGCGTTTGCTGAATCGTACCGATTGCGACGTGTGACTCTATCAAAAGAACTTGTGGCTGTTCATGTTTGAAATGCACCTGATCAGTGGCATAACTGACGAGCCGCTACCCCCTTGCCAAGCTAAATGTAAAAACCCGGCCCCTACCCAGCTTGTATGTCGGTATTTACTGTTCTTTTGGATTGAGTAGATTGTTGTTTTTTGCGTTTTTGGAGTGTTTTCCGGTGATTTCGGGTTTTTGTATAGCCGTTCAATACTGGATTTTCTATTGTTTCTCAAATATTTTCTGATTGTTAACCGGTGGGCTCCCTTCAGATAAGTCTTCCCGTGGCTCAAATCTCTAGTTACGTCACTGCACCTGATCAAAGCAAGGTTGTATTGCAGATAAGAGCTATGTGTAGGGCTAGCAGCAGTATCCTATAATAAAAGCATAGTTATTTCTTAGGTGACTGAGCAATACAGTAGTTTTGTCAGCGTTTGTATCGCGTAAAGTTCGATTGGTACTTTTAGATGTGACTTTTTCCATTTGAATTTTCTTTAGTAAAGTCATTCAGAAATCAGATTGCTATTGAGTACTTGCGCAAGTTTGTACTGCTTCCATGCTAAGCAAATCAGAGAAGATCTTGATGAGCTTGAATAGATTAGCAAGCAAAAGTCACTTTGGCAACTGGCAACCAAAGAACTCTTCCCCAAAGAAACAAAGAATAGGGAAACAGCTAGAAAATGACAAAAGCTTGTTTGGGTCTGATGCCTTAGATTAGTAATTCTAAGTTTATGCAACCATCCTGAGGTTTATTCCTTAGCTTGATGGTCACTAACTGCTCGGGCGAAAGATCCTTTTCAAGATTCAAAAGAATTAAAAATGAATTGAACAGTCGCAATGTTCCAGGAGAGGTTGTCCAAAGTGACAAACTTAGGCAAACAAATTGTAATGAATTCTTATATAATTTTGTTATGAAGAAGGCCAGGACAAAACTTTTTTAACTGTTTACTGCGTTATGTTCAGCCTTACTTGTTTCGATGATTGTAGCTTTTTATTTCTTGAAGTTTTTCTATATTTCAATAATGACAGCATAAGCGAAATTTGAACCAACCCAGTCGTCACGGTGGGCATTGGTGAGCTCAACCTTCCAAATTTCAATATGAAACACTATAAATCAGTAAAAATTTAATCAAATTTTCGGAATGGTGAACCTAACAGTTACAATCATTTGGGTGCGTTTAACGTGACGTAGGCCTATTTTGCTCGTGTGTGTGAGATTTTTACAGCCGTGGGCGTGGTGAGCGAGTTGCAACGTGGTCCTCATGCTGTGCTTCAAAGTCTTTATGTCGCCACACATACTATATAGGTGCAGTGCGTTTGCTTTTTTTTAACACAAGTAAGAAAAAACAGATGTGATTCTTATAAAAAACGTAGACCCTGTGTTGTGTTAAATATTTCAATTGTGACGATTTCGGTTGGTTTGCCTGTGGCAGTTAATAATTCTGTTCCCGCCAGCCAAGTCGGATTTCAACAATTCCGCGCAATTTAACGCTTTTGCGTCGAAGGCAGCAACAAACGCAATGATCGTGGGCACTTCAGCAACGATTGAGAACTTTTTAATGACCGTACTTTCAGAGCATAAATTTCCGATTTTCGCGAATTGATTGACGCTTTCTTTTTTTTCTCGCAACAATGGGTGAAGGGTCCTCACAAGTGGATTAGCCTACTGCCTCGCATCAGTTAAATCCGGTCCTGCGTGTAGCACTAATTTGTATGACATCAATCGCAAACCTTTCACAAGAGCCCCCTTTAAAACAGCCTAGGGCCCTGCAAACGATGTAAAGTATTTGTATCAGGTTTGCTATTTTAGGGTATGTAGACTGCAAATACAGTATTAGCAAGTAGGCTATAGTATGAGGTGTTAAATTTAGACTACTCAAGTTGCATTGCCTGAACCACTTTCGGAGATAGTGCAAGTTGAGCAACTTGCACTAACGCTTTTTGGTTGATTTTGAAACGGTGGTTTTCACAATGTATTGCACGTTTTTTGTATTTTTAAAATGTACAATACAGGGTGGGCCAAAAGTAGACGTGCTCTTGATTGCTTTTTTGTATTTATGGCTGAAATTTTGGGAGGGTGTTGACAAATACTGGATCGTTCTGGTAAGAAAATTATTCTACTTTCACCACTGGGTAAGCAAAATAAGTACTCTCCACAGTGGGGGTAAGCAAGCTTATCCCGATTGTGGAGAGTACTTCCTAGAAGCCGTGTATAAATACAAAGTCGTTTTGTTTCATCCCAGACTCTTGAAACAAGATTTTCTGTGATTCCTACAAACACAACTTATTATTTTACAAGCATCAGGTATCATTCTTATATATAGCCTACTACTCTAACAGCAAATGAAGTATATCAAAATAGTGAGAATTTTGATGTCAGCAAATCTAGAACTTACAACTTTAAGCTGGTGTGTTCAAATTACAAAATTAAGATTCATAAGCTTTTTTCATGCTCTGAAAAAGAACTTTAGTGCTTATCACTTATCTATTATCAAAATTTTTAAGAGTGTCAGTTTACATGCAACAAAAACAAACCAACTAAGTATGTACAATGCCAGCTGTAAGCAAATGTACAGCATATTTCTTCACAACCTAAAATAAAACGAAATACAATCCAAGCTTTTTTCCGGTTAGTAATAGACCCACAAAAATATATTTACCTTCAAAATTTTCTTGACACATTTCTTCAACTGAAACAGAAACAGAGTGTAACAATGCAAGAACCCCTTCTCTGGCATCAGTTGCATAATGAACATTGTGTGTCTCACCAGTTGCGAATTGATGCACATGCCGTATGCACATAACACCTGAGAAAGATATATCTCCAGTGCATAACTACTGATTTTTTATGCAAATGAAAAACAAGATATGTAATACAGTGATTTTCAATGTGGGCGAAATCACCCCCCAGGGGGTGATTTCTGCAGGTTAGAATGTACTAAAATGCTGAACTGATTCCAGAAATAAAAACTAGATTTGCCTTTGGAACCAATTCATTTGATGCATTTTCAACTCCATGTTTTGTAAAAAAGGTTATAAAACACAAGATAGAGGACTGATGATGTGACAATCAAACTACCATTGTCCTGTGTAACGCGTTACTGCATTAATTATATCCAAGGCCATGGAGAGTGTTACTGGTTGGGAGCCAAGCACTGCGGTTCTGATGAATTTTCAGGTATAATGTTAAGCCTAATGTTTAACATAAGATAAAATAGTGGGGAAGCTGTTGCAATAAGTAGTTTTGTATTTTGTTGACCTACAGTCGTTGGATAGGCAGCTTCAAAAAAGCAACATCAAGCTATAACATGTACAAGTCTCAAGGCATGTCAACACATGTGGAAGTTTATACTTTTCTCGTATACAGTAGTATGCATTGATTCGTTTTAGCATATTTATGTTGATTGAAAGCAATCGACACTGATATATCTATTGAAAAATGCCTTATCAGCCGAACCGTATTTCTTAAAGATTAAAAACTTCAGTTTCTTTGAAGATACTAAAAATGGTTTAACAATTATAACATTGCCACCACTGAATTGTCACATCAACTTTCACTGCGATTAAGAATATTAATAAAAAGTTGTGATTAAGTTTAGCCTAATTATTTCTCCCTGTGAACTGACACAAATCCCCCCAATTGTATGTCTTATTATTAGCAAAATTGCCTTGAAACAATAACTTCATAGGTAGAGCGTTGCCAAGACATTGTTTCGTAGGCAAAACATGTCCTGGTGCGTTATCATGTGATTTATAAACTTTGGTTTATAACTTGAGTAAAACGTGGATCCAAGTGTCTTCTATTAAAAAATACGTGAAAAATGACTGCAGAAATAGCTAGCAGAATTAATTACAGTTAGCCGTAAGTTGTAAAACATTCTTATCGTGTTTTTCTGTCAGTTTGAGTGTTTTACTGTGCTTATGGATATAGCTGTACTGTGTTCATCTGACTAATGACACAGCATATCAGTACAGTAGGCTAGGAAAAGGATAACTTATACTAGCAAGTAAGTCCAACCATCCCCCACCATGGCTAAACTAAACATTCCAAAAAATCGTATTCGCCACCTGAACTTTGAGGTTTGCCAAAAAGTCTCTGTTGTGGAAATACTGCCAAAAGTTGGATTGCGTAGAAAATGACTGGGTGAAGTGTTTTGCCGGTTAACTAACATAAGCAGACACGATTCCACATCCAGAAACTTTTCATCGACTGCCAAAGCGATGATGAAGTCTTTACCATATTTTATTAACACGGGTGGCCAGATGTTTGGATCAAGTGCAGTGAGAGTTTTCCAGAAATTTTTGAGGAAGTTAGCTAATATTACTAAAGTTTCCCACAAAATATGTTGCTGAACAAGTTTCAAGCAAGTACTGCACATGCATAATAAATACCGCAATCGTCTTGACATGAGCATAGACTGGTGGAAACACCATACGACTTAAGTTGACCAATTTGCAAACTGCTTTAAAAAACTTGCAGATGAAAAGCCAGGGGTAAGGTTCACAGTAGCTGGAACCAGGGCTGTGGAGCCGAAACTCAAATGTCGGGCTCTGGCTCCAGGCATCCAAAAATTTTTGCTCCAGCTGCAACCTTCAAAGTTTTTGACTCTGGCTCCAGAACAATTTGATCCATTAAAAACTAAAAACAATTCTATTATTTGTACAGTTGGCTTGCTCCACAAACTGTGTCTGTTGAACGGGAACTCAAATTTCAGGCTCCGGCTCCACCACACAATTCAAAATTTTTTGGCTCCGCTTCCACGCTCCAGCTCCACAGCCCTGCTTAAGACCAACTGTTTTTGGAAATTAATAACATTGTTTCTACAAATGCAATTGCGTTCTTTTTGTTTGTTCGTTTTTTGTGTTAATAATTGTCCCTTTATTTCATTAGCATTGAAATATTTTAAAACTAAAATAATATTTTTGCCAACACTGAAATCATAAGTGGGGCACGATTTTTAAGCAACGTTCTTGTAGGTGGGCGATTTAACAAAAAAGGTTGAAGACCACTTGTATAGAGCTTAACCGATACACCTGTATACTGATATAAATCAACCAATGTAGTGATGCCAATGTATCATATCAGCAATCCTTCACCATGTACATCACCAATATTTCCTCATGAAAGCCACTATGCAATAATTTTGCACCAAGTTTTCAGAAGCCCAAACTGTTACTCCATCGCAATTTAACACTACATCTCTTGAACTATCACTTAAACTTGTTAAATTTCAAATATTTAATCATTATATTGCAAAAATGCAAGCATTTCCATGTATTTCTTCAGTTGTGAACTATTTCCAATTTCATAGGTTTGATATGCATTGTAATCTCTTACAACTATGGTTTGAGAAATGCAAAATTATTGGTACAGTGTTGGTTTTTGGCAATGAAAAATGTCAGTATCAGCACAATTAGTCTATCAGTAGAGCACTAGTTCATACATAGCTTTATACTGTATATTCATGTGGCTGTAAAAAACATAGTACCAAAGGTATGCTGATAGAATTAAATGTGATTTTCATCAAGCTAAACACAAACTATAAACACTTGCGGCATACTGTACTGGTTATCTGATACTCCAAATAATATTTCAGCACATTTTAATCATAACTAAATATTATTGACACAGCTTCACAACAATCAACATGACGAAGTTGACAAAGCACTCACATTTGTAGAATAGTGATGTTACTCGTTCTTCATCAGAAAAAAACATCCCAGGCATAAAAGATCTGAAAGAAGTTTATAAGGTACTGTTGCAAATCACTGTTGCTAATACAATGCAACAAAAACAATGACACAAAAAGTACACCTTACACAACACAAATGAAATTAACATTTTGCTATAGCAATGATACCCAGTAACTAAGCCAAGGAATATAAGATCAAAATTCTGAAAACATATCAGATTTCTCAAAAAACATCAGATTTTTCTTCATAGAAAAAAGACATAAACACAAAATAATGGGCCTGTTAACACTTTGAGATCTGGTCTACGAATATATCGTACCTAGATTTCAGCCTAAAACCAGCAGTTTTTGGTTGCCTTACCAATTCCATAGCTCCTCTGCCAATTGCACTAGAGAGCTGTTCAAGGGCTCAAATGGATCAGCCGGTCTCCTAGTCTGCACTCGAAAAAAATTTTTTTGGTTGGGGGTTGCAGACTTTTGGTGAGTGACGTCATAAGTGAAGTAGTTTTCATGTTTCCTAGCTTAGAGCCCAATCCCCAGGCCAAAGTGTTTCGCTGAAATTTTTATTTGAAACTAGACTCGAGTTCAAGTCTTTTGAGCCTTTGATCGACTTTCTAGCGTTTCCAGTTCAAAAAGTTATGATCTAAAACACACAAATTAATTAATTATCTAATTAGTCAAATATTTTTATTACTTTAGATCATAACTTTTGAACCCGAAACCCCAGCAGGTCATCCAAAGTATCAAAAGACTCGATTGCAGCCTAGTTTCCAGTAAAAACTTTAGCAAAATGCTACCATCTAACGGTTTGGGCTCAGGGCCAGCTGAAGTGGGCCAAGGTGGACTAAAAGTCCTCCACTTATGACGTCACTCACAAAAAATCAACGCTCTGCCATATTTTTGCAAATCAATGCCATTGTAGAGATTCCAAATCGTGATGAACATGTTTTAAGAAGCAAAGTGATATTGAGCAGAGTAATACGGAACATCTTCTATTGGGGAAGCATGGATATTGCAAGGAATATGTGAAAAGAATTGTCTTTATTAATAAAATTTGGAAAAGTTCAGCAGACTGGCTCAAAAAGCTCAACAGGCTGTAGTTTGTCCATGTCTGCTCCAAATTATTCTTGCTATGTTTCAACAAAATACTGTGAACCGTTATTACACTTACCACAATAATCTGCTAACAGGAAAAAACTTCACAAGTAGTAAGAAAATCTTGCTAGAATTAACTCATTTATGGTCAGAATTAGGAAAAAATCCAATTCTGACTAGAATGGCATTCTGACACATCCAAAGAACACAGAAATATGTTTAGATTTGTTACTGTCAACCAAGGTGTGGAACAAGTAGGAAAATCTCCCAATATCTGAACTGTTATTACCTGGTTGAACCAGCTGATGATAGAATTTACACTCTCAAACTGATAGACTCAGTGCAATTGCACCGCAGGTTATGACAAAGACTCATAAAGCGGAACTTGCTACATTTCTAACCTTGTGCTTTGAATTACAGTAGACGCCGCTTAATATGACCACCTTGGGACCAGACCATTTTGGTCATAATATCTGAATGGTCATAAAAACCGAAGCAGCCATAACCACACCTGAATCGACGCCGTAAACCACAAGAAGCCCAAATACCGTCAAATTCATTGTTTAACCAAAGTAACAGTGTGACGTTGACAGTAAAACAAAGTACAGTACTGTAACAGTACAAGTGACGGTAAAACTGAGTGCAGTATGTAACAATATCTACAAGCACTGGTACAGTATAACAAAGTAAACAACAGTTCAAGTAACGTTTAATCAAAGCACCGCAAAATAAATTTGAAATGTTACACACGTACGTTAGTTAGTTTTAGGTGCAAAAAATCTTGGGCAGCTTTTTAAATTGCTCAAGAAGTTAAGTTTTTCGGATGCTGTAACATCTGTCTGAGCTCTTTTCAGCAACATGTTGCTTAAGCTGTAAAACGTTTATGGCCGATTTGAAACAAAGAATGCAGTACAACTGTGTTACGGACTGAAGTCCATTTTCTGGCTGTCAGAGTCCAAGTAAATCTACGTCATAGTGATGTGACTGTTTCATCATTAAGGCTCAACACGCAGCACACACACTACAGCACATACGCTTCTCCGTGTAAATCTACGTCATAGCAATGTGACTGTTTCGCCATTAAGACTCGACACCCAGCACACACACTACAGCGCACATGCCGCACGCGTACAGAAAACACGCATGTTGAAAAAGCGAAGTTATAAGTGCGTGGCAGGAAAAAATGTACTGCACTGTAATAAAGAAAGATGGAGAAAATGTTGGTCATATTATTCGAAATTTGGTTATATTAAACAGAGAACTTTAAATGGAGAAATTCCAGACCGTACCAAATTGATCATAATAAGAGGCTGGTCGTATTATCTGTGGTCATAATAAGCGGCGCCTACTGTATTAGTTTCATCAAATGTTTCATGTCCAGGGTTACAATGACTCATCACCACTGCAACAAATACTACACAACTAGAAATAGTCAGCACCATGCCCTGCTGCATTATGGCCTATCCCACTGATAATGACAACAGTCACAGGAGTGCTCACATCTTCCAAATACGATTGTTGAGTGATCGATATGTTTCCTTGTTTTAACAACACCAACTTTCACGGAACAAATCTGCATTTTTTAATTTTATGTCCAGCAAGGTTTGCTCCATGAAGTTTTTATATTAAAGCAAACAAACATTTTTTGTTAGCTGCATCTTTGCACAAAAGGTGCATAGCAGTTTCCTATCATCTTTTTACAAGTAGAATATGTATAGCTAAAAATTATGAAAAAACTCTAGTCTTTTATGTGGACGCTATGTGCAGTAAAACAGAGAAGGCATGCTCTATCTATCCAAACGTTTTTGTAGAGCAGACAAAGCACAAAACGGCAAAATAGACTTCAATGAGCCTTAAAGGATTTTATCACGAAAGGGAAATAAGTGGCTGTGTTTTCATGTTTTATGAGCTTAGTTCAAATTTTTTCTAAACATGCGTATCTATACATTATGAATAGTGATGCATATAATGGAATATCAAATCCTATGGATTCGAATTCAAAAATCAGAGTTTTGTTGAATACTTAGGTTCGAAATAAATTTGGATTACATAAATGTGAAAAATTGCAAAGTAGGTAAAACAAATAATTTCAATAAATTTTGCACTCTTTACGCTCCTGAGTAAGAGAAACAAAGAAACACTCAACAAGTTCACGGCACTACGTAGTGACGTAACGAGCTAATTAACGGGTCGTGTAATCACTGACCGGTGTTCTCAACCTCTGTGCGATCAGCTCATATTGCTCCCAACAAGTCATTCTGGAATAGGATTCAATATGAAGATTTCGGAATATTCTAGAACCTCTAAATGTTTCATAATGCACAAAACAAATTATGAAACCAAAAATACTTACAGCATGCTTAAAGGTTGTTATCAAATAGTGCATATATCTATACATTATGACACTAAAAATATACTCACAGTATGCTAAAAAGGTTGTTATCAAGTAGCGGATCACAATGTGAATCGTTCTCTGTTCTACTCTGATTGTCACTAGATATAATCACTTCATCTGTTTTTTCATCCAGCTTCAACCTCTTATTCAAAATCGGTGAATGATGACAAGACAAAGAGTCACTGTCAGAATCTTCATCCTCAGTTAAAGGTGGTGTCAGAGAACCATCAAACTCCATTATAAATAGATGTCTGAATATTTTGACAGTATATCTCTGACAATAATACTGCTTTAAAAGAATCATTAATCATAATTATATATACTTTCACAATAATTGGTAACAGATATTGCAAGTTTAAATTAATTCTAATTTCAACAAGTGTTGTGGTACTATTAGGCCTAATACAATACAAATTTTTAAGAGATGAATATATCTGTTTCACCAGCAAGGTAACATATAAATCCACACCTTGACAACAAATCAGTTCCTTAAAAGGAATTGCTTTAATAATCAAGTTGATCAAATGTTTTTGACATGTGAATCGCCAAAATGAAAGCCATGTATTTTCTGCCAAAACTTCGGTCCAACAAAAGGAAATATTCAGGAAACAGTAAAACGTTTGCTTTGTTAAGAATATTGTTTTTCACCAGATTTTTTCATGTTATATTTACTGATTTTTTTGCATTAAAACAATACATTTGAAAACAAAGTGCAAGTTCATAAAATTGTCAAGATTTTTATCAATCTATAATATATCAAGAAGATACCAATTTATCAATGCATTTTCAACAAACAACAATTTTTTAAAGGCAGTGGCTACAGATAATATGCCTGTGGATCTTGAAATTTGAAAACTTATTCACACGCCACCTGTGACATAACAGTAATGCACGACGACAGTGTAGTGTGACATAACAGTAACACACGATGAGAGTGTAGAGTGTAGTAGGCTTGGTAGAAATGAACTAAATGTAAAAGATAAACCCTAAACCTAACCTTAACCCTAACCGTAGCCTTAACGTAACCCTAATGGTAACACCTAAGCCTGAAAAAAAGTATTGAAAAAAATGAAAGTCGGCAAGGTGAGAGTCGAACCGAAAACCGTTGGCATAGCAGCCATAATGCATAACCCCTAGGCTACGATATCCATGCCGTTTAAATGACAACTGACCCCTTCATTTGAATTGTGTCAGGCCAGGCGTAACCGTAGTCACTTCCTTTCATAAAGTCAGTTGGATGGAAAAAAATAAGCAGACAAAGGCCAAGTTCATAAAAGAAAGTAGTTTTACGGAAAAGGTAAAGAAATCATTGTTCATGGTGAATGAATGTATTTGAAGGAGGGTAGTGTCTATTTTACCACCAATATTCTGGCGGCAACAGATTGGCTAGAGCTATTGTGCTGCCAGTCGAACATTCGGTCTCGTGGCATGATGCAATTCGAATAAAAAGGTCAGTTTGTCATGCAATCAGCGTGCTGCTCGTAGCATAGTGGTTATGCTTTAAGTAGGGTATACCATAGCTTGTCGGTTCAACTCTCACCTTGGCGACTTCCCTTTTCTTTTTTTTACTTTTTTCATAACTTTCCAAATTTTCCCTTAGGTCTTCGGTTTAGGCTTCGGTTAGTGTTTGCATTATGGTTAGCATTAGGGGCTAAGGTTAGGGTTACCTTGAGGGTTTATCTTTTGTGTTTACTTCGTTTCTGCCAAGCCTGTTGCTGCTGGCATCTTGGCGGCAAAATAGACACTGCCTTGAATAAATGTAAATAGTTGGAAAGAAGCAGGCTTAATTATGGATTTAGACCATGTCACTGACAAAAACAAGTTGCAAAAAGAAAGAAAAAAGTACAGAAACACAATTAGGCAATAAGCAATATTTTACAAGTCCATTCACAGGCTTTATATTGATGGAAGAAAGGATGCTACCTTATTGCCTGAACATGATGAATAAACTGGCAAATATTACCAAAAACCTGAGCTCCAAGAACACATTGTTGTTGTTGGTGAGCCTGGTGCTTGTTACTCAACACATGTCTCTCCAAAAGATGGTAGAAGAATTACCATAGCAAATGAGGTATGGATATGATCAATGCTTTAAACACAAGGCCATTCTGTGTCAATTCTCAGGAAGTGGTCAGGTCACCCTCTCCAATTCTCCTGAAATTTTACTCGAATTGTCATTGTCCCATATGATAAACATCTACAGATTTGAATGAAATCTGTCAAGAAATGGTATGATTATAAAGCTTTTTAGTTGGGGGGTGTTTAGCCGGAGGGCACAAATTGTTCATATTTGACCATGTTTAAAGCCTATGTTTGGTAACTGCCAAACTACATCAGTGAACAACCCCAATTTTTTAGGGATGCTAGTAACTTTGCCAAATATTAAAAAAATAACATTATCTACATTGTGACTTTCAAAGGTCAAAGGTCACAAACACCCAAAGTTGACTGTTTCTAGCTCTTGCTACAAATTTTTGAATATTTTTAAACCTTGCCACAGTTTTATTTCTTGATATTTTTTGCTCATATTTCGAAGAATTGTTGCTGATAAAATTATCATTGACCTTACAAAATTTTATTGCAAAATATCAAAAGGTTGTCAGATATCTTGGGCCAAACTTAGCACGAAATGAAAAAACTAGAAAAGTGGGATACCTTTGTAGCCTCGGTTACCCATGACCGCAGTGAAAATTCGCATTGAAAAAATTTTCACATATTCATTTTGATATGGCAAGTTAACTATACAAAATTCATGGATAGTTCTCAATGTTTTCATAGAGGAAAACTTTGACAAAATTTGTGCAAACACTACAAATTTTATATAATACAGAGGTCTTAATATTCACTATTTTTCATTATACCTAACCATTGTTATTCAAGCTAGCATTGTTACTTCACAAATTTGTCACTAAATTCTAGAATTCTATTGTGTCTTGCGCAAAGTCAATTGCTTGTTTAAGTGGAATAAAACTGAAAAATTTTGTTTCATTTCACTCAACACTTTGACGGCCGGTCTTCACACATATATCGTACCTGGATTTCAGCCTAAAACCAGCAGTTTTCGATTGCCTTACCAACACCATAGCTCCTCCGCCTACTTTTCTAGATTTTTCATTTCGTGCCAAGTTTGGCCCAAGATATCTCACAAACCTTTTGATATTTTGCAATAAAATTTTCTAAGGTCAAAGATAATTTTATCAGCAATTCTTGCAAATATGAACAAAAAATATCAAGAAATAAAACCGTGGCGAGGTTTGAAAATTTTCAAAAATTTGTAGCAAGAGCTAGAAACAGTCAACTTTGGGTGTCCGTGATCTTTGAAAGTCACAATGTAGACAATGTTATTTTTTCAATATTTGGCAAAGTTACTAGCATCCCTGAAAAATTGGGGCTGTTCACTGATGTAGTTTGGCAGTCATATGGTCAAATGTGAACAATTTGTGCCTCCCGGCTAAACACCTCGAACTAAAAAGCTTTATAATCATATGATTTCTTGACAAACATTCAAATTTGCAGATGTTCATCACATGGGATAATCATGGCGGTAATTTTCTTGAAATTTGAGTAAAATTTCAAGAAAATTGGAGTGGGTGACCTGACCACTTCCTGAGAATTGACATGGAATTGCCCCACAACAATAGTAGGGATCGACCAATATGGCTTTTTTGGGGCCAATACCGATATATCGGCCATTCATGGACCAATAGCCGATGCTGATAATCAGTATTTACAAAATGTTTAAATCTTGTTTTCTGCTTCATTATCAAAAATATAATGTATTCTATGCCTTACCTTATTCTCAAAAACTTCAAAAATCACAATCCATGAGCTAAAATTTTTCAAATTGCATCAATTTCAATATTTTGCTATGATTTTTAATTAGAAAGTGGCTGCGGAACCGGCCATGGATTTTCTTGTTTCAAAACTTGTTCCACCGTACCAGCTTGTACAATGTGTTTCGAATAAAGGGTTGGTTTGTCACGGAAACGATGTCAACCTAGTAGCGTAACAGATAGGTATCAAGTCTGCCATGCCGATGGTTGTGAGTTTGCCTCGCATGTTGGGTGCCTTGCGTTTTCGTAGTAGTGGCAGCTTGTACATTTCAATTCATGGGACCAGTTTTTCTTTACTTTTTTCTAAATTTTCCAAACTTTTATTTTAAGGGTTAGGTTTAGGAGTTAGCATTAGGTTAGCTTTACCTTCACATTATGCTAGGACTACAGTTGGGGTTAAGGCAATGATTTATAACTGGCGATACACATGTCCCTTGGGGCCACAAAGCACCAAAACAGGGAGGTACAAAGCACCAAGATTTTTAGGCATACACGCCCTGAAAATTTTAAGACGTGTTGTCCATTGTTGTGAGTGCAGTAAACTTTGTCAGAAGCCAAGCCTCGAATCACGGCCTTTTCAAAGTTTTTTGTAACAAAGTTTAAGCTCAACACAATGTTCTTTAATACACGAAACTGCCATTGCTATCCCGTGGTCAAGTGCCATTGCTATCTCGTGGTCAAGTGCTTAGCAGTTTCTGAGACACGGAGATAGTGGCATAGCAGAGCACATTGAAAATGAGTTCATTATGTCTCTGGCATAGGCTACCTTGCAGATATACGCAGCCACCTCAACGACTTAACACCTCCATTCAGTTCAGGCAATGACTATGAACGTGATCAAAGCTAGGGAAAGATCACTGCCTTCACTAATAAACTTTCAAGCGGTGTTTGTCTCATTTGATCAGGCAACTATGCTAATTTTCTACAACTTGATGTACTACTACTTTCCAATGGAAAAATATCCTTGCCCGTTGTCATTAAAATTTAAAAGCATTTGCAAGTGTTATACGGCAGTCCTTCCACTGACATTTTCAGCCAGGATTTCTGTTTCACACGGTTGGATACAACACCCATTTATTTTTAACCTAAAATGTACAGATGACAATGGTGGAATGAAGGAAGATACACCTGAAATGAAATCCAATAGAAAAATAAAAATTAATTTCCATATGCAGTTAGATACTTTCTGGTGCACGCAACTTAATGGTTTTCCGCAGTTAGCAAAGGCAGCTTTAAAAGTGCTTCTGCCGTTAGCAACAAACTATTTATGTTAAAAAGAGCAGTTTCTCTTCTCTTATACCTCAAAAGTAAGGCCAGGAATCTTTCAAAGCCCAATGAAGACATGCGAGTGGCTATCTCAAACAAAGAGCCTCACTGCAGCATGATCATTGAAAAAACAACAAAAAAGCCATTAACTATGTTTGATTGTTAGTGTACTTTATTGTAAATTCATTGTATTGTTATATCATTGCAATGAATGAAATTGTGTTAGTATCGATTACTATTTGATTTCAGACAAGGGGTACGAGAAAATTTGACGAAAGCTCAAGGGGTACAAGTGGGTAGAAAGATTAAGAACCATTGGGTTAAGGTTTATGCTTCTACCAAGCCTACTGCATTTTCCTCGTGCATTACTGTCACATTACTTACACAAGGTGGTTGAACAAGGTTTCTAATTTAAAGATCCATGAGCGGTTCTGTAGCCACTGCCATTGATTTAATTAATCTGATTAATGATGATGCTTTTGTTTTGGCTGCAACAGCTGACTTGTGCTCCATGGTTCATCTTGTCTGCTTGTTTATGAAAATACACCAGCTAGCGTTGCTACAAGACAGCTGTCTTGACTTGGCTCATTGTGTTTTCTTGCGCACGTTGTCTGCATGCATGAGGAATATAACAGTATTTTGTCAACACCTACTAAGGCCCACACCAATCAGTGAAACCCAAATATTGGCCCAATATATCAGCCAGGTCAATATAATATTGGTCTACTATCTCTAAACAATAGTTCCCATATGCAACAAGAAGAATAGGAGTATGTCTAACACATCAAATTACAGACCTGGGACAGTTGCCACATGGTGTCAAAGAGATTAGAACATTCATTATCTAGCATCTTTCCTGTTCTTGGAACTAAAGATAATCAGTTTGGTTTTAAGGCTGCACATGGTACTGATCAGTGTTAAAGTGTACATTTTTGTTGAAGCAAACTGCTTCACATCTGTGGTTCATCAGTGCATGCTATTTTTTTAGCTGCCTTGTAAGCATTCGATTGAGTATTAGACGTGAAATTATTGGAGAAATTAATTCAAAGAAATGTGCCAAAATGTGTCTGGTGTGGCTACTGAAACATTGGCACAAGGAACAAACAATGCAAAAAAATGGGGCAAGCATTTGTATGAAGCGTTTCATGTTACTAGTGGGGTTAAGCAATGGGGGGTATCAAGTCCATACTTGTTTGCTGTTAATTTATATGATTTATCCAATGAACTAAACAATATTAAAGCAGGATGTCATATTGGGAAAATTTTATTAAATCACTTGATCGCTTGCTGATGACATGATGATGATATTTGTGTTTTTTTAAGTGTAGGCCCTACATGGGTTGCAAAATATTAGGTGTGTGTGAAGCTTATGCAGAATCACATGGAATAATTTTCAACTGCAGTAAAACTCTTTGTATGACGTTTAGGTTAAGAAAGAATGCAAAAAGCACAGTCATCACCCCATTTGGCATCAGTGGCACTGAGTGATCAAAATGTAAAATCTACTAACCACTACAAATATCTTGGGACTGTACTGGATACTGAGTTCTCAGATAACAAAAATATTCAGACAACTGCGATTATCGATTTGTGCATCAAACAAGCTGGAGCCTCTTTTTCCCGATGTTCAAATGCAGTCCCCAGAACGACCCTCCCAAGAACTAAGAAGAGTCTGGCTGGGTCCAGCTTAACCGCTGCTCCTGCTTGTACAAATGGGGTATGGCCTCCTCTGCGGCCTGTGAGTGTGGTGTGGCGCAGAAGAACAAACCGTCGACCATGTCGTCCTCCAATGTCCAATCCATCGACCTCCCCATGGACTGCATAGTCAAGTGCATGGACTGACGGTTCTGGACGATGAGACAATTATTGAATGGCTGCTCAACACCTGCCCCGAGATCATCGATGTACTGTAGTGCGGCAAAGCATTGGTTTCAACAACTCGCTCAAGAGAAGGCATCAGAAATTTCTCTCAAAACATCAGATCTGATGTTAAAACATCACAAGTCCCGGAAGCGGCAACAGTGACCATACTGCACTGTAGCCCTTTCTTTGCCCTTTTCGAGTTTACCGCCAACGCAGGTTGTTTGCAGAGCAGACTGCGGTTGCGGTAGAGATGACGTAACAAGCTGATGGTTCTGTTTTGCTCTGGTTCATTTACGTCAGAGGTGTACAGGATCCGGCTTTCGTGTCCAATCCGGTCAGACAATTCGATTTTTTTGGATTTGGACTGGATTGAATATCGTTTCTCTTTCAACCGGATTCGGATCCGGATTATCCAAATGAAATGAAATGTGGCCATACAAAAATCTAGATATGGAATAATAGTTGTTTGAGGAAAAATTACGATATTTCGAAACCACATTAGGCCTACTAAAAATCTACTTGTCTAATCGCTCTCGATAGACTGCAATGTTCCCTGCCACTCAATATCTCAACTTTCAGACTGAGTACATCTCAAACAACATGTAGTTTGGAATTGTGTGAAGATGAACATGATTGATTCTATAGTTTTATTATGACGTAGCTCGTCGTTATTCAGATGAGACATGTTTCATTTTTGAAATATATTTAATAGTAGATCATAGTAAAATGTTGGTGTATATTAAGGTATTACAAAAAATTTTTTCAGCATTGGACTGAGGACTTACAAAGTAACAAAGGGATGTATTGTGATGCTTACGCAACAGTGGCAGTACCTGAACCTTACTAGAAATAGCTTAATCTTATTTCCTGCAAAATGTAACATGAGTGATAGGCAAATCATTTCTAGCCGTCTCTGTGTTCGTTGAAAAGGAATGTTACAAGTATCTGCATCGCCTTGAACTGTTTGGGCAAGCACAAGCGAAAAATGGCAATTTGGGTCATTAAACCAACAGGAAAGCCACCAGCAGCAACAGAGCTCACCTGACGAGATCACTCAACTGATACTAGCTTGCGCTATGGTTATATAGGGATAAGTGAATTACAATAATTCGCTTGTGGTGTCTATCACAGTTACTTGTTACTTATGGGCACCATCTAGCGGTGACAATTACATTACATGTGGCGCCATTTCCAGACCTCCACAGGAGCTTGTTCACTCGCTAACAGAGCACTTTTAAACACCGGTGCATAAACGAAAAAATGTTAATTATTTGATTGTGCAATTTGATAGCGCAACCTAGGAAATTTTAGGGAAAATCCCAAAAAGCATTGCGGGCTGCACAAAATGCTCTCGCGGGCCACATGCGGCCCTCGGGCCGCGTGTTTGAGACCCTGATATATGCTGTGTGTGTTGTGTACTCATTGTGCTGTGAATTGTACTCTCTTCGGTGGTATGGTAATATTCGTTTGTAGGGCGCGCAGAGGACCTAGAAAGCTATGTTCTCTGAAACTGAATCACTGAAAGTGCAATATAGATTAGTTCGCATTTACAGTAGGCTTACTGCATAATTTATTTGGGAGGGAACCTACAAAACTGTTGTCCAACCACTACAACTGCTACAAAACCGAATTTTGAAACACATGAATTTTACCTATAGAAGATCAAGTTTAAACAGTATTTTTTAAAATATTCAAAATTTTCAAAGAAATTTAATTGATACCAACTCGATTGCCTATGTTTGTCTTATGTGAGCCCTGCACGTAGCCTATAATGGCAATTAGTGATTTTCCTTCATGAGGCAAAAAAGGCACTGCAGTGGTTTTGCCTTATGAGGCAAAATAGACACTGCCTTCGTTATGGGCCAGGCTGGGTATGAGCCAAAATTTAGAAGGGGTTACAGGAACGGGGCAGATTACGAGTTTTTGTTGCGGGCATGGGTCAATCCGGGTCATAAAAATCCAGATCCAGTCTTGAGTTTTCAAAATTCAGTCCAAGTCCAACCACAGTCCAATCTTTTTTTGAAATTAAAAGTCCAAGTCCAAATAAAGTCCAAAAATTAACAAAATACAGCTTTTCAGTGAAACATATCACGCAATTCTTTTACATTAACTCAGTCCAAATCCGGTCCTGTTCCTAAATTTATGAAGCAATTTGCAGTCCGGATCCAATCCGAAATCAACAAAATTAAGCATGGTCTGGATCCAGTCCAATACAAGTCCAGTCCAATGCTCATCTCTGGCTGTTACAGGGGCGAGCCAGGTCAACAGCGTCACTCGGGCTCATCATACGATTTATTCTGACTGAATAAAACCGTTGGACGTTTGCGTCACGGAAATTTCTATTTGCCTTCATTCTGGCTAACATTAATGTTGCTCTGTGACGTTAGTTATGTAAGAATAAACAAGAAGTTCTCATGATAACTTCTCCATTGTTGAGTAGCGTAGTCTACGTCACAGAGCAATGATAACGCCAGTGAGTTCTCTGTTTACTTGGCTCATTCATATTAGCCCGAGTTGCTGGACAATTTGTCGTTCGTTTGAAATTATTCTCGAAATGGGGCCTGTCCAGTGGATTGCACTTCAAATCCAATGATCTATACAAATTCATTGCTTCAAAAAAACGGGCTTTGGTGGATGAGCCCGAGTAAAGCGCGAGCGAGCGAAGTCGAGAGAACGCCTACTACGAACCATATTGTTTTATTCAGGTCACCTGTAAGCAAGGTCGTAACTAGTGGGGCAAGCGGGGCACAATTCCCCGGGCGCCGAATCACTATGGGGGCGCCGAAAAGTCCCGACAATGTCACAAATACTTTCTTCAATACAGAACATTTGCTTCCGAAAGACCTCAGGTTCGAACTTGGGGGCGCCAAACTTGCTTCTTGCACCGGGCGCCATTTAAACTTGCTGCAACCCTGCCTGCAAGGCGGTAACATAAACGCGAAAGACCGACATGGAACGAAAATGTATGAACAGTGACACGGTCCAAAGAAACGAGTTCGAGTAAACAACTTAGTGAAGTGAGACGGTGGGTGGTGGCACAAATATACAAAGCAAGAAAGCTCGTGTTCTCCGATATAAATCATAATCGAAGACTTGGGCTAAGCCCGAAGAGCCCGTGTGCCGGAGTCGCTACTTGGCTGTTAAAAACACCAAGAACACAGCTTTAAAAAAACAGGTAAATATGACACAGCATTGATACCTTCCTTAAACACATTTAGAATTACAACTTTTCCACATCTTGAACACAGAAATAACATGGTTGAGTATTCTGCAACTGCATTAGATACCGGTGTCAAGCGAAATATCTAACCTCTGCGAAATTTCTGACCTATTATTGTTTGTCAGTTATTTTGCTAGTCAGAGAAAAGGATCAATATTTGGCGATTACTTTTTGGATGTGTGTTGTATAAATCAAAACTTTTTGTTAAGATGTCAGATACCCACCACAACAAGCTACAGTACGGGAATAACTATAACCACTGAAAAATATTGGAATTATTATTTTTCTTTGTCTATCCTAACATAAACCTTAACACGACACACTTACCTAAACACTAAACCTTGAGCCCTAATCATCAGTTTTTTCAGCGTATTTTATATGTAGAATATCACTCTGTGCGAAGTCAGAAATTTCGCTTGTCACCGGAATGCAAAGACAAGACAGCATATGCAGCAACTAGCAAGTTGTCTCCTGTTAGGATGCCAATTGTGTTGCCAATGTAGAAATAGATATAGCAGTTTAGTGTTGCCAATGCAAAAACTAAGACACAATTGAAATTTATCTGTTAAATGTTTCATTTCGCGTATAGGATTCAGCAAAAATTCACTATTTAGAATGGTGGTCAAACGCTTGAAATTACACCAAGTTTTTGATGGTGTGGCACGAACTTTTTCCGACCCACAAGCATGGGTATCGGAAGGGGGCAGGATTTTCAAATTTTCTGCAAAAATGGCTATTTTCTTACTTTCGAGTGCAGTAAAAAACAAAGTTTACCACTTTTGTCCCCCTTAGAAAAACTTTTGCCAAAATCCAGTAGTGACCCCTGGACAAAAATCGATTTACTTTGACAACGGACCCAATACTAATTGTGTTAATTAAACTTATTTAGGCAAAATTCGCAATTCAAAAGTGGGAGGGTAGCCCCCCCCCCAGAAATAAAAGTGGGGAGACCTAGGCCCATGCGGCCTCCCCGGTTCCACCGGCCGTGGCATCTCTAATTCCAGGCAAATATGGCCATGGATATGAAGAGTGCAGGAGTCAAAATTTTGTGAAAAAACGGACCCGAATCCGGAGTCACTTTTCATTGTCGGCAGCAGCAGGAATCTATGTGGTCTTTACAGGTGTCCGTCTTGGATACATGTCATTTATTAAGGGAAAACTAAAAACATTGCTGAATTTCGGTTGCATTGGTGGCATCCGGATTCTGAAGATGAGTTTGTTTAAAAATTTTAAAAAATTAAAAAATTTTTAATCCATACCCGGATCCGGCTACAAAAATTTTGGAACAGGAGCGGATGCGGAGTCTGAAAATTTAACTCTGGCCACCTCTGATTCCAGGTCATGTAATTCGCAAGCAGTGGCTGTTCACTAAGGTATCAAATATGCTGAGAACTGATTAGACGTCATGGTTTAGTGTTTACGTTAGGGTTTGGGTTAGAAAAAGAAAACTAACTGAGGTTTAGATTAAGTCAAATATTTTTCAATTATTAGTTATTCCCAAAGTATTGCCTGTTTTGGACTATCTTAAGTCTAAATAAAATATTTATTTACTTAACATACATCAAAAGAGTAATTGCCGAAGCTAATTTCTTTACTCTGAGAAGCAAATTAACTGACGTGCAATAATTCGTCAAAAATTCGCAGAGGCCAGAGATTTCGTTTGACATGTCTAGCGAAATCGCTAACTAGGTCAGAAATTTCGCAGAGGTCCGAAATGTCGCTTGACACCGGCAGTGGGAAGAAACATGAAGACATTTTAGCGTCAGTTTTGAAGTAAATGGCTAAAATCGTTGGATTGGGATGATCACAAAATCATGTAAATGTTTTGATCAAGGTTTCAAATATTTTTTCAAGACAGTTTGTTAGCTTGAGACTAACAACCGTTCAGTGGCGTTCAGAAGGTTGTCGAACGGGGCGACGGCTCCTGGAATCCAAGGCAGGAGGGCAACCAAAGAGTTAAATCACAAAAATTTAAACGCTGTAATTAGACGATTAATCTATTGTAAGGCTACTAACACATGCTGCATGGATTTAATTTTTTGAAACTTGTGTTGATGTCAACACTTCTACGTAGTCTACTCAAATGCAAGGGCGTACGCTTGAGCTTGATATTTTACAAAAAAAATTTATTACTTGAGAAGAGAAGATTATTGTTTTCCCATACATTTGCTTGTTAATTTCTCGACTTTATGCAAATACCATGGAATGAAATTGCATGCAAATTTCAAGGAATATTGTAAGATATGCCACAAGGTAACAGTTAGGTTTTGGTGGGAAACTGAGTTATCGTCTGCATCCAGAAAC
>Ga0210059_1004724_pt1 | contig 21995 bp, 13 predicted proteins | sample Ectturendosymbi2_FD_188042 | JGI IMG/M metagenome (GOLD analysis project Ga0210059, IMG submission 188042) | Ecteinascidia turbinata endosymbiont from Florida, USA - Sample 2 (SPAdes) (version 2) | ecosystem: Host-associated > Tunicates > Ascidians > Unclassified | place: Key West, Florida...
AAAATCGAAAAAGTTGCAAAAAGTTGCAATATAAAATTCCTGGAAACAGCTCAAAACATTGAATTATATATATCTTGAGTATTTAGGAAGCTGTTGGAAGCTGTAAAAAAAAGTTGCAAAAGTTGCAAAAACTTGCCCTACTGATGACCTGGCCCTCCTGTTTTCCCACAAGTGTTGCAGTGAGGTGGAAGAGGTCCTTTCTTTGGATATCAAAAGAACTGCTGAATACCTATCTGCATGGAGGCTCAGGCTGAGCACAGCCAAAACTACATGCACTGCGTTCCACCTGAATACTAGAGAATCCAGCCGTAAACTTGCGGTCACCGTCAACGGTACCACCATCCCCTACACCCAAACTATAATTTACCTTGGAGTCACGCTTGACTGCCAGCTCACCTTCAGGCAACACTTGGAAGGCCTCTGTGGCAAAGTCAGAGCTCGTAATTGCCTCTTACGCCTCTTGGCTAGCTCAACATGGGGTGCCCGCGCCTCTGTTCTAGGAAATTCAGCGCTGGGCCTGGTCTACATTGCTGCGGAAAACGCCGCCCCAGCTTGGTGCTTCAGCACCCACACCAAAAGCTAGATGTTGCGTTAAATGATACTTTGCACATCATCTCTGGGTGCCTGAAATCGACCCGCAGGGAGCTTTTACCAGTACTCTCGGGCATTCCACCGGCCCACCTGCGCAGGGAACATTCCACTTTCAAACTAGCGCTCCAGGCACAACTAAACACTAACCGCCCCCTTCATACCCTTGTCGATAGTGTACAGTTTCTTGGCACAAAGCGCCTGCATTCACGACCCCCTTTCCACCACCGTGCTTCGGCGCTAATCAACTCCGGCTTCAATATCCTGGAGTCACGGAGAGTGGCATGGGAAAGTGGCACCTACCAGCCCAGTTTTTGGTCACCCCTGACGTTTGTCTCCCGCCTGGCTCAGAGCTACCCCGTAGTCTGTACGGAGCACTGAATAGACTAAGAACTGGCTTCGGCCGCTGCGGCAAATGCCTGTACCGCTAGGGTATCCTAGATACACCCAAATGCATCTGTGGCACTGAGGAGCAGTCGGCCAATCATATAATCTTCTACTGTAACATCCTTCGCCCTCCAAACTGCTTGGAAGGCCTGCGGTCCCCTGACATCAACAGCACTAAATGGCCTGAGAACCTTGTGGGTTTTGTCTGAACCGCCGCTCACATGCAAGAAGAAGAATGCACATTTTTTATTGAATTCAGTATAAATTTTAAATGGGGTAGAGGGCAAATTGTTTTCTCCAACTCGCAAACAACATAACAACAAAGAAAGCTCAGCCACTGACCTCTTTGAACGGCTAAATTTTGAACAATCATTTTTTAAACCGTTTTTTTAAGGAACTCCTATCAAAACTACATAAAAAATAACTTATGCAAGGTCTCGAGACAAAGAGATCGAGACCGAGACCGAAATCCTTCGAGACCGAGACGAGACCTGAGACCTTCGAGACCGAGACTCCATAAAACGGGTCTCGAGACACGTCTCGAGACCGAGACCAAGACTCGTGACTCCATCACTGTCAAAAAATTTTGATTAGATGTCATGCACACACAACAAGCCACAGTGCGGGAATAATTTCACCCATTGAAAACTTTTGGACTTCGTCTTTGACCTCAATTATTTTTCTTTTTCTCACCCTAGCCCAAGGCCTTACCCGACACACGTACCTAAAAACATGAATCCCTACATGAAAGCCTTAATCATCAGTTTGAAAGCCTCAATCATCAATTTGCTCAGCGAAATTGATATGTAGAATATTTCTCTGTGCATGCGTAAATGGCGTGAATTCAGAAATATCGCAAGTCAGAAATTTCGCTTGACACCGGGTCCGAAAGAAAAACGCAGAATCCTGCCGGAGTCGACTCCGGTACTTCGGGTCCGATCCCTCCTCTGGCTTTTTCCCGGCGTCCCGGTCAGTCATCCAAAAAGTCCCGGTTAGGCAAGGCATTCAGTCAGCAGGCTTCAGCCAGGCTAAAGTGGCTTGTCCGAGATAGACCCTGCCAGTATGGACGACAGCAAATGGCTTGTCCGGGATAATCTCTGCCAGTTTAGACGATAGCAACAGGCTTGTCCGAATGAAACTCTGCCAGACTAAAATGCTGTACCGTACCAGCATAGCCTTCGTTCTGTCAGTCGTTCAGGCTTAAAACTGTATTCGTGATTGAGCTCAATTTCAAAGAGAGAAGTTCTGTCAGTTTAATTTGCAGCTATTGTATTATACCATCATACTTTTGTCAGGCACGTTGTTCAGGCTAAAATTGTGTTTGTAACTAAACTCTATTCATTTTATTAAATTGATATATAAGTCTGATTTCAGTCATTTGGTTTATTTTCTACAGCCGTTGAATGTTTTACCTTCTTCCGCTTAGCGCCTCGGGAGGCCGTATAAAAGGTGAACAATGCCCCTTTTTGTACCGCAGTAGACATTTCTACACTTGGGCTAGAATCCTTTCCTAACACGCGTGTAGGCTACACCTTGATGTATACCCGTTACTGCTCGGCATGTCAGTTGCATCTCTTTGTAGCTCACCTGGATCGAATCCAGCTTGGCAGTGTCCATTAGAAATCTTTGGTCCTTCTTCGGATCAGCCCTTCTGACTGAACATATCTTTGACTTATTACTGACTGATTGTAAACCTTCACCTGAACTACTGTTCCTTGCCTAGTGCTTCACCTAGTCCCGAGCCGCGCAACTCGCGGACTATGAAACGAAAGCATGATGACTTTAAATTAGCATTAGACAATTGAGTATACACTTATACATGAGTATCCTTACAGATAGAAATGCATCGTGACATGAAAAGAAATTGAGTTTTATTTATACAATAAATTGCTTGAATAGGAGAACCGATCTGAATAGACCGTTGATCTCTTATCGCCAATTGCTAAGATGCAGCATTAAAATATGAGAGTTATATGAGCGTTGTAATATGTTAATAAGTGATTGGATATTATGATACATCATACATTGGTGAGTACGAGTTTGTGTCATTTTTACATATCTATTGTGATAAATAAAAACTATAAAATCAAATATTGTATGCTTCACTGGTGTGTATGTTTTATAGTATAAACCGTTAAGAAACAGTTTATATTCGGGCAATTAGTAAGGGCTTGTTAAGGTTCATTGCTCCCAGATGGGAGGATATGTAACCCCTTCGGATCCAGTAGTAATCTAAATGTGGGTTCGCTTCTTTACTGAATCCAGGTCCTTCATCACAGAAGCTAGTCTGCTTGAAAGGCCTCCTGCCTCTGATACTTTCATATTTTTACTCCAAATAACACTCATAAATAGTATTTATTTTATAATTTTTATTGTTCATAAAATACCGGATAATGAACATATAATGGTACTCACCAAATAACAATATTCCGATTCCGAATACTTCTCGAGTAATAACGCTCATGCAACTCTCTACTATTATATTTAAAAACCTTTATAAAATAAATTAAATCTAAACTATATCCTATCATAAGGCTTAATTTACAATAGTGTGACTATGGTACTGTCTGCTGTCACGTTTCGACTCTTTGTATTATGCTCTGATCGTTCAGAGTATTGCTGGAAACTTCTCAGCGGAAGTCTGTCATTAATCAAAAGCTGAGCGTCGTTTCTTCCACAGTTAAATGTTTGTGGTTGTTCGCTTAGTGTTTATCACGCAGTAAAACGTGAACATGACTGGCTAACATTCTAGCCTTACAGTATTTCATAATGTCGAGGCTGGCAATGTCATGGTACATTGATGTTAGCCTGACAGAGTTTCACTCGGACAATGTAGCACTGTCATTTAAACTGGCAGGAGTTAACTCGGACAAGCCAACTCCTGTTGTCCATTTTGGCAGCGATTATCCCGGACAAGCCTTATTTAGCCTGGCGGAATCCTGCTAGGACTAACCAGTCGTGAAACCCTAAGCTGACATAGTGTCTGGTCGTGCCTCGGATCACTACTTTTACTACTCCTGATCGATTTCGGGAGGAACGAACACAATTCTCCCACCGACTTAACCTGGGACCACTGGTCCATACAGGCAGAGTAGGTCAGCTACTGACATAGTGTCTGGTCGTGCCTCGGATCACCACTTTTACTACTCTTGATCGCTTTCGGAAGGGACGGACACAATTCTCCCACCGACTTAACCTGGGACCACTGGTCCATACAGACAGAGCAGGTCAGTTGTTTTACTTCCATTTAGGACCAAAGATCCAATAAACAGGAGTGAAATTAATTTCAACTGTTTTTGGGTGCGAATTCGAGGGTTTTTATACTCGCATTCTTGGACACTCCCCATTCATTCAGGGATTTTGATCGGTTCTTAATTATATCCGATTAAGTAATTACACTGTCATTGGTCATTTCAAGTGTTTGAATGATGCTTAATTGCATTCGGTTGCCTAGCACCATAAAGAGCCTTGTTAAGGCTTGATACGTCTTTGCGTCAAGTTTTTCGTGACTGACGTCAGGATCAGTCGATCGAATGGTGAGTTCTGGTTGGTTGGGGTTCTTTTGAATCTTGTTTGACTGGATTCGAGGTTTGGGCGTGTATCCACAGGCTTGGCTTCTGTACAGCAATATTTGTTATAGGCAAAACGTTTCTGTAACAGGCTGTTAACCAGACATAGCTTCTGCGAAAACGGTCCTTGATTCAGTAATGAGAACCCATGCATACGTGATTCAAAAGCACATTGTTATGTCACCCTTGGGGGTCGCATCATGTGTTACAGTTGTAGCAGACAGAAACTGTCTACTACAATTGAAACATCATATTACAAAATACAAAATGAATCCAATCAGAAGCAAAGGCTGAAGAAACTCCAAATTATCCAAACATGAAACAAAAGTCAACCATGCATGAATCACGTGATGGACACGCCCTTGCTCAAGCAGTTTACTGATGACACAGATAATCCAACCTTGAACTACAATGGCGGAGTTGCTAAGCAAAATGACGTTTCAAAATGGCGACGTTGCCAAGCATTATGACGCAGTATCCTGTACGTAGCACTACGTACATAATTTTAGGGATTATCCAGTGAACTTGGGTATAAATAGGCTGGTTTTCGCAGTGAAAAATCAGATTGGTACTTATGACCTTCTGACGGTACTGAACTCCTTCGGCAGTTTAAGCCCATAAGGCTTGGCTGCAGAAGTAAAACCAACTCGCCTCACTGAGGTTAAGTTGTTGGAGCTCTGGAAGCGTTCCTGTAACCACCAACTCCACAATCAGAGTTTCTGACTGAACAAGTCATTTCGAAAGGCTCGTTCTGGTCAACACGAGTGGCATTGTCCGGGATAATCCATGACACTCAGAACCGCAAACTGGAAACTCCAAAAACAATCGTTTCCAAACGTGCCCTACTAAAACTATCCTTGTTGACATTAAAACTCTGTAACGCTGGCAAATGAAAGATGCTGAAATCGTGACAATTACTTCGGAAACTAACTAAGATCTTTTAGATTTATGAACTCCACACTGGAAACGTTTGTCACGATCAGACTTATTCAAAAGGCTGATCTGAACATTCAACCTGCATTAGTAAGTAATACGTTGTGAACTATGTTGTAAAATATAGGATACCTTTAGCACATAGGACAAATTTGCGGATTGCAGAAGTTGTTGCATGAAATGTTCTTGACTGTGAATTTAATTCGAGAGAATTCGTTTATGGGTCATTTATTTTATATTGATGAATACCTGTTGTTGCTTATATTTGTGTATCAAATTAAATAAAATATTATTAACTAGAACATACAAATTGCATTTTATATTATTGACAAGTTTAATGAGGTATCAGAAGTAGGTAGGGCGGTTTTAACAAATGAGTGAGATTTGTTATTACTGTCCTTGATACGGCAATGATGCGAACCCACCTGTAAAAATAATGCTGTATCTAAAAACAGCACTTTGGGAATAGACCCAAACGAAGGTGTTATACAGTGTCCCTAACCAGTGGTGCCATTGGAAAAATTGGCACTGGTGCCAATTTTGAAAAAGTGGTGGCACCTGTGCCACTTTTTCAAATGGTACCAGGCATCATGGTGCCACCCAAGGTTTTGGCACCACGGTGCCAAATCAGTTTCGACTCCTGCTGATGTACTGTATTCAGCTTCAAAATCATTTAGTACTATTCTTTAAAAGGGGTGTCCAACCCGTGGGCCGCTTGTAGCCCAGTCGAGGGTTTTGTGCGACCCAGTTTAGTTGTCGCTATATTTAAAGTATCCTACATACTGACAACCTGTCCTTGCTTTGATAATCTTGAATTTGATATTTTTGATGGCGGTGGTCCTCAGCTGAAATGAGCATTGGACTGGACTCGGATTGCACTGGACCCGGACGATAACCAAATTTCTTGATTTTGGATTGGATCCGGCCTGTAGAACGTTTCATAATGTTAGGATCAGGACCGGATTTGGACTGAGTTAATGGAAAAGATGGCAGGCCAAAGCCTGAAGAGATCATTGGCAACGCAATGATGGTATACTTCTCTTTGGACATCCTAAGCTGTCTAAAAATCCGTCCTTACGCTTGTTTGAACAAACGTGTCTGTTCCTATCCAAAAATCCACCCTTTTAATATAACCTCACCGTCACGTTTTCTATTTGTGCTGTTTTATTTGTGGATATGTGCGTCATTTTTCTTTTATGTTAATCTTTGCGTTGCCAATGATCTCTTCAGGCTTTGGCCTGCCATCATTGTGTTGCATGCCTTGCTTTCAGAGAATAAAACTTACACCTCAAAACTTTAATTGAAGTTTTAAATCATAAATACAAAGAACTGTTGCAACCTCTCGGTTGGCGTTGCGCTGTTCACCCAGAACCGTCGCCAGAAAGTTTTCAATAGGGGGCTTTGCGTTTCTGTGGGGGGGGCTTGACATTCTAAAAATTGACAAAAACTCAACTGATTTGTAGTGTTTCATGTTTCAATTTGGGGGGGCTTGGAGCTTTGTTTGGGGGGGACTTAGCCCCCCCGTGGGACTGGGTTCACCACGAACGGGATGTGCGTGAAGAATAACACCCATATATATGTGGGGCGAACAAGCAATAACAGAGCGATCCAACTACCAACGCAGCTAATCTATTATTCAAACCAATTCTTTTCAACTACAAGAAAGTTATTTTTTCGGTATTACTGCTTTCTACGTGATGCAATACCATCGCAGCTTCCCATACACACACTACCGTCTACACCAGTAGTTCCCAACACGGTAGCACGCCCCACAGGGGGTATTGAAGCTACTGATGAGGTCTGCGTCCGAAGCTTGTTTAAACAAAGGCATTGGCGCTTTGAGCTTCCTAGCTGAAATGGAGCCAGTGGTGTAGTGGTGCAGGAACGCGTGGGAACTGCGTTCCCATACCTTTGCATGTTTTGCTTTAAGTTTGAAGCTGTTTCGAAGTGGCTAGTTTTTTTGGTGCGTTCCCACATCTTTTTTGTTTGCACTACAACCCTGGTCCTGAAGTAAGTGCTACAGTGAGTCCAGTAGCCTAATTGCTGAGACAAGTGCCATGCATTGCAGTAGTTAAAAAGTCTTTCCACCTTTGTCGTAATATGTTTGGTGTTATGAGATTCCAACCATTCAAGGTGTGTAAATGTAAGTTCATAAGTACTGTTATTTGTGTTGTTAGCCTGTCATGTGTACATAAATCTGAATTGCTTGTGATGTTTGTGTGTTTTGTATACTTCTCAGGTTTTGATCACAAGCGTAGCCAGGGGGTCCAAAGGGGCCATGCCCCCCAAAACTTTTTGGAAATATAGTGATTTTGGGCTTTGAGAGGCGTTTTTCCAAATAAAATAGTGTTATTCGCCTGATATCAAACATTATGCCCCCCCCAATTTTTGGGCCTGCTATGCCACTGGTTTTGATCTCCTCATGGTGAATGTTGCTGTGCGTCGTGTGTGAACAATTTGTTTTTTTTATATAGAAAATATTAATTTCCATTTATTCCGTTTAGCTAGCTTGACAAGTGTTGTGGTCATTGCTTCTTGGTAACTTTCTGTTCTAGAAATGTGTTACTTAGATTTTGGCTGTTTCAGCCTGGTGGTGTCAGTGCCATGGTACACCTAGATTTAGTCACAATATACTTAAGACCTGGTTAGCGATTCACCAAACCTCCAGAACTGGAGTTTAAAATGTGGTTATTAATCTTCTGTTTGCATGTGTGACCGTTATAGAGAATTTTTTTTAAGTCCAATTGAACTTCATGGCATTGGCATGTCAAAAAAAAAAACGGTACATGTGTTGCGATCGGAAAGCAGAGCGGCAAGAGCTGAAATTCTGAGGATAAAGAAGATAAAGATGAGGATAAAGATAGATAAAGATGAGGATAAGGAAAGATAAAGATGAAATTATGAGGATAAAGATAAAGCATCGTGTTTGAATCACAATTATTTGGAAGCTTTTGCAAACAGATCCTGCCGCTGTTAACTGAGCACGACGCCATCGAGACGCAAACCAAAAATTGCACGCGTGGACAAATCACCCAAGCAACGCCGCTGATGTATAGAAGTCCAGCAAACGTAGTTTTCCTTTTTCCCTGCTGAGACATTATCAAATTCCTGAATGCTGCTTTGTTAAAAAAGGCTGTTTTCAAGCTCGCGCAACAGTTCTATTATGCCACAGAAATTGGTAATGCAGCCATTGCGGTCAGCGCTTGCGCTGATCAGTCTCAGCAGACAAAATAACGACCATTGTTTCCGATAAAGGGAACTATCGCGGAACACAATCTTAAACATGCGTGGTGGAAGAAAGGTGTGCAAAAAGTGGTGAGATGGTTTCTGTTTGCAAACGACAACCCAGATTCCCATCAAAACGTAATTTTTACTTCTTGGCCCATTTACAATGTTCCTTGAAATTTGCATGCAAAGTGATTCGTGGTATTGGTATTAAGTCGACAAATTAACAAGCAAAAAGTATTCGAAAACAATAAATTTCCTTTGCGCAGGTAACAAGGTTTTGTGAAATATCAAGCTCAAGGTGTTTTTTTTAACTCCATCCTCCCCCTTGGTCGCTTGATAAACTGTCGTTTGGATAAACTGTGGTTCGATAAAGCGCCGTTCGATACACTCGCGTTTGAAAAACTATCTTTTCGATGAACTGTCGTTTCGACGAACTGCCCTTTCGATAAACTGTCATTCGATAAACTGTCATGTGATAAAGTGTCGTTCGATAAACTGTTGCGTCACGAGCCTTATCAACATCACACATTGCAGCGTGTGGTTGAGGACAATTATAATTTTTTGTATCTCAAAAAGCAAAAGAATTACGTGGGTCGTTCTAGTGGTAAGCTTTAAGAGCTGCTTTGAGACGATTTATTATAAACGACCAGTGGCACCTTTTCGAAGCACCACAATCTTAACGCGGTCACAAAGCAAAGCCCTGAGTGTTTCGTAAAACATTTTTAATCAGCAAAGACCTCGATTTGCAGCGTTTTGTACATTGAACGTACTGTGAAAATTTAGCAATCCATTCCGTGGCACATCATTGAGATTATTTGATCAGAGTAAAAATGTAGTAAAATAATTTTCTCAATTGACACAAGAAAAAGCGAATAACAAAATATTTCAGCAAGAGTACAGCACAAAGAATATAAAAACACAGAGTACAAATCTTCGCAGAACAGGTAATCGCCAAGTAGTGACAAAACCGCCGAAGAACTGGGCTTATTTTTTCTGACGTTGACCTAGCTTCGTAATAAGATTAATTCCCCTGTTGTAAGGACAGTAATTCCGAAAACATCTTAGCCCACCTTTTCTGTGAGTGCCATAATTGAAAATTCTTTTCAAAGTGGGACAAGAAGATTTCTATTTTTTTTAGATCGTTGCAAATGTTCAAAGGGTTACCTACGCAGTAAATCTCGGTTAATTCGGATCTTCGCCAAAACCGGATAAAACTGGTGCTTCGAACTGCAGTTATGAACAAGCTCAAGTTCATAATTATATTGGCGGTTACTAGTCTGATGTACCATTGCAAATACAGTAGAACTCGTCCTTTTTTGTGTTCGTCTAATTCGTCAATTTGCTCAATTCGTCCCCTCTTTCTGTCCCTTAGAAGCGTTTTGTTCGGCTAATACGTCATTTGCAGTTATTTTTTCAACATTTGGCAAAGTTACTAGCATCCCTGAAATATTGGGGCTGTTCACTAATGTAGTTTGGCAGTAATAAGGCTTTAAACATGGCCAAACATGAAGAATTGTTCTCCCCTGGCTACGTCCCCCCCAACTAAAAACCTTTATAATCATGCCATTTCTTGACAGATTTCATTCAAATTTTGCAGATGTTTATCATATGGGGTAATGACAATTTGAGTAAAATTTGAGAGGGTGCCTTGACCACGTCCTGAGAATTGACATGTAATGGCCTTTTAGGGACCGTAAAAGCCGATTTACCGTCTTGCTTGGTGGTTTTTCAGCGATTTATAATTCGCGAACCACTGAAGGTATGTCGACAGGTAAAACATTGCAAGAAAGGTTTTCGTGATATCTTTCAGATAGGTCTAAATTTCTGAGAAAATCCGCTTTTTTTCTTTGTTTCTTGCCATTTTGGGAAAGTTCTTGATGATTTTCAAAAAAATTTCTTGCCACCGTTTTAGCTTTTTTGCATGGACCATACCTGGCCTCGAGTGCTTTCAAGGACTATACCAAGTCACTCACCATTGTTTTAGGGTTGGGGAAAAACCATGTTCCGGCAAAAAAGCAAATTGGGCAAAAAAGGCTATTTGAAACAAGCGATTTTGTAGGTTTTACGCCAAAATCGCTGCCGATACTGGATTCGGAATGCAGCACTGGAACAACGCAAAAATACAACCAATAACAAAAAGTCGAAACTCAAAATGCTTTATTGCAGTTTTTGTCACTTGTCTTCAATTTTCGGACACTTGTCAGAAATTTTTTGGATCATTGGCATAACTTTTTTTATTCTCATTACTTCTGCTTCAAATTTGGTAGGATGTTGAAGGACGCAGATGTGAAAATGTACTGCAACTTTCAGTTTTGTTTTGTGTTTGGTACCAGAGATATATTTTACATGTGAAAAATGACCAAAACTCCCCTAAAAAATAAACAAATTTATTTTTGTACTTTCCAAAAAATTTGCACAATTCTTGTATAACTATTTTTACGAACTTTGGGTCCTGGCCGACATTTTCTGTGACGAATGGATTTTTCCAACGTGTTTGTAGAATTTTCTACTGGTTTTTGAACATACCAACTGCTTTTGTTTTGACTACTTTGCTTTTTAGTTTTTCTCCTGTTTGAGTTCGCCAATGACGCCACAAAGCTATCGTCAATACCTCAAAATATGCGCGGTAAAAAAAATTTTCTTACAATAACCTTCCTGGTGGACGTAACTTTAGCGGTTTGCAAGCTATCGCAAAAACCGTGCAGTAATGTCAATATATCGGCTTCTGCGGTCCCTAAAAGGTTTCTTGCGAGAGCAAAAATACCAATTATCCCAGTGCAGCCGCCTCTTCGCGAGATGTTTTTTCCGTTGCCAAATTTCTTGCGCACACAAGGAACAAGTTGAAGCAAGTATAAACATTCGTGCAATGTTCATTGCTTGAAAAGTTACCCTGGAATGCTAACGTTGTTGGTAATGTCGCACGAACACTGACCCCATGCGAATTTCACTCGTTTCCAAAAAAATAATCTTGGCTATTTTGGCTAGAAAGTCTTTGATTTTTTTTAGTTTTTTTGGCCAAGGATACCAATGGTGAAAGTTTTTGTTTTTTCTTTTTGTCATTTTTGGCCAAGGTTACCAATGGTGAGTTTTGCTTTTTCTTGGTCATTTTTGGCCAAGGATACCAATGGTGAAACTTTTGCTTGGTCATTTTTGGCCAAGGTTACTTTCACTGGCCACTTCGGCTATGAATACCAATGATGAAAGTTATGTTTGTGATTTGAGCAAACCTCTGGCATCCCGCCCTGCCAAACGCGAGTTCGCGTTCGCTGGAGGCAATCTCTGGCACCCCACTGTGCAAGCAGGAGTTCGCGCTCCGGGAGGTAACTGCTGGCATGGGATTGCAAGTGCAAGCGTTGGCATGAAAGTACCGAGTATCTCGTACCCCGGAATGGAACGTGTTAAGGGTGACGAATTAAGCAAATTCTACTGTGCATCAATTAATTCGTTGTGCGTTGTGTAAATGTGTTCAATTTAAGCGATTTTCACCGATATCTCAGTACCGAAATGACGTCAGGTTAGAAACAACCGTCTTCGGTTAATCTGGATCTTCGCCTAAACCGGATAAAATCGTCGGTCAAATCGAATCCGGACTAACCGAGGTTTAGTGTATTAAAAACTCAAACCACGCATTTTTGGTTAACCGTCAACAAGCAGAGCAATGTTTTAGTCCAACAGCGTCTCCGTGCTTCAGTATTCGAGGTCAAGTTCAAATCAAAAGCATAAAACCAAACACATTGAAATGCTATATCGCTACCAGGCGAAATAATGAAGTCTAAGCCCGTGTACTTTAGACGTTGTTGCCGCGAACGCCCGGGCTTCAAAGTTAAACTTTGCAGCGTCTGAAACGTGTGGAAAGCAGCTGAAGTAGAAACAGACACGCCGAAACCGTGCAACAATTAAGCAGCAGCTGCGCAATTTTTTTTTATTGAAAATCTGGTCCCTCGATAAAATCCTCACACTGAGTGACCAGTTATGGAACTCACGGACAAGGCATCCGCTGGCATGAAACCACTTTACATCCTGCCGCAAATTTCGCTAACCACTGATACAAAATAGAAAAATTAATAAACCAATGGAAAACACAATTTCAATTAGGAGTGCATTGATTGAATGATATTGAAGAAAACAGTAGAAACCGTGACCTTCTTTAGTATTGTTTCACAGAACCCAGGCCTTGTTCTGCGCCAGCCGGGTTAAGGATGTCAATGATAATTGGCCTGCGACACGGTACTAGGTTGGTGTCGACACTTGAGCAATTGATTATTTGTCTCTCACCATCTGACAATAATCCGTAAGCTGAAACAACATCAGTGTGTTGATGAATAACGTGGTGATGGAGGAAGGATCATAGCACACTGACGGACCGGCAACGCAAACACACGTGAGAACCAGTGGCGTAACTAGAGGTTTGAGTCAGGGGGGGGCAAAGCTTAGCTGAAGGGGGCTCACTGGTCACCGTAGACGGGGCCCACTATCCAAGAAAAAGTTTAAGAAATGATAGTGAATCCCTGGATGTCCATAATAGATAAAAAGAACAAAAACACCCCGAAAAACGCAAAAAAACAACAAATTAGAGAATACTAAATATCAAAATGTCAACTTAAGGGGGCCCAATTTTATATTTAGCTTGCCAGGGGGGGGGCGGCTCGCCCCCTTGTCCCCCGTCAGTTACGCCACTGGTGAGAACACACCACGATACTTTTTGTTGAAATGGTGTCTACAGAAATAAAACTGTCAAAACAAGCTCTAGGGTCGGTAACAAAAGTTCCGTCAATGTGACGATATCGTTATGTCAGAGTTGGTGCCGGATCTTTAGAATTCTCTTCGTAAGTTTCGCTTCGTCAAATTATAATAATCGAGTGAATGTGAGAACACTGAAGGTAAAACCTTGTAACGGCAGACACCGTACCGCGTTTACTTACATAGATTTATTTAGAAATTAACCAAAACAACGTAAGCAGTGCATTGAAAGCGAGGTTACTCGAGCGCAAGTCATTTTATGCAATCACATCTGCTCGGACCCGACTCAATGCCCACGCTCCACGAACAACAACATTAAAAGATAATTCACCTTCGTGTATTTGTCCAAAGATGTGATATTTCGGCTTCACACGAAGCTGGACAGCGTTAAGCAGGTCGACACAGCCGACGTGTCGTCCGTGCGACTCTTTCGTGTCGTTGTAACCTGAAAGAGTCATGAGCGTGAAGCAGAAGCCATCTCAAGTTCTGGATGCAAGTCATCCGGCAAACTGTGCAAGCGCTGATGGCGATTTCATTCGATGCAAAAAGTTGTCGAGGCCATCGCCGCAGCGCTGCGACCGTGTCGTTTTCCTTGTTAGGCCAAAGTTAAATTGGTTTAGCTATGAGGTAATTTCTCCGCGAACTCGGCAGAAATTTTGACTTCTTCTAAACTACAGCTTGAAAACCAGCACCAAAAAGGTTGGCTGTGAATATAAACAGCAGCGCTCAACCAACCACCAAGCACGGATTGCATTAACTTTGTGTTAGTGTTCTGTTCTGGTACGTGTAAACCTTGATTAGTGGGAGGCGAACTGTGACAGAATCTACTGAAGTACGCCAATAACGTCAACTCGTTAACAACATCAGTGATGATAAACAGAGACGTTATGACTCGAGTTTTGCGTTTTGTTTCTGTATGATTCGTGATGAACTGAGATATTTTTTTAAAACGAATGACTCGTGTACCTGAGTCAATAATGGGGTTATTCGAGAGTGAGCCGTCGAGTCATTTTTGAAGTGGGCGCCTTCGTTTGCACTTTCTACTTCTTTTTGCAAAGTTTTTGCAAGAACTTTGAAAAGTTTCAGCACTCCAGTCAACTTCTAGCAAAAACTGCTACGTTCCTCTCGCGTTCCAAACCCGGGACCCCCTGCATTGTTCCCCCTGTAAAAATTCAATGACTCGACAGCAAAAATGAAATACTTGACATCATGATGCGACTTGGACTCGAAGCTGATGTCAGATGAATTGGGTCAAGCGGTGCAACGACTCGGACTCAGCTTCAAATTCATAACTTACGCCCTTCTCTGGTGAGTAGCAAGTTTACACAGCAATGTGATCTGTGCATAAATGCGTCATAAAAACAAGTCAGAACCAATTGATTTGCAGTTTTTCATATGATCGTGATTTGGCTTGAAAATTCGTTCAAGCTTTAAACTTCTACGTCGTGACGCTTTTCCGACTAAAAATGTTATGATTTAGAATGACAACCAGAGAAGTACAAAAAATTGATTGATTTTAAAACATTAGTCTTGTCCACAGAGTAAAAATTAAAAAACAAGAATATGGTTGTTGGTTTAGCTCGGGATAGGCCTGTGGTCCGGCGTAAGCAACTACGTCCGCTGCTAAAGTACCGACACGGAAGACTTTACTTTTGTAGGCACTACACTTTGACCGCTCGGCCAAATCGTTGCTGAAGTCGCGAAATAACGCTGGTATCAAGTCTAGTCTCAGAAGAAAACACATTTTAGTTCACGCCAAAATTTTTCTAGCAGGTTGCCAATTAACCGCAGACGTCATGACCAAAAATACTTGCATACCTGCCGGCGGTGAGCGCGTCATCAGTATGTCGATTCCGTCTCCGGGAATTTTATTCCACTTCTCGTTCAATTGGTCGCCACGCTTGAGTGTGTAAGCCCATCCACCCGTTTGTGGACTCCTGCAAGACGATCCCAGATGAGGATGAAGCGAAGTGATATCAGCCACGATGCCAACTTCAATAAAGGTTACCAACAAACTTTCATTCTTTTCGCGTGTTTCAGTTCTGTTTGATTGCGTGCAAGCCTTTATCAGCCGAAAATAACAATCAGCTGGTTGCCGAAAGCTTGAGATTGCGATCGGCAATTTATCGCAGTGTTTCGCTGATTGAAATTGTTACGGGCCACAATCGACGTCGATAAAAAGATCAGGATAGTGAAAAACCTATCCTAGTGACCACCATTACCTTCAAAACACAGGTACCAGTATATACTTTAAGTCAGGGGTTCCCAACCTGGGGTACATGTAACCCCAGGGGTACATTTCCCTATGTAAAGGGGTACATTTAAGGTTGTCAATAGAAGAGAATAATATATTTACATGTTGTTTATTTCCAAAGATTTATACACATGAGCGAATATTATTTTCAAAAACCATTATATGCTTATTGTTGAATGTTTCCGTTAATAATCATAAAAAAATGTTTTGTCATAAGAGATTTTAGGGGTACATGCTCATCTGTCGAAATGCTGAAGGGAGAACATGGTCAGAGAAAGGTTGGGAGCCCCTGCTGTAAGTAATGGAGTTGAGCTTATTGGCGCAAACAACGCACCACAAAACAAGCAGCGATTAACGTGCCGCCATGTTCCTTGGCCCGGAACCCTCACCACTCACCAGATCAACTATCTCGTCAACAAAGGCAAACTGTTGGCAGCAAATTGTGCCTTTTGTGCTAAGACATCAATAAACGTGCATTCTAAAAACTAGATACAAGAATAACCGGCGTGTTCTACCAGGCATGAAAACTACGCAACACAGTTGTTACCATGGAGTCCCGTATATTCTAATTCCGTTCACAGAAACCTCAGCGTCCTGAAGAAAAACGCAATTGCTCAAAACAGTGGGCCAGTTGTTGCAGGTGTCTTCAGGAATGGTGTGCAAGGACTTAAACCTGTGATAACATTGACAAACAATCAGCAGCAGTACTCCCACATTGCCTTTAATCAATGCAAACGCGTCTAATGCCATGCAGTTTCATCGATTAGTTTATGAACTCCACCAGACATTCACAACTCCTGAAGATATAACTATTTCGCAGCGATAAACATGCGAATCACCTTTTCAAAAATTTTGTTTGAAAGGATTCTTATTTGAAAACACATTCGTAAAGCACCAGAATTTGAGTATTAAACAAATGCGACGTCGATTTTGTTAATACTAATGAACCTATCAAATATTTCAACTTGACAATCCGTTTGTTCACCAACCTAGGTCTGATTTAAGCTTCAATTGGTCAATTGCTTTATCTTTTTCATTTCAAATAAGAAAATAACAGTTCAACTGAATAACATCAAGTTTGGACATGAAGGTAAGATTACTTGCACTTTGAGCTAGGTACTGTCACTGTCGGCATTTGCAAAAATCGTACATACTGAAATACTTAATATGTATCTATGATTTTGAACAATGCAAATGTCCATAATAAATAACAGGTGAGGTAGAATCCTAATGTGTATCTTCAGATACCTGTAATAAGAACCTTCTGCATGGCTTTTTCTGACTATGTTCATGATTCTTGGATCAAATGAAAGTTCGTGATTTCCAGCAATAACGATCTTATGCTCATATGGCAACGTTTGCAGCCAGTCATTGAAATCCACTACTTCCTCATATTTCCCTAAATCTGTGAAATTGCCACAATGCAACAATACATCACCTGGAAAAGTAAAACAAACTTGTTTGCTGAACATGACCAAAATGTCTCAGTGAACAAAAAAAAACAACATGGCCTCAGTGAATTTTACAAGTTCTTTCAGCCTACTATTATTGTACCATGACTTACCATCCGGCAATGGGTATTGCAACTTTCTGTGAAGGTTGAGAGTGTCAGAAATACACACAAATCTTGTGTAACCATCTGGCTTTTTAGACTGTAGAGACGTTGGCTTTACCCTAGATACAAACATTAAAAACATCAATTCTACTGGTTTAAAATTTTTTCCTACTTTATAAAATATTACAACTAGAAGTGAAAGCAATACTGTGCCAACAATATTACTAAAACAAGATTGAACAAAAAGCACTGTTTTGTTGTTTTCTTACTCACCGAATACAGATTTTCACCAATACCCTTATTGCAAATCCATCATCTGTGACACTTCATCAATAATTATTCTGCTACTAGTCTACTACCCAAGCTATGGCAGCATTATTATAGCATTGTCACACAAGCATGCTTAAAATGTGCTCAGACAATCCTGTATTAGCTTTCTATTTTATCCAAACACCAAAGGGTGCAGGACCCAAACAGTTAAAGTCTGTGCCTCCTGCTTTAACTGCACTAAAATTTCTTTTTGGGTAATTTTTACCCAAATTTAGTTTTTATGGCCATAACTTTTGAACCAGTGATGCTAGAAAGCACATCAAAGGCTCAAAAGACTCAGATTTTAGCCTAGTTTCCATTGAAAACTTGAGTCAGAAAATTCCGTCTAGCGGTTGGAGACCTCAGTCAAAAAGGCCTAAACCGACCCCATTTATGATGTCACGTACAAAAAACCTGATACCCAAAACTTTCCAAGTTTTTTCAAAATCCTAACTAGAAGACTTGCCGCATCTTTTGAGGGTTTGAACAGCTCTCTAACACAATCGGCTCGTGAGTTATGGAGTTGCTAAGTGATGCTAGAAATGTGGTTCACGCAAACTGTTCCAGCAGTAAAGGTGCTAAGCTTTCAATCATAAGCTAGAAAAGTCAAAACTGATGATTTATTGCTAGTTGTCATGATTTACTTGCATGCTAACTTGGCAAACAGGTGAAAACAACTGTTTTAGCATCTAAGATGTTTTAGTTTCTAAAAAAATAGTTTGGAAGTTGTTTTTGATACAATTGTTGACAAACTGATGAAGTTTCATCTTACCAGCCAGCATCAATGAATTCAAAATTGTACAGTTTATGCAAATCTTCAATTTATCACTCAGCATATAGAACAGTGCAGCATTTGATTTCTTTGGCACCAACTCAAATGTCTAAAAAAAATCAAGATGCATACACAATTTTATGCAGTAAACCAGGCCTGTCCAACCTTGTTGGTGTTGTGGGCCACTTTCACTTGGAGGAAATTTATTGCGGGCCACAAATGTTTTTGTGATGTAACAAATCCCTTAATTTGGTAAGTTTTATGTGATGACACAAGGTGATAATGAGTCCTATATTTGCACGCAGTGTTCCCAGCTGGTACTGTTGCCACCTCTCCGGTGGTGTTGCGTTAATTGTATAATTCACCACGAAGGGGATGTGCGCGAAGGACAAAAATATATGTGGCGCGAACAAGCAATAATGGAGTGATCTTGGTGAGTGGCCTCTAATAATGCTTGTGAACCTGGTGAACAGTTGATTGTGCTTGTTAACGGTGAAGACAAGAGTGATCTCGTTCGGTGATCTCTATTGTTGCTTGCTGCCACGGTGTGAAGCTTTGCACACATGCCGCTCGAGATTTCTGATCACAACAGTATGGATGTAAACCAAATCTAAAAAATTGACATATTTTCGAAGCGTTTGTTATACAAGTTTTTGGGTGGTAGGCCCATAACAGAAACAACAGGTATAATTTTGGTGTGTTTTCATGGCAAATGTACTTGAGCCTATAAAAAAATACTAAAAATTAAAGAACTTATTACGATGCGGGCCACTTAAAACAACCTCGCGGGCCATGGGTTGGGCAGCCTTGCAGTAAACTATCATTGTTATTTTGGTGAACTGAAGTCATTTCTCACAACAAGTATAAACAGATTTTTAAAAATACTTCATAAATAATGGTACAATAATTGAGTTATTGCAACAGAACATGAAACTTAATGTGCAATCAAATCATCACATTTACCATATTTAATCAAGTACAGGCATAAGTCGCATGTGTGATAAGTCGCACCTCCATATTTGACCTGATCAAACGGTACATAATTTTTTCAACAACATTTAATCATCAAAATCATGTAACAAAAACTTAAAAGGCACTGAAGTCACTGCATTCACTGTCCTCATATAGTTTATCCCAGTCTTCTTTTGGTACATCTTCAAGCGCCGTCTAGATAACATGCACACAATAGCAGCCACATGCGCATGCATGCACACACATGAAGGTGCAAAGCACCGTCTAAATGACATTCACACAGTAGCAGGGTACATGCGCATGTTGCACCTCGTGTATAAGTCGCACCAGACTTTTTGGGTGAATTTTTAGTACAAAAAATGCAACTTATATATACTCGAATAAATATGGTAGGTTTAAATACTCCTCAATATACACATTTTCATATTTGTTATGCCAATAACAATAGTGTTGATTATGTGAGTGCTTTGAAGAAAAAGTCTAACATTCATAATATAAAAAATTTTACAGAAAAAATAGTAACAACTTGCTAATGGCCTACAACCAGAAATAATTTAAGGATACATTCACTATTGGAATATAAATGACTTAAGCTATTTCATGAATGGAAATGGTGTCACAGTAGTCATATGTGGTATGTAAGAGAACAATACATACTGCATGAAAAATGATAGTTTCCTGAAACTATGTAGTAGCAAAATCAACAATCACACAGTTAGGATAAGACGGTTCTTAGGGGTCCGCATACCAAACCGTAATGCAAACCTAATTTCACATTTTATGATGAAGCCAGAGTGAAAATCAAATGAGAAAACAAATGTTGATGTATACAACATACCAGAAGATACCTAATAGTATGTAATGTGTTTTACTCTTTAACATAGTTTAAATACAGACCAGGAGAATTGCCTGAAAATATCATAGATTCCACTACCTTTTAGTACCGAATTTTCGGACCATAGGGCACACTTAAAACCCTTTAATTTTCTTAGAAATCGAAAGTGTGCCTTATAATGCAGCGTGCCTAATGTGTGAATCTGGTTGTGCTTTCTTGTCTTGAACCAACTTTATGTGGTAAATGGCGCTATTTATTTAATTGCTAGTTACGATTTTTTTTTAAACAGACCATCATGTTGCGTAATAAACCAACACCAATTGTAATGAGCAGCGTCCGATAGTAGCTAACACATACGGCAGATCATATAACTCTGCGGGGCTCCATACTGTATTGTCGCACACCGAATCAAACACGCGCACAACTTTTATTTTATTCTATTTGTGTCTAGCGAATTAGGCATGTACCCCCTCGTATGTAATGACAGATTAAAATCCCAGTGACGACTCATTCACTTGGGAGTTATTGTGAAATAGTTGAATACAGTTTGACTTGTCTAAGTTTTGATTCATTTAATGCGCCTTATGTATGAAAAAAAAACAGCTAGCATTCAATTTTTGATTACTGTGCCTTATAATCCGGTGCGCCTTATGGTCCTGAAAATATGGTACTATGCTACTATTTGCAACAATTTCCTTTCAAAACGTTTCAAAAATAATGGTGCTTACTCACTCTGGTACTACAGACTAATTACAAATGGGTGACTTTATCATTCTAAATCTGCCATGTCCAACCCGCAGCCCAGTCAAAGGTTTTGTGTGACCCAGTTTAGGTTTCTGCTCTAGTGTAAGTAGCCCATGTACTGACAACCAGTCCTTGTTTTGATAACCTTAAATTTGACATTTTTGATGCAGGTGGTCCTCAGTAGGCCGTACCAAATTTGGGCGAATGACTCAGATCTCCACATAAGTTGGTCAAAGGTTGCAGTTGGTCTCATCATCCACAAAATTGAATCAATTGTTATTTGACGCCTCCTCTATGAGCGTTTCCATGGAATCAACCCAAAAAATATAAAGATGCAAGGACTCAACAACCGAAAAAGCCTGAACAAAAAATTTTTTTTAAATAAACCAGAACTAACATGTTGCTATATGCATTTAATACATTTGACTTGCTATGTTTTTTGAGATATTTAAGATTTCCTGATTTTTTTATGATTTTAGGCCTAAGATTTTGATTTTCGATGCTTACTGGCACTTGTATATAACTTTAGTGAAGATTTTTGAAAAAATCTAGTTCAACATTGTAATCCACAGTGTAATGATCAGCCAGAAGCTTAACACTTTTAGAGCCAGCTGGTTTCGGCGATTTTCGCAAAAAAAAACAGCAGTTTTCGGTTGCCTTACCAACACCCTAGCTGCTCTGCCGATTGCGCTAGAGAGCTGTTCAACGGCTCAAACAGATCGCCAGTCTAGTAGATTGCACTCAAAAAAAATTTTTGGTTGCGGGTGCTGATTTTTTATGACTGACGTCATAAGTGAAGTAGTTTTAGGATCATTTTGGCTCATGTTGCCTGGCCTAGGGCCCAACCACTAGGCCAAAGTGTTTCGCTGAAGCTTTCATTGGAAACTAGGCTCGAGTCCGAGTCTTTTGAGCCTTTGATCGACTTTCTAGCGTTTCTGGTTCAAAAGTTATGATCTAGAATAAACAAATTAATTAATTAACCAATTAGCTAATTAGTCAAATATTTTTACTAACTTACATCACAACTTTTGAACCAGAAACCCCAGCAGGTCATCCAAAGTATCAAAAGACTCGGATTGTAGCCTAGTTTCCAGTAAAAACTTCAGCGA
>Ga0210059_1004725_pt1 | contig 21992 bp, 19 predicted proteins | sample Ectturendosymbi2_FD_188042 | JGI IMG/M metagenome (GOLD analysis project Ga0210059, IMG submission 188042) | Ecteinascidia turbinata endosymbiont from Florida, USA - Sample 2 (SPAdes) (version 2) | ecosystem: Host-associated > Tunicates > Ascidians > Unclassified | place: Key West, Florida...
TTGTTGTTGCCCATCTTTAAATCCAGATAAGTCAGTATAGCACAAAGTTTTAGACAGAGTGGGGGTTAGCTGACACAATTACACAATTACCACACTAGAAACAAAACCCTACAAACCTTATTCAAACCTTATTCAAATAGAACCTTATTCAAATAGAATGCACACAGAAATTAATGTCCATCTGCCTTTTTGTTGAAATACCTCCGAACATTAGCGCATAGTCTATTGCTTGACTTTCAAGATACTTCATTTGTTATTATATCGCCACAGCGTTCCGTAAAATAAATTCAAAATGAAATAATGTAGAATTGTAGAAGCATAAATGAAACGCGCTGGCGATGAACTTCTGTTTTAATTTTGGGAAGTCAACTTATTAAGCTTCACATTACGTGTCTCAATTTGGATTTTTTGTTGGACTTTGCTTTAAAGGAGACATGCTGTACAAAATACTTTGCGGTTGGCTTACGAAGAAAAAGAAGCCTACATTAGACTGCTAATAAAAGGAAAATACTTTCAGACAATCATCTTCCATTTTTAGCTTTAGATATTCTCGAGATCCGCATAACATCTGTCGTTTATCTCCGAACTAAGACAAGCGTATACTGCATTAAATTTCACCCCAAAATACGCAATGGAATTTTCAACGGGGACATTATTTGGTTGCAGACCGAAAAGCATTTCAAATCAACACAAAATTTACTCGCAAACGCATTTACAGCAGCTTGATGTACAGTCATTCGTTTACAACAAATGCTACATTTTTGTGACTCGTTTGGCTGATAATTGACATTCTTAGAGTTTATTTTCGGATCGAGTTGATATTAATCCCATCCTGGAAAACTATGCAGTCATTTAGGGAGAAAGGGGTATGCATTTTAATTATTTTGTATTTACAGAAAAAGACATGGAAAATTCCAATATCTGATTCAAACCTGCTAATTGCTTTGAATAAAGATATACACTGGTGGATCGATTTATTGATCGCTTTTGCAGGTGCACCGATGCTAGAAACATGAATTCGACTTGTAACTTTACATGCCAATCCGGATACGAATTGTTTGGAAGCAAGTCCAGAAACTGTGAATTTCCGAGCATCTGGACCGGAGCAGAAGCTCGCTGTGAAGGTGACGCTGAGAAAAATGTTCTCTTGTTTCTCTTGCAATTTTCGGAATGCCACAAGCGAAAATATTTTGTCATGTACTTGCGTGCACAGCTGTTGAATCCTGCAATGCGTTTCAAGGTTTGCGAGAAAAGAAGATTTTACTTTTAGGAAGTCATTCTAACTTTCTTGACGTTTTGCGAGTTTTCATTTGATTTTAATCAATTCCTTTGCTCGTTTTCAGCTATATCCTCTGTTGCCAAATTTTATGATGGGTAATTTTCATCAAAAGTTTGTTAGTTCTTGTTTCAAAGTATTTCATTAAAAATGTATTTGGGAAAGACAATAGTTAACCAAGAAGAAAGACACATGAGTAGCACTGTAAGAAACTAGAAGTTCCAGTTAAACTTATTTTAAGGAAACAGTTCTGGAAGTTTTTATTCTTTTTCCAGAATTCTCGCAAATTTTAACATATACCCCATATACAGTAACCATTCAGTCCCTGCGACTGTTTCAGAACAAACATTTTCAGATTTGTGTTGGTAAAAGCATTACTCTATAACCTGAATTAACATACAAAACATCAGTCAGTAAGAATGCATGTTGTGAACAATTCTCCATCTTATGTTCAATAACGTAAAGTAATCGATTTTAAAACTCAACAGGTCGATTAATATGTCAGCAATGTGACACACAATGCTTACAAAGTTGTCATTCATCTCGGACGTATTACGCACATAATGATAACCGATTTTTGCAGTGATTTCTTGTCCAATTCTCATGAAACCTGAAAATGGAACAAAATACTGTTACACTGATTTCAAAGGGACAATCTACTGCAGATTTTATTGCGATGTAAGTCTAAAAAGTAACAGTGTTGCTTGTAATGCTTTTCCATACGTCTGTTTGCGTGTGTTGCTGGAATATTTGCTGCTGACGAGTTGTCTTTTTTCAAGTTGAAACAAAAAGTTCTTGAAGGGATTACGTGCAGGTGTTTGTCTGTAAAACGCATGAAGATACTCTTCTTGTTTTGGGTGGGTGATTAGATGAGAAGCGTTTTTATTCATTTATTGTTTGAAGTAATCTACTGGGTTTTGTGTTTCAGCAGCTCATTAGATTCTTGTCGAAAAGCTGTATTACTATTCATCTGATATAACTTTAAGTGATAGAAACAAACGAGGCATCAAACAATACTGGAGCTCCCTGACTGAAAAACTTACTTCAATAATCGTTGTACTTCATGGACCTGAAGAAAATTAAAGCTAATTTTGCAGCACCGAAAAGAAGGTCACTTGAAAAAGCAAGATTTCTAAAATGTTGCCATTTTTGTATTTTACATTGTTCTAGAAACACACCATACAAAAATCGGAGCAAATGAAAGGGTTTGTATTGCTGCTAGGCATTGTTGAGGCGGCAAGTTAATCACATAGAAAAATGTTCTAAAATAGATTACAAAAGCTGTAAAAATCTTCATTTTTTCGATTTTATGCTTTATTCTGAATGTTTGAAACAATGTGATCTCCTCTAAAAATAACGTTAAAATGTAATATTTCCTAAAATATACCTTGCAGCTTGAATTAATTAACTTCGTAAATGCAATTCAGAAATGCAACTTTTGCCACAATCTTTGATGACAGGCTGCACTAGTGCACTTGATCTAATAAATCGTTGACCGACCTTTTTGCACCTGAACATTTTGAGCCATGGTATCAAGTTCATAAAACTAATTGGCACAACGTACCCAATATTACCGGATTCATTTTTTGAAACCGTTGTCCTGTTTTTGCGATATTTGCTTGCGGTTGCTTTTTCAACATCGTTTAAAAATATTTGTGCTGCAGGTAGGGTTCCAGCTGTTGGGCAGTTGGCGCAGATTGTGCAGCAAAGACGCAACTTGGACGGGAAATCCTGCACAATGCAAGTTCAACAATGCTTGTTATCCGCTGCCAGTTCCAGCAAACGGAAAAAAGAGGTAAATCGTAATGGCTACGAAATTTCAAGTGCGACCTTGTTAAATTTGAAACAACTAATGTTAGATTGGTCAAGGAGCCATTATGAGAGCGAATGGCATCAAGGGCGTAGGCAAGGGGGATTGTGGTTAAAACCCCTTTAGTTTGATATGTTACAAAAACTTTGGTACCTGCGCAAAGGAGATTATTTGATTTCGCATACTTTTTGCTTTTAATTTGTCGACTTAGTGCAAAAACCACTGAATGATTTGCATTCAAATTTCAAAGAACATTGTAACTGGACCAAAAAGTAATAATTAGGTTTTGGTGGGAATCTGGATTATCGTCTGCATCAGGGAACCATCTCACCACTTTTTGCTGGACCTCGAGGAGGAAGACAGATGCCTTCACGTGGCCTTCCCTGTTGCGGCATTTCCCGAAATGCTTACTAAATCTGTCAACTTGAGAGCAACCGCTGCAACCCGTACTGGATGTGTTCGGTATGGGGTGGGTCATCAAACGCCCTTATCAGGGCGCGGCAGCAGAAATGCTGCCGAAAACCTACGACCCAACATACTCCAGCTGAACACTGAGGGGCTTACTGCAGACAAGATCTCTGTCACTGAGCGGCTAGCCTATAAGAACAAGGCTTTCATCATCATCCTGCAGGAGACCCACTGCACAACTACAGATAAGCTAGTGATTCCCAACTTCTCACTAGCTGGGTCAATCCTGACCAGGAATCACGGCCTTGCCACGTTTGTCCACGAGCGGTTGGAATGGTCACTGGTCGACCAGTCTCCAGAATAATCAGAGACTGAGTGGTTGTGCATAGACGTCGCAGGATATAAGATCATTAACGTCTACAAACCTCCACGCTCGCGACTCACACTTACGACCATCCCGACGTTTCCACACTCCAGTCTGTATGTTTGCGACTTCAATTGCCAACATGTCAACTGGGGTTACGACAAAACATCCCCTGACGGTGAGAGCCTGGACTCCTGGGCAACATCCAACAACCTTGGACTGCTGCGCGATCCGAAGGAAGCAGCCAGTTTCTCCTCTCACCGATGGAACGCACCAATCCAGACCTGGCCTTCGCGAGTTTCGCCCAGGACAACCGACTGCCGGACAGACGTGTTCTAGGAAAGTTCGGGCTTTCGACACGGGAAGTCGACCATGACCAAGTGGCGACACAGGACATCGAGGATAGCTTTTCGGCTAAGAAGAAAGCTGGAGCTGTGTTTGTCCATCTCACAGCAGCCTACAACACTCCAGTGCATCGCGGCCTTACCTGTAAGCTGCTGCAATTGCTACCTGAATGACACATGGTCTGCATGATCATGGAGGTGGTTAGCAATCGCAGCTTCACCCTTACCACCGGAAATGGCAAAAGGAGCAGGTTACGACGCCTTAAAAACGGCGTCCCACAGGGATCTGTCCTGGCACCCCTTCTCTTCCACATCTACATCTCTGACTTGCCAACCACCATCTCCAGAAAGTATGCATATGCTGACGATCTAGCAATCATGCATGCTGATGGAGATTGGCTGGCAGTGGAAGGGGCACTGAGCAAGGACATGGCAAATTCCTCCAGACCTGGAAGCTAAAGCTCTACACTGCAAAAACAGTGTCGGCTGCCTTTCATCTTAACAAGGAAGCAAATCTTGAGCTAAAAGTCAACTACAAACCTGAGCTAAAAGTCAACTTCGCAGAGTAGCAGCCCTGCGAATAACCACCCTTGCCCTGGTGTATTCAACCAGGAAACTGCGTTCTTGACTGGGGCCGCAGTGCTCATACCCGCCTTATCGACCCCGCCATCAACGACGCCTTGCGAATTGCGACTGGATACCTGCGTCCTACCAGCGGATAACCTTCCTGTTCTCGCAGGCATCCATCCTGCTGAGCTTCGTCGCAATGGAGTCGCACTGTCTCTGGCACTCCGTGCCATGGAGCATGAACATCTGTTCCACTCAGCGCTCACCTGACCATCGAGTGAAATGCACGGCGCGTCAAATCGAGACACCCATTAGTAACCGCCGCACGCAAAACTCATCAGTTTTTCTGACAAAAACAACATACATGCGGCGCACTGGGCGGATCACCAATGGAATACAGAGTGGGCGAACAACCTTACAAGACTCGGCACTATCATCCCCGACACCGGCACTCAGCCTCTCGGAATGACCCTCCTAAGAACAGCTTGGGTTCGGCTTAACCGCCTCCGCACTGCTGTCGGACGTTTCCGCTTCTGCTTGTACAAATGGGGTGTGACCTCCTCTGCGGCCTTTGAGTGTGGCGCGGAAGAACAAACCGTCAACCATGTTGTCCTCCAATGTCCAATCCATCGACCTCCTCATATACTGCACGGCCTGACGGTTCTGAACGATGAGGCAATCGAATGGCTGTTCAACACCTGCCCCAAGATCTAGTGCTGCCTGGCAGTGGTTATGAAGAACTGACTGAAAAGAAGAAGACAGGGCGTTGTGTCCAATGACTTCCTCCATAATTCCCAGAGGCTGACTCCTATTGAAGGATCTTGTACCACACTTGATACCTATGTAGTGAGTACCAGCTGTTGATTTACGTCTCTGCGAGCAGATGGGAGCTATCTGTTAGCTCTACGTTGTTGTGCAACTGGAAATGTGGCTGAAGAAAATGAATATACACCCTTTTTTAACCATTTTTGAGCAAGTCTGTTCAAATGAGATTATGTTTCTTTCCCAACTTTACAATGGCGTTTTACGTCGCTATGACTCCATTTGTGCATATTACAACGATTCAGAAAGATGTCTGTGCGCGGGACAAGCCCAAAACCAGGAAGGCAACCAGGCAATTTCCTCCACCGGAATTTTCAAAAACATGTTTAGTTGATAGGTCCCGAAAATAGTACAACAAGTTACAACCATTTTGCCCGTCTCGAAAATACCAGCTGATTCCGGCTTTGCCGTCGGTGGTCGCAGGGAGACTTGCGTTGTACAATCACCGCTGGTGACAGCTATAGGGCAGGATGGCCAAGCACATGGGCCAAGTTTTGTGCATTGGATGATTCAAGTGGCGCATCTTCTTGATCGTAATAAAGCAAGGTAGCAAACCTCAATATATTATCGGCTTTTTGTTTCGTACAAATCCTTTGTGAGTTGTCTGTTAGCATCTTGAAACAAAGTGGTCATGATGTTCCAGAAGAAAAAACGAGCCACCTGAGGAAAGAGCTCTTTTTTTGTGATAACAACTGGCTGTTTGATTTGGAATTTTTAGTTAATGTTGATGACCTTCTCAATCATCTGAATATCGAACTACAGGGCAAGAATAAATTGTTTTCTAACTTAATAAATCTTATCAATGCATTCAAGATGAAGTTAAAACTGTTCATTTCCCAGTTAGAAAATGAGGATGTGAGCCAGTTTCCGTATATAAAGTAGCAGATTGAAGGTGCTGTTGATATTTGCAATTGAGAAAATGCACTGAAAAGATTAAGTTCTTGCAAGACTTTTTTGATATTGCTGAAGAAGAAGACTGAATCTTTGCATTTGTAAACCCATTCTTACTTAGTGAACAACAGAATATAAAAATGCCAATAACACACAAGGGGGAAATCATTCACTTCAAAACAAATTCAATATTGAAAACGTAATTTGAATGACTTTCCTTCAGTCCACTCCCTGGTGTTTCTGATGTGATTCATTTCTGGCGATCCTTACCATGTGAAAATTTCCCAGAATTACGAAAATTTGCTTGAGTTATATTTCGTTTTGAAATAGCATTCACATGCGAAAAAGCATTTTTGTCCATGTAATTGATTAAAAGCAAAGCGACGTCGCGCCTTATCGATTCAAATTTGAAAAATTATCTGCTGCTCAGTGCTCTCAGTAAATAATTTACCTCCATTACATGAAATAACTGGTGAAATCGAAGCCAGCTCAGAACGAAACTCATTAAAAAGTCAGTAGATGTGAAGTTTATTACCTGCTTTACCAGATATTCTGATTGCATTTAACATCATTACCTGGAAAATCACTAACGATGTGAAATAACATCGTTACAAGATAGCCGACGGTATGACGCATTGGTAGGCTACTCGGGTTTGAAAAAAATGGTGAATGGTGTACAAAAGGTTGGCCCCCCCTGCTGTAGGGGTTCTGGACTTCTGGAGCATTCCCAGAGCATTGATTTTTATAACGTAATATAGAACTGACTGAGGGACAGTCAGAAAAATGCATATGAAAAACTGAAGGCAAATGATTTTATACAAAGCTACGACACAAATATAAAAGTGCAAAATCCTGAAGCATTTCTTTGGATATACGCTGAAAAGTTAACCGAAAATAAAGAAAAGACAGCGAGACTGCGATATAATCCTTTGCTTGTAATTATTATCTAACTTGAAATGAAAAGCTATTTTGCATTTTCTACTGAAAATTTGTCAATTATATCGTCAAAAAACTGATATAGGCTAATAAAATGTGTCAATGTATTAACCCAGAGGAAATATCTATGGCCACTGACGCTCCGTGAGACGTTCTAGGTTAGCAATTTTATGAAGTAAATTTCGACAATCATGTCCATGGAGATGCTCCATTTATAGGTCGAATTAATATAAACGCATGTAGTAGTAACTGAAAAGTTCGCAATTATAACCAATATACTCAACGCTGTTACACAGTTCCAATTATAATTTTTCAAATGTAGACAGCAGTCGACACGTTTGCAATATCCCACAAAAAATCATCACAATTACCTTCAGAACCACATCACATCCATTTGAACATGACGTTTGTCAAACCATCAAATCTCAAAAATTTTCCTAAACATCAGATCTACTGTCGTAACAACATACTGTAAGTTTCATCGCTGCTCTAACAGCATGCATTGTGACGCAATTATAGAATGAGAGCGAAGTTGGAAAGTTCGCAACGCTGGGAACTTGTACGCATTGTGACGCCACCGTCAGTCAAACCACATGCCGGCGCTGATTGCTGGAGACAGTAGCTCCACCTAAAAACGTCACCACGGTTCATAAATATTCGCTTTGGGAACCATTCCGATCTCGATGAGATTTCGCAAGTGAGTAGCAGTCGCTGGCATTCGACATTTTCTTGAATCGTAATTAATTGCATCCACTGACATTTGACATTTCGTAATTATTACGTTACATGCCGACCTCAATTTGGCGCCCCCGAAACGCTGCGCCCGGGAGCAGATGTCCCCCTTGCCCCCCCTTGTTACGCCACTGGAGCCGGAGCCGGAGCTGTTTTTGAAATTTAGCTGGAACCGGAGCTGGTGGTTAATTTAGCAGCTCCGGCTCCGGACCCATTCTGAGATGTATCATGCAACACTATTTGCTAAGGGCGCTGAAAAACAAGGCTTTCCGAACTGGCTCACGCCTCACAGCACCTTACTGTCGTCCATTATCAATTATGACTAAACAATAGCGCTCAGTGATGCATACAACTGGCTAGTCGACACGCTTGTCCGCATGCCATCGCACTTGGGACTGCACCGAGATTGTTTACACAAGTCAGTAGTAGCTGACTAGCTGTTAGTCTAAAATAGCCACAGTTGAAGTCATTGCCGAACGCCGTATAATAATTGGTTAAAGCAGATCCCCTGTGAGTTTTATAACCGATATTATTGATAACGGTGTGTCCAAGATTTTTGAATAAACAAGAAAAATGGAAATCTGCAGTTTCCACACATCGGCTACGCGGCACTGTCGCAAAATGCACAAGGCATTCATGATGATACCGTCTCAAACGACTTTTCAAGCGAAGTTCTTTTAATATTCTGTAACCACGGTAACAAGAAGCTCAAGCAACTGAGCCTACCAACCAACTCCAAACTTAACTCTTCCGCTGTTTACCGCTGTTACGTCAAGCAATTACGAGTCTATTCCAACTCCTTTGGTCACGCGAACTTTGTTATTCATTGATTTCTGCCGCGCTGCTATTGTGTAGAGCAGTGTGGTCCAACTACTTTTGACCTACGGGCCATTTTACAAAAACGTGACAACTCGCGGGCCGTTTCTCATAAAATGGTGTATAAAAAACAAATTGACAAGATAGAAAAAGTAAAATAAGTGAGTGAAGTCAGTGTGTCATTGAACTTATTACACAATAGCAATAAAAATGTATTACAAATCAATGCAATGCCTGTGGTTGAGGCTTCTCTGACACTATCGTTCCTATATCCATACCAATATGTTAGTGGCAGCAAGTCGGAGACTATTGACGGTGCTTCGCCTGACATTCGATTTATGGTTTGGATTTGCTTGCTTCATAGTAGAAAATGTAGCCACTCTCACACATTCATGTGCTTCTAAACTCCGAGTGAATTTTTATTGCAAAATCTTTCAGTTTGGGAAACCTATTTATGCTGATTATTTCCTAGAAGCTCTCTACGGTATGGCCCAGGCGTCTCCTAAGTTTTTTGTCAGAGAGCCACCACACAACAGTTCGGGGACCGGACATCTTACGTAATAGGATTGTTTCGGGATACGCTACATTCTACGAAATCAATACATTTTTTGCAAATACATTATTTTTTCATTATTGACAAAATGTCTTCATGAGCCGGATGAAATTTCTTCGCCGGATTTGGCCCGCGTGCCGTGGTTTGGAGACCCTGGTCTAGTCTAACGCCGGTAAATTGTACATTATTATTATTATTATTAAAAGACGTTATGCATGTTCTAATTAAAATTACCTACTGTAACATCCTCACAACAATCAATAGTGAGAAAGCTCGCGGGCCATAAAAAGTCTGTCCGCGGGCCACATGTGACCCGCGGGCCAGTAGTTGTACCACGCTGGTGTAGAAGACGAAAATAAGTAACTGTGTTACCGCCAACTTATTGGATCAAAACGTGAAACGCTTTAGAAGCAGGAACATAAGCGAGGACCAAAAATCAGATTTATCATTCGCGTACTTGACAGTTGCCATGGTTCGCTCATGCTGCGAGACCAATTAATTTGTTTGAAATAGTTCGCCGCGGCGAAATCCGAGGGTCTGTTCTACCAGGAATTCTATGTCACAATGCGTTTTTATTTCATGTTGGGACTTGTTCTAGTCACATCAGACTGTGGATTACTGCCGAGTGTGGTGTGAACAAGTCAGTCAACACGAGCGCAGCGCACATTTGCGCATTTTGTGAGACTAAGTCCTTGTGCAAAAACGCGAAGCGTGGCGCTTACGGACGTTTTTGTGGCACAAACAGTCACAATCGGCGAGCAGAAGATCAGCCCGAAGTCGGATTTTTTTAAAAGAATTTTGACCGACTCCGACTATTCTAGACCAAACTCCTTCCGACTACCCAGGCCTGGTAGTGGTAGCAGTATTAGTTCAAAATATGTTGGAATAACACGCTCACTTGCTGCAAGAAGGCACTAGGAATACTTAATTTGTTAAAGTGTATTAACAAAGCACAGTCGGAGCCATGTTATAAAAAAGCACAGCTCCGGAGCCGGAGCCATTTCATTTTTACAAGAGCTCCGCAGCCCTGCTAGCACGTACTGATTAAGTGCATGGGTAAATCTGTCGATGTGCAAGTGGCTGGTGCTAGGTTTGTTTATTTGGGTCGACTACATTGTTCAAGGTTGCAAATACCGCCGTCAACGTTGACATTGTTGATTTTACAATTTGCTGTAATTAAATGTTTTCTGCTTACGCACATAAGACCGTTCCAACAAGAGCCTGTCTGCTTCATTGCTGCTGGTTCGCAAGGACGCGTCACAATCAGTCAACAACACATCCCGGGTTTTAGTTTGGCAATTGGGAGTGGCATATTCTGGTCTGGGGCGCATTTTTACCCAGTAGGTTTTCGGTCCATCACGCGTTGTTCACCATTTCCACCGAGTGCTTTCCAAGCGGCATCAGATAATATTTCGGCATCATAACAGTTGCTGACACTATACAGTGCTATCATGGGATGGAACGATCGTTGTCCTCTTAACCTTGCTTTCGTACTTTGGGCAGTGTTTCCCGTCAGCGTGTTTTAATGCTAATCACTTTATTTACTTCGTGGTCAGATTTCCGACATAAACCTTTCGCACTGTAACCTAATTACCCTGTTTGAAGAGCAGAAGCAACGCATAGCTGCCAGAAGTCCGCGGAATGTTGACCTCGAACGTCGGGTCTTCAACCCCGAATAAACTGACGAGTTCTTTGAACATCTTTCTGCTAGGGAGACACTTTGGTCGAAACGTTTGTTTTTCTTGTATTTTGTGGGTTGTCCCATCAAAACCTGTGAGAAAGCTGGGCAACCTTCTTACTTCCAGCAAAGACCCAGTGGATATAAAGTCTAGAAAGGCGTTATTTATTCTATTCCACGCCGCGACTGCAATAAACAATTCATTGGAGAAACCAAAAGAAGCCTTGAAACCCGTCAAAACGAACACAAAGCGGACGTGAAAAACAAACGTTTCGACAAAAGTGCTTTAACGCAGCACACGTTTGATCTAAATCACAGAATGGATTGGGATAATTCAAAAGTCTTGGACTTTGAATCAAACTATTACACACGCCGCGATAAAGACACAATGAATGAAAAAATATCGGACTTGTTCCCCGATATTTACCGATTTATGTTAAATAGCCTACTACTGTACATTATAATTTTCTAAATTTCCTTCGTGCTGCATGCCAACCGCTTGATTCATCATGCTGTTGTTTTTACGTCCTATCTTGTAATCAACGTTCCTCGACTCCTGAATTCTTATCAGCACGGTGCCACCTGGAGTGAACATATTTTATCACATCCGGGCTCGAATCTCACGGCAGTTCGTTTTTAGTCCTGATGATGATAGTAGCATCAACTGTCTAAACGTTGGCAAGTTTTTAACATGTTTTTTGCTTTTACCGCCAGCAGAGCCTGATTAAAGTTTTGTTTGACGAGTTCTTTGTCCAACGCGGTGACAAAGTCCTGTGTTTATTGTGCAATAGACTCCAACAGTACTTTCAAGCGGTTGAACCTCAAGGGGAATTTCGATTCCAAGTAGGAGCACAGGCACAAAAACCACACGGCGGGTCAGCGAAAGACTGAAGCTGCTCGCTTGCAGTCGCAGAGTTGTCAGCAGTTGTCCCGTTCAAGAAACAAATCTCCAAGTTTTTGAGTCTGCTGAGGCTCGTACTCGTGCGTCATCTTTGTTTATTGCCAAGAAAATGAATACCTTCATTGAAAAAGACTGTGCATTGGCTGGCATACTTGCTGCTGTGGACGTCACGTTTCCCGAGCAACACGAAACTTGCAAAAAAATCCGATATCTGCCTTCACTGGCACCCTACGCGTAGAAGACTTGGCCTCTGGCGTCCGATCTTCAGTCGTGTCTGACTCATGCAATAAACTAAAACAAACCATCATTGGACGCCTTGTTTCTTCTGGCATAATGCGCCTTCTTTACCCCCTGAAATGGCCTGTATTCCGAAAAGGTTGCCGGCCCTGCATTAGAATAACATGGAAGATGGTAAAATGTCCTCTTTCAGTGCTGTCGACAAACAGACGATATTAACGCCCGCAGAAGCCACAATCGTGGCTTTTGAAGTTATGATCGGCCATAACTCGTGAACAGGTTGCGTTGAAACTCAGTGAAGACCTCGGGTTCGGCAGATGAAAATTTTAAAGAAAATATTCTGACGTGAGAAAGGTCAGTTCATTTTGTTCAGGGCGCTTTGGGTAGCTTTCCCTCGTTTGATCAACTGAGGCTGTGCTGGCAACTGGCAGGCTGCTGTTTACTTTTTAATATCTTATTTCGTTGCTGAGTGGTATTTTTACGAATTTCGTAACATCATCCGTCCAACTTTTTCATACGTATCAAATTCTTAGATTAAAGACGCATTTGATTACAGTTCAAATAATCATTTCCAAAAGTGTCTACATTAGACATTAGCCGACCACATGTGCATTTTGTTTTCCGGCTTTGTTTTCAAAACATCAGATAAATCTCTGCACAAACTTGCGTCAGTATGCAACAAACGCCGACTGCAGAGGTTCTTCAAAAATAACAGTACTATTTTCCAAAAACAATAGGACAACAAGCAATTGCTCAGATTAATTTTACCTTTTTACAGAATGTGAATTGGTTTAAATGAAAGTTGATCTGTTGTTTTGGGACAATTTTAAAATATATGACAAAAACATTTTTTCAATCGCTTTATGAGCGTTCCAATTCATCAACTGCTCGGTGATTTGAAAACACAGACACCTTCGTAGAAATGTAGCGACACTCTTAACTTGGATATATCAGTACTTGCGATGAGAACTAAAGCTAAAGCTCTGACGTTGTATTTGAACACTTATGAAACTGTGTCACTTTTGTAGCAAACAAAATGACAGAGAATCATGGGCGAGTGTTCTCGGTAGAAGAAAAGAGGTTTATTTGAACGTTCTTGTGTTTGTTCTCGGTAGGCTAATATTTAAACTTCTTGAGATGGCCTCGACAAAGGAGGCGGGACGCACGCTGCACTTTAGTCACCGTTGGCTTTGTGACGCAAGCGTTAACTGCGCAGACAGCATTTTTTCCGGATAAATCATTTAGTTTATTCTTTTATCATGATTCTTGCTTCACACCTCTCATAGCAAATGAGCACGAACACCCGCAGGTAGAACATACATCAAACGAAGTTTTAAAACATCTTGAAATAGTAATCAAAGCTTTATCAAAAACGAAGGTAACTTTTTCTTGAATAAACATAAAATATAAAATTTTTATCAACCTTCATAATGCTTGCAACTGATCGGGACAATAACAGAATGGCGGCTATCTTACACATTTTGCTTAAATTTATGTTTCTTATCATCTAACTCGTATCGGAATGATGCAACACCCAGTCGGAGAAATGTCAAGTACAATATAAATGCACAGAAACGAGGTTAGCGATCGCAGCGTTTCATGACGCTACTTTTAATAGAGGCAGAAACAGACACTCCCCATATCAATGGACCCGATGTAGAAATTTCTCTAGATTCAGCACTAAACGATGCAGATCTTCAAAAATTTTGTTTTAACTTCTTTAAATCGGATTTTGATTTCTACAGACGATGTATGGCAACATTGCTGTTCTCGGGCTGCTTTAAGTTTAAACAATTCATTTTTACGGCACTTCTTTCGCAAAACTTGGCTTGTCCAGGGTCGGAGTTCTAGTGCTGGCGCCCATAAAGGCTATAGAAAATTTGTCGCCCGCTTTCCACCCAAGAGGAAATTTTGTCCGTGCCAAAAGTTTTTGTCGCCGTGGAAATTCTGCCGCCCTAGGCTATAGCTTCGAAAGCCTATATGGCATGGGAAATCAGGGCCTGGGCGTATCTGTTTGGCTAGTTCCCCCTAGCAACCCTGCCGTTCGATTTGGATTTTGATCCAAATATTGTTGACACAGTTCTGTAAGTTGTTTAAGCAAGATGAATTGACATTTGAGTGAGGTTAGTTTTGCGTGAAGATTGCAAATATTGCTTAAAACAATTCAGACATTTAGCTTCTGCTATATGAAAAATCATTTAAAATATTTTAAAAAATTTTCTGCAAAGGCATATTTCACTGTTCTGCAAAATACTTCAGATTGTTTAACAGGATTACTCTGTAATGCACGCAGCGCCAAGCAGTAACTTGTAAATTTCCTTTGTTAAAGATAGGCTGGTAGTTTTTAAGGGCGTTCGCAGACGTTTTTCCAGGGGAGAGCATAACACCAAGTTATGTCTGCAAGTTGTTTTGATAAATGGAGAAAATACAGGAGCGTTAGAACAGAGATACAAAAAGGTGATTGAATATTTTTATCGTTATTATACATAAGTTTGACGAGCCAGTTATGTATGAAATATATTTTATTATAGTAACGGTGCTGTAATCATAAACAAAATTCAAAGACAATTTTTCTAGTGAGAAGAAGTAGGTTTGACTGTGATGCGTTAAAGTATTTTTGGTGTTCTTAGCTCCAGGACCGTAGCTAAGTTTTAATGTTTGGTGGGGCATAGACCTAATACATTTTTAGGGAGTGAGATTTTTGTTTTCATTATTTGTTTAAAACAAACTTTCCTGGGTTCAACACAATTTAGGGGGACGCAAAAACATTTGGGGGCACTGACCCTGAATTCACCTCTATGGCTACGGGCCTGCTTAGCTCAAGAAATTATCTTTGGATATGGTCCATTGCAAAGGTCATGTGTCAGAGCCAAATTGCAAAAAATGTATCGCATTGATTACCCGTGAGGACAGACATTTGCGCCATTCGGAAAAAATGGCTACTTAAGGTGTCGATGCAGCATGAAACTTGAAGATTGCATTCATTCCTCAAATTCGTTTTTACTGCATTTATTTTCAGATAATTCTTTTCCTTTTCAAAAATCGAAATCAAATACAGAATAGCTCACTGAGGAAAACCTTCATGTGTGCTTTGCGATGTTCAGACCATATAAGAAATGGGTTTGTCGCACGGGCCAAATGTTTATCATATACGTTGTTCCTGGCATCCTTCCAAAACAGCCTCGTCGGTGTTTCTAACAACAGCAATCAGTGGTCACGCCGCATTTTACGGATATGTGCACAGCAGCAGTTTGTATTTAAAAAAAACTGCTTGCTATTCCATGGGCCCTGACAAGGCATTTCATAGGTTTTCGTTGAAAGAGTCGACAACGATGACAAAATGATGACAAAAGGCCAACTGGGATGAATTGTGAAAGACCAGTTGGAGTGGAACAAAAAGGAAAGCAAAGCTCTTCACACCTTTCAAATCGTGCAACAGATGCTCGTATACAAAAGTGGTCCAAAAAGATGTGTCCATTTTATTATCACCATCATTTCATATCAAATTAACCCAGGCTTCTTCTTCATCTTTTGAGTGAGTTCTTCATAACCACTGCTAGGCCGCATAGATCTCGGGGCAGATGTTGAACAGCCATTCGATTGTCTCATCGTTCAGAACTGTTAGGTCGTGCAGTCCATGGGGAGGTCGATGGATTGGACATTGGAGGACAACATGGTCGACGGTTTGTTCTTCTGAGCCGTATCCCATTTGTGAAAGCAGGAGAGGAAATGTCCGACACCGGTGCGGAGGCGGCTAAGCCGGACCCAGGCTGTTCTTGAGAGGGTCATTTCGGGTGGGTGGGTGGCGGTGAAGGGGATGAAAATGCGGAGTGTTGTGCGGTTGTCCGCCCACTCCGCGTTCCATTGGTGATCCGCTCACTGCGCCGCACGTATGTTGTTATTGTCAGAAAAACTGATGAGTTGTTGTGCAGCGGTTACAAATGGCGTGCCTTGATTTGAGACGCCGTGTATCTGCACTCGATTCACAGGTGAGCGTTGAGTGGAGCAGATGTCCAGGCTCAATGCTACGGAGGGCTAGAGACAGTGTGGCTCCATTGCGACGAAGCTCAGCAGGTTGGATGCCTGCGAGGATGAAAAGGTTGTCCGCTGGTGTAGGACGCAGGCATCCAGCCACAATTCGTAAGGCGTCGTTGATGGCAGGGTCGATAAGGCGGGTATGAGTACTGCGGCACCATACAGGAATGCAGTTTTCTGCAGTTGAATGGACCAGGGCTAGGGTGGCTATTCGCAGAGTTGTTGCTCCAGCACCCCAACCGGAGCCAGCAAGCCGCCTCATGAGTGCGACGCGTGATGTCAGCTTCTTGCGAAGTGACTCAAGGTGTCAGCGATACGTGAGCGACCTGTCCAACGTTACTCCGAGGTATTTAGGCTCGGGACAGAAGAGCAGGAGGTCAATGTTGTAGTTGACTTTTATTTCACGTTCAGCTACCTTGTTGTCACGGTGGAAGACTGCCGACACCGTTTTCGTGCTGCTTAGCTTTAGCTTCCAAGTCTGGAGATATTCACCTAGTGTTGCCTTGTCCTTGCTCAGCGCCCCTTCCACTGCCAGCCAATCTCCACCAGCATGCATGATTGATAGGTCGTCAGCATATGCATACTTTCTGGAGATGGTGATTGGCAGGTCAGAGATGTAGGTGTTGAAGAGAGGGGTGCCAGGCAGTGCTGGATTTACCTATAGGCTATATAGGCTTAACCTAGGGCCTCAAGATCCAAGGGGGTCCTCCAACAAACTGTGGTACGCATAGAGGCAATGACCGGTATATTATCATTTAGATCAAACTTCGTCAAAAATGTATGTCTTAATTATTAATCACGAAAATTATTTTTATTCAACTTTCGTGGTGATAACGCCAGAGTCTTGTAACAAGTTTCCATGAATCTCAATATGACGGTTGGTCAAGCCGCATGCCAACTATTGTGTCGATATACTCAAAGCACGCTGGCTGCGTCCTGCGTTTGCTGAATCGTACCGATTTGTTACGTGTGACTATAAAGAAGTTGTGGCTGTTCATGTTTGAAATGCACCTGATCAGTGACATAACTGACGGGTGGCAGGGGTGCGAACCGCCTTCCCCTGCCAAGCTAAATGTAAAATGTAAAAACCTGCTCAATGTAAAAACCGGGCCCCTACCTAGCTTGTATTTTGGTATTTACTATTCTTTTGGTTTCAGTAGATTGTTGCTTTTTTGCGTTTTTTGGAGTGTTTTCCGGTGATTTCTGGTTGTTGTATAGCCGTTCAATACCGGATTTGCTATTGTTTCTTAACTATTTTCTGAGTGTTAGCCAGTGGGCTCCCTTCAGCTAAATTACCCTATGGCTCAAACCTCTAGTTACGTCACTGCACCTGATCAAAACAAAGTTGTACTGCAGATAAGAGATATGTGTAGGGCGGGCAGCAGCATCCTACAATAAAAGCATAGTTGTTTCTTAGGTGAGTGAGCAATACAGTAGTTTTGTCAGCGTTTGTATCGCGTAAAACTCGATTAGTATTTTTAGCTGTGATTTTTTTCCATTTGAATTTTCTTCAGTTAAGTCATTCAGAAATCGGATTGCTATTGAGTACTTGCGCAAGTTTGCACTGCTCCCATGCTAAGCAAATCAGAGAAGATCCTGATGAGCTTGAGAAGCAAGTAAAAGCCACTTTGCCAACTGGCAACCGCAAAACTCTTCCCCAACGAGACAGGAGACAGCAAAAAAATGACAAAAGCGCATTTGGGTCTGATGCCTTAGATTAGTGGTTCTTAGTTTATGCAACCACGCCAAGCCTTATTTCTTAGCTTGATGGTCACTAACTGGTCAGGCGAAAGGTACTTTTCAAGATTCAGAATTATTAAAAATGAAATAAAGGGTCGCAATGTTCCAAGAGAGGTTGTCCACACTAAGCATTCCGTACATTAAAAGTGATAAACTTAGGCAAAAATGTTGTGATGAATTCTTAGATAATTTTGTTATGAAGAAGGCAGGACAAAACCTTTTTCACTGTTTACTGTGTTATGTTCAGCCTTACTTGATTCGATGATTGTAGCTTTTTATTTCTTTGTACGTATTTCAATGACAGTATAAGCGAAATTTAAACCAGTCCAGTCGCAACGATAGGTATTGGTGAGCTCAGCCCTTCCAAATATAAATGTGAAACTCTATAAATCAGTAAATATTTTATCAAATTTTCAGAATGTCAAGACCCTTGCGCAAATTTAAACCCCCTAGTCAAGACTTTCTGGCGACGGTTCTGGTTTTTAAACTTCACATCTTTTCACGCAACATTTTATTTGCGTTCGATTCTTACCAATCTGAAAAAGTAAGAAACAAGCGCATCATGAGCCTGACAGTTACAACCATTTGGGTGCGTTATACGTGACGTGTTGTGCTCGTGTGTGTGAGATTTTTACAGCCGTGGTAAGCGAGTTGCAACGTGGCTTTCACGTTGTGCTTTAAAGTCTTTATGCTGCCCCAGATACTACATACCTGCAGTGCTTTTTTTTTGAACACAGATAAGAAAAAACAGATGTGATTCTTATAAAAAACGTAGACCATGTGTTTTGTCGAATATTTCAATTGTGGCGATTTGGGTTAGTTTGCCTGTGGCAGTGAATAATCCTGTTCCCGCCAACCAAGTAGGATTTCAACAATTCCATGCAATTTAACGCTTTTGCGTCGAAGGCAGCAATACACGCAGTGATCGTGGGCACTCCCAGTAATGATTTAGAATGTTTACTGACCATATTTTCAGAGCGTCATTTTCGGATTTTCGCAAATTGATCAACGATTTCCATTTTTTACCTCACAACAATGGGAGGGGGGCCTCACAAGTGGATTAGCCTAGGGCCTCGCATCAGTTAAATCCCGCCCTGGTGCCAGGACAGATTCCTGTGGGACGCCGCTCTTGAGACGTCGTAACATGCTCCTATTGCCATTTCTGGTGGTAAGGGTAAAGCTGCGATTGCCAACCATCTCTATGATAATGCGGACCATGTGTTTATCAAGTAGCAATTACAGCGGAGTGCAGGTGAGGCCGCGGTGCACTAGAGTGTCGTAGGCTGCTGTGAGGTCGGCAAACATAGCTACGGCGTTTTCCCTTGCCGAAAAGCTATCCTCGATGTCCTGTGTCAGCATGGCGATGTGGTCTACGGTCGACCTCCCGCGGTTGAAAGCCCGCCTGCTCCTGTGGGAGCAATGGGTCGATGATTGGATTGACACCAGCGTAGATGAGTCTCTCGAGGATTTCAAAGGGGACACACAGCAGAGATATGGGACGATAGTTCTTTGGGTCCCCCAATGGCTTTTCTGGCTTAGGGATCGCAACTATTAATGCTCTTCTCCAGATATTTGGAATGTTGATTTGGTGCATGCAGGAACTGAGGAAGTCGCAAAACAAAGACATGAGAACCGACCTGGCGTGGAGAAACTGACAAAGATTAAAAACTAACGAAATGGCAACACCTATAAAGCTAAATACATCAGTCGCTCACTTCGCTGAAATTTGCAATTGTGTAAACTTATCAACTAACTTCATTGCCGTCCCGCCAATCCTTCTTCTTTCGTATGAGCAGCAACCCTCAAGCGAATCCTATAAGTCGGTCCAACCAACAAACACCCTCTGGGCCGGGGGACACCAAGTCGTCAAGGGAGTTCGGTGCCCGGAGGGCTTCGCAATGATAAATAATGTGGTGTGATGTTTGATTTTCTTCCCCGCATATGCACGAGGCTGTCTCTCTCAGCCCCCAATGACATATGTTAGAGCCGAAACATCCAACTCCAGTTCTGAGCCTGTTTAAGGTGACCCAGAGATTACGGGGGAGGTTGGAGCCAGGTGAAAGGCCGATGTTTGGGCTCAAGCAAAACTGGGAGGTGTAATGTCCTTCCATGAGTTCATCCATGCTCGTTTGATCTCAAGCCCAGAGGCTATTAAGGTGGCAGCGTGGCGGTGGAAAGGGTGCCTCGACTTCAGACGCTGTGATTGGAGGCTCTGCAGGTCTGGAATAGAACCGTACAGAGGGTGTTGATTGTTGAATGCGACTTGGCATCCCAGTCTATATGTGAGCTGTTCCCTGCGCAGGTTTGGTGGTGCAATGTCTGCCAGAATTGGCAATAGCCAAGTTGGGACGCAAACATCCAGTAATTAGGCGCAGCGTGTCGTTTGGTGCAACATCCAGTTTTTTTACTGTGACAGTTACGACACCAAACTGGGGCAGCACATTCCGATGCACTAAAGACGATTGCGAGAGCTGACATACGAATGGTGGGTTTACTTCACCCCATGGCGAGCCAGCAAGGCAGAGCAGGAGATTGTTGCGTGCATGGATTTTCTGACATAGACCTCGACGTGTTGCTTGTAGTTCAAAAGACGGTCCAGCTTGACCCCAAGATGAGTTGGATTGGGGTTGTAGGGCAAGGTCTTGCCCCGGAAATTGACTGCTAACTGACGCTTTGTTTCTTTATTATCTAGGTAGAAAGCGGTTGATGTTGTTTTGGTCACGCTAAGTTTCAATTTCCATGCTGAGAGTTAGTCGGCGACTGTGCACTTATCCGCGGACAAAGTTTTCTCCAGCTCTTCCCAAGACTTGTTCGTGCGAGGTAGCGCCAAGTCATTGGCATATCCGTACTGACATGACCTAGTTGAGGGAATATCACTTATATAGATGTTGAATAGCAGAGGCGCCAGCGATGATCCTTGTGGTAGGCCATTTCGCAAGCGTCGCAAACGACTACATTGACCATCGCTTGTTTTGAGTTTGAAGCTACGATTTGAAAAAATGTTGACAATAAATCGCACCATCTATCTATCCGGGACAACCCGTAGGAGCTTCAGAGTTAGGCCCTGGTGCCATACAGAGTCATAATCTGCAGTGAGGTCCACAAGCACCAGACCAGCTTTCTGCTTTTCCTCAAAACAAGCCTCAATGTCGTCGGTCAATTTAACCATCTGTTGAACAGTCGAGCGACCGCGTCGAAAACCAGCTTGGTGATCTGGTAGTTGAGGGTCAACAATTCGCTTGAGACGAAGCAGGAGGAGGCGCTCAAGCAATTTGTATGGCACACACAGCAACGAAATAGGGCGGTAGCTCCTCAGATCATCGACTGGTTTGTTGGGCTTGGGCAGTGCGATAACTGTTGCCTTGCGCCATATTTTTGGGATTGATATGTGGCTGAGACATGTGGAAATGAAATCACGGAGCCAAGAGCGACATTTCCGTCCACTGTGTTTGAGGAATTCGGGTGGGATATTATCAGGTCCTTGTGCCTTCCCAGTTTTGAGGTCCTTAATTGCATTAGAAAGTTCCAAGTCAGAGAATGGGGTCATCAAATAGCCATCAGCTCCTGCTGCATTCCAAAGGGCAGTGCAGCTCCGCTTCACATTCAGTGTGTGATTTTTATTTTATTGAACAAGCCACACTTAAAGAAAGACTTCGGAATGTCGGTAAAACAATCGATTAATCCTGGTTATAAGAAACAAACCCAATTACTTGTACAGCCACTTCAGGGGCCCTTTAAGGTAATTGCATACCATTAAGGTAAAAACCGACAAGCGTTTTTCAAAATGCTGTTATTTGTTGTCAGTGTGCAAGTGAGGCAACTGACGAGACTTTATCGCTGCGTTCTACTCAGGCCCGTAACTAAGGGATGCGCAGGAGATGC
>Ga0210059_1004726_pt1 | contig 21991 bp, 15 predicted proteins | sample Ectturendosymbi2_FD_188042 | JGI IMG/M metagenome (GOLD analysis project Ga0210059, IMG submission 188042) | Ecteinascidia turbinata endosymbiont from Florida, USA - Sample 2 (SPAdes) (version 2) | ecosystem: Host-associated > Tunicates > Ascidians > Unclassified | place: Key West, Florida...
AAACTTATATTCATACGCCACCTGTGACGTAACAGTAACGCATGACAAGAGTGCAGTGGGCTTGTTAGAAATGAACTAAACGTAAAAGATAAACCCTAAACCTAACCCTACCCTAGTAACGCTAACCTAATGCTAACCTAAACCTAAGCTAACACTAACCGAACCCTAACCTAACACTGACCCCTAAAGGTTACACGTAAGCCTGAAAAAAAAAGAAAGTCGGCAAGGTGAGAGTCAAACCGAAAACCATTGGCATAGCAGCCATAACGTATAAATAACCCTTAGGCTACGAGATTCATGTTGTTTGAATGACAAACTGACCCTTTTATTTGAATTGCGTCAGGCCAAGTGCATCCGTAGTCATTTCCCAAAATTAAAGTGATCAGAAAGCATTGCATGATGCATGTTTGCTTTACCATCACCTGTATTTTATTGCTTTTTAAGCATTTATAACATAGGTGCTTTGAACTGTTAAACATTTTCTATAAAAGGACATGTTAAATGGTACAATACTGTACCAAATTTTGTATGCAATACTTCTAGGCTTGGTTCTGTATCAACATTACGTTTTTGCAATTAGTTATCTGGTTAAAGCAATAGCATTTGCTCTGAATTTGTTTATTTGGCATTTCTAAAGCTATTTGGCATTTTTGGTCCATCTGGAACTGGCAACTCTGATTGTATAGCAAGCTACACAATATTGAACTGAATCTGGATAACTTTTAAGTCTTAATTTAGTTAGTATAATAAAGAAGTGCTGATGTAGTTCTAGTTGTACAACTTGGTTTTACGTGTAATACTTTCAGCAAACACCATTTTATCAAAATAAACATATAAGCTAATCTCAATTCAAAACATCTAAGGTTAAATGTATCGTTACGTAAAAAATGATAACTATCTACATTATTAGTTTTCAATAGCCTTCATTGTTGGAGATTGTTCAATTAGCCTACTTTGTTTAAACAAAGGTCTGCTTGGCTAGGTTCATTTTTAGCTGTTATATTATAGTTACCTCATTTGACCCATGTTGTGATCATGACATTATATAAAATTTCTGGCAATTTTTATTGTATCTAGTATTTACTATTTACCCTAAGCATGCTTGAACATTTGTCATCAGCTACTTACATAAAGAATGAAAAAAGTTGGAAATGTTTTCATTTTGTCATTAAAGAATTTACTTAGAAATAAATGAAACTGGTGCTGTTGGATACGGTGCAGCTACATTATTAATACTTAAGTGATTGTATTGATTGCCTTGAAGATCACGGAACGGTTGTCTATAGCTGACTTTACAGAAGTGCTATATTGGGCAAGACTGCAATTTTTTTCAAAACTGGTAACTAAACAGAGCATTCATATGGTTTCTAGCATGTTCAAATGCAAACATCTCAGTTAAACTAACAATTAGTTTAATTCATAATTCCTTCAGGTGTCATTGAAGCACCACATCAAAACAAACCAGTTTTGAATAATCACCCAGTTTATATGCTAAAGCAGACTAATCCTGTAGTGTCTTATATCTTGCTTACACATCAGATTTTTTGAAAGAAAGTTTCTGAATGAAATGTCAAGCTTTAAACAAGTTACTAACATTAATTTGGTTAGAGATTCTTCTAAAAGCAAGAAGTTTGAAGAAGTGGTTATGCATAGTATAGCAGACTTGTAATTCGTGATTTTTATGAATTAGCTATATATATCCATGTAAATGGGGTTATAATCAACATGTATTTCTAAATGCATATAACTTTAGGAAATGTTTGCTGTTAGTTTAGGTAGCTTATTTGACCTGCATTTGAATGATGGAAGAATACAGACGTTTTAACATTCTTTCCAATGCATCAAGTAATGCCTCACTTGGAAGAGACACAGGAATTTCAGATGGATCCCTTGTTTCAAAGCTCCAGCAGCAGGTGAAAAGAGCATGTGTAGAGAAAGTTACATTGTGCCGTTTAATGTTTTTTTATATGACTGGTACTTTACCAGGTGTATTTTGAGAAAATTATTTTTTTGAACTGTTTCAAAATATGGGAATTTGCTTGTTGCTGTTGCAAAAGAACTTGCTTTTCTCTACAGTTTGGTATTTTATGTCTCATGAAGTGTTTAGCCAACAGTATGCTCCATAACCAAATGGTAAATTCTGTATTTTGTTTTCAGGGAATATGTACATGTCATATTTCCTTATTTCCTTGCCTGTTTTGTGTGTTTTTTATAAGTGTGGAAGACTTAAGTGAATTTAAACTTATTGTTGACTCTCACTTTCAATGTATAGAAATTGAACTCATAAGGTCATGACTAAAATCAAACTTAACTTACCTCATTTGCACCTGTTGACTTCACAATCAAACTTAACTCACAATTGCCTTGCTGAATTCTCACTATAAAGCTACACTTGGTTTTCTACACTAACTTACCTGATTTTTTATCTGTGTAATAATAAAATGTTATTATATTGTAATTTTACAAAAAAGTTCATTATGTTATAAGAGAGTGTTTTTTCACAATGAAAAAAGGTTAGGCAATGATATATTCCAAGTCGTTGATGATGTTTGTTAGGCTTATTTTTGTGAATACAGTATATCATTCAAATTTGAGTAAATCTCAAAATGATGACATCTGTCTCATTATATTTTATAGAAAATTTCATGCCCTTTTCATCAGAGGAAAGTTGATCCAGTTATATATGATTTTACCTGCAGCCTCACTTTCACTACCAGAGGTTTCCCCCCAAGTTTTAAAAGTTTACTGTGTATATGCTACTTTCATGAAACAACTTGCATTTGAACACTAAACAAATGTGTCATTTGTTAAATGTGATGTTTCTCTTCATAGTTTTCATATGTAAAAGTATGAACTTTCATGAGAAAAAAGATTGTAGTTGGTATCAATTGAAGTCAAATCTGCACCTATATGTAGATTGGTGTCTGCTCCAGAATTTCCGCTTTGTAAAGAAGTATACACTGGTACTGAAAGTGTTTTATTTTGAGTGTAGTTTTAGACTAGGCTGCTTACTTTGATGTTAAAAGGAAAAAAAAACATCCCTTCGGCTTTCTCTGTCAGCTGGTGTCAATTAGTACATTCAGCAACAAAAGCCCCGCAATCAAAATTGATAGCAGTTAATGGCTCTGCTGTCCAACATAAAATCTGTGGGCTGTATTTTTTCTTGAAACTACTTACATTTTTTATAATTAGTTAAAAAATCTACGAATTGAAAATGAAGAGCTGACCAAGCAGACTACCAATTTGAGACTGCGAATCAACACACTTGAAGAAGAAAAAGTTTCTGCTTCTAGCAATTTCAATCAAGTAAGTTCATATCACTTCTAATAACTTTCTCAGTGTGTAAATCATTGTTCCCTAGAGACACTGGCTAAACCTGGGTTTCACAAAATAGGAATTAGCTCGTTGTTATGCACATTACTGTACAATTTTTTAGTAGTATTGGTCATTTGTAGGAGGTAATGACAGAAAATAACAAAAATTTACTGAAAATGTCTTGCTTTGTTACCAAAAAAAGTTACTGAACAAATGAATAACATTGTTTTTTAATGTAGCCAGATACTCCAATAATAGTTTTATTTAGCCTTTTTCATTATGTTTTTTGACAGAAGCTTGAACTGAAGATTGACTAATTCTCAGTGAATGGCATCCCAAAATTATCCAATTACTCTAATGTTTAATGAACTTGTGCAATGTCAGTGGTCTGAATTTCTGTTTCTAACAAACATTTTTGCAATATATTTTTCTTTCATCGTGATAAAAAACAAAAATTTCATTATATTTACTCTGTGCTCTCTTTCGTGGCGTCACAGCTGGACTGTGTGTGACCAACTCCTGTTACTCTGAATTGTGGGCCACGTGGCTACTTTCACAGTGACTGCTGCACTGGTGGCTGGCCAATGACAGCACTACGCACAAAGCTTTCCCTTGCATCCACCCATTAATGCAGAAGAGCGCAGGGCTTGACAGGCCTCAAGTATTGTTTTTCAAGTCTTTGATTTGACCCGACCATGATTCAAACCCAACTTGTCAGCATCAGTATCGCATGCTCTATCCCAGGGGTGGGCAAATAGTGGCCCGTGGAAAAATTCAGGAAATATGTTCGAATTTGAAAGTTCTTTCAACTTATCACAGTAAATGCTATTGCTTACTGCTGAGGCTAGCTTAACCAAAACTTGCTTCTATTTCCATTGGAAGGTACAGGCCTCTGCTGAATGCGACCTTCTCAAAGTGGCCCACTATCCAAATTAATTGCCCATCCCTGCTCTATCCCACTAGACCATTTTGCCAGTGTGATAAAGCATAAATTGCTGAAAAGTTTGCTTTGCTTTAGATCATTGAATTTGCGTATATGGTACAGCTCTAAAAACCCGACAAACCTGTAAAAAAAACAGATATAACTATGCTTTTGATATCAGCGAGAAAATGCATTCTGCTGATGTTTTGAAACTAATGAAACTAATAAACAACTTCGTAATTAATAACGGCACCAAGAGTCCTGTTTGAGGAGGATGGGACTCATAAACTATATCATGTTATATTAAAATGTGTTACTTGTGTGTATTGGAGATAATAAGTTAATTCTGATTCCAAACTGTCATTTTCATGGTGACAATTCGTAATTCTTCACCATTTTTTCAAGCAGTAACGCTTCTTAAAAATAAAATATTGCTGACTAGTATCACTCTACTGCTTGTTAAAAATTTAAATAGAGTGGAGTAGCATGCAGTGTGATTGGTTAAATATGCAAAATGTGTTTATTACCTTTTTTGTTTGTGCTCACTCAATCTCATAAAAATCCTACAATGGCCTCATTGAAATTTGAATATTATGAAGAGGTAGTTACTCCATTTATAAGTAGTTTATCAGTTGTGTGTTTTCTTATTCGGACTGTACTATGCATATTGGAAAAATGAAAAGCTGCATATTTGTTGGAAATGAAACGCTTTGATATAATGAAAACCACGGCCAATGAAAACGATATCAACGCCATATTGCAAACGTTTCGATAACTCCTGATATCATCATCATCATATGCACTGATGATGATAACAGGAGTTCTAGAAACGTTTGCAATATGTCGTTGATATCGTTTTCATTGGCCGTGATTTTCATCACACGGCTATTTAGTACTTCCGCTTTTCGTGTACGAAACGCTTTTATTTGTTTATAAACCATGACATTTCTAAAATACATCATTTTGGACAGCAAGATTACTACAAAAAGTCTACCCCATCTACCTTTAGCGTTTGCAAAGTTGGCTATCATATCAGTCATCACATAGCATGTGCATAAACGCAGAAAAAATAGGCCACAATATATTTGTGTAAGTACGTCATTAATTGCGTTATGGGCAGATCCTGCGCTTAATGGTCTCAAAAGAGAATTTTAGTAGCATTGGTCCAACTACTCTTCAGAATTTGTTAGCTTTTTGTAAAGGACAATCCTCTGTTGATAGGAAAACGGTCGATTGCAAGCGTCTGTTGCTCGATTGCAATCTCAGCTGGACCGCGGAGAAGCTGCGCGTCAAACCTTGGAATTTGATCTGGCGTTAGCAAAGAAGAAATCAAACGATATTGTTCGCAGTAATACTCATAAAGAAGTTGCGCTTGCCAAAGCCAACATTGACCTTACTGGTGGGTTGTTTTATGACCTCATTATTGCAGACATGTGTAGATATACTTTCCCCCCTTGTTGTTGCTGTTGTTTTGTAAGGCCTGAGCTTGCAGTTCTTTTTGAAAACGGCCAAACTTTGCGCATTTTCTAATGTTTCACCTGTCAACTATAACATCGTTGGAGAAATGTTGATTGAGATGAATCCAAGATGTCGACTTTAATGATTCAGTTTGATTCGTTTTGCAAAAATTGCCAATTTATTGGTCAAAGTACGTCTGACCATAGATTGAGAGTTAACTAAACTGATTTGAACAATGAATAAGTGATTGGTATTGCGATGGATAAAAACGACCTGTGTATTACGGAATTTCATCAAATGAAAAAAACAAGTGATGAATCTAAAAGGGTTGTTCCACATGGCTGTGAAGTCGGTCAAAAAAACATGTGACACAAATTGCTCGTTTTAAAATTCACGATCTCTGGGTTTGCAAATGATGGGCAGTCAAAATTGCTTCGCCCGGTATGTTTGTTGGACAACGGCATTAGCAAACTGCATGTGACTGTGCATTCCATAAAAATAGTTATGACTTGTGATCAGATGCAAAGTCGAATCTGGAGTTGAAATGCGGCGAACTAGAAAATGAAGTGACGCTCGCCAGGAAAGTTTGTGCTGACAACGAAAAGAGCATTGCCATTTTGGAAGATGAGAAAGTTAGCTGTGTGCAAACTGTTTAGTGAAGTTGTGTTTACAAAAGCTTTTTCCATTTTTTTTTCTTTCTTACACACTTTTTGTCTGCTATTGTCATTAGTGAGTTTTCATGTAAAAGCCATATGTGTGGCACACAAATGTTATTAATGTTATGCAGGTTACTTTTGTACTGTTATGAATTTCTCACACCGAAGCTCGTACGAGAACTTAATGTTTTCGCTGAGGTCCTACTTGGTAAAAATTATAATGTTGTCTCACGTTGTTTGAGTCGGATTTAAGAGATGAATAGAGTTAAAACTTGGAAGTTTAAAACAATGTAATACTGACTGTGAAATAGCGTATTTTTGAATGACTAGCCATTTTCAGAAGCAAATTCGATCGGAATGGATGGCAGCTGAGGCTCTTCTGAGAAGCAAGCACGATGAAATTGCCAATGAAAACTCGGACCTAAAGTTCAAAAGTAATCAGCTGCAACGCCATCTTGAAGATGCCAAGCTTAGTCTGGTGAAGCAAGAAGAAGAACTTCACAAAGCGCTCGCCGATCTACAAGTTGCTTCCGAGAGGTAGCAGGGTGCTTGCAGCAAATGAACAAATGCGGGTTTGAACGTGATTTATGATCGTGATGGCGACATACTATCGTTAAAGAACGTGACAAAACTTGTAAGCTTCATGAAAACGTTCGCTACGTTGCGAGACGACGTTTTCCAAATGGTTTTACTCAGTCGCTGTCGTCAAATTGTTGTGCAGGGAACAGCATCTGCTTCGCGAACTGGAGGAGGCTGGTTCTCGCGCACGCTCCTTAGAGGAGAATGTGGAGGCAGAAAGAGCAGCGCATCTGGAATCGAAGTTTAATTCTGAAATAATTCAGGTTTGAAACCTGCAGCCATACCATTGCAGACCCTGGAAACATGTGTTGTTTAACTATTTTACGCGTTGTTTCGTCCTATATATATCCCATTTTCGCGTATGCGTTGCATCGTTCTGTAGTATGACCTAGTTTTGGCTATATAGAGCATTTTAGCTTGATGTTTTGCAATAGCGGTTACTGCTTTCGTAAATTTAGCATGGAAGACGAACGACTGGTAAAGTTTTCTTAATCCTTTTCATCTTAAAATACGATCATTACGCCGTTTGTGAAGCAACCGATGTTTCGAAACGTGTTTATTTATGGCAAAACAGGATCTCTTGCCACTCGGAAACATATCTCAGAGGTCTCCTGTGTTTAATGTTGTACGCATTACTGCTAAAAACAAAGCCGTGCTCGCCTGAAACATATCCACTAATTTTTTCTTGCAACGTTAACCGTGTTGTGGTTCTTTGATTTTATCTCTGCTCCTTAACACGTGTTCGATGATCATCCTGATCTTTCAAACTTCCTACTGACGTTCGTCTTCAGCTGAAGCAGCAAGAGTTCCAGACGCAGCTGCAGAGAGAGCGCGACGTGTGCGACGTTCTCAAGAAGGAGGCGGACGACGCGAACCTGCAAGCGGAAGAACTGAGGAAAGCTCTTGAGGTCGAAAAGCGACAAGCCAGGGATGCACAACTCAAGCTCGAAAAGTGAGTGCGTTCTGATGGATAATGCCACTGTGCCTGCTGGCGAAGATGTTGTACTGTTGGCAGAGGTTCTGTTCGGGGGTGTTCCCGTCGTGGTCCACCTGCTAGAGATGGTACAGCCTTTAGCGGGGGGTTTCCGTAGGCCCTCTGACGGCTCGAATATTTCTGCTTTATGGAATGGGCCACTAACGTTTTAAAGATAATTTACTATAATTATGTAATATTGTGCTTTATTCACATCACTATAGACTCTGTGTAAGTATGTTGTTTTTACTGAATAGTGTTGTCTGGTGGAATTTGCGGTTGTTGTATGATCACAGTCCCTCAGCCTGTATGGACCTGCTGTAGTGCAAAGACACTGCAAATGAACAAAAGTTTTTGGCTTAGTATAGGCTTGTCTAAAGAAAAATTATTTTTGGACAGGCAGTATGTGGTGACTGAAGGTGTTGTTGCAGTGCCTGTACTTCTGACTATTGTTATTAGCACTATACGGAACGTGATCACGCGATAAACGGTACAGCACTTAGTATCGAAAGAATTACATAAAAACTTCAGAAGTCAAACTTCACCCTGGAGATTTACAAATATTGTCACAATGCAGCACGATCGTTCAACAGCGGAAGCCGCCCGTGGGTAGCACACGGAAAACCACTCGTGCATGCAACCATAAACAATCATGTGGTGGATGTTGGCGCTGGCAACGCTGCACACGACAGTGAAATGAAACTGTCAGCTACTGTCTGTTTTTCGCCCCAGTGATTCCTTGACGCGAACGCAAGAAAACGTAGTTTTGTCGATAAAAGCACGTGTGCAAGCAAGGCCTCCTAAATAAACATTTATTTAGGAGGCCTTGGTACAAGTGGAATAGAATGATCACAGTTGTTCGGTGTTTGAAACAGTAGGGCGATGCTGCGCCAGACGTTGCACCATGACTTTCCCCATCTGTTGCGTCGTGTAGTAGCAATGATTGCACTGTGAGCTGAGCTCAGTGCGTTTTCTCGAGTCGCCCCAATAGTCTGATCTTGTAAAAGAAAATGGGGCCATTTTTTAGCATCATGCTGTTTGAGAAGACTAACATGTGTGAAATGTGTAAACGTTGAAAAGTCGACCTTTCAAATATACATATGTTTTTTACCTTTAGAATCAGTTTCATGTGTGCATGTTGTCACCGTACGTTCGCACATGGGTCCGGTTTTTCTCTTTTTCATCTTGTTGAAAAACCTGAGTTAGAACTCGAAATTTTTATAGGAAATTATTTTCAAACCTTCAGCCATTTTCCTGGTGCAACTGTAAGTTCATGAGTCATGACAAAAGCCAACAGTTCATGAAAAAAAAATCATAATTAACTTGTAACAGCATTTCACTCAAAACTCAAACAAGCAGGGGAAAGTAAGCGAGCAATTCGTGTTCTTTCATCTTTATGCAAGCCTGTTTCTGTTTGTAAGTTGGCATCATTGTTGCCCAGCAACGGAAGTGTTGTTTCTCGCAATGAATAGACTCATGCAAAGTTGTTTTTTTTCTGAGCGAGACATTTGCACACGTAACGTTGCAGAACCATTGAGGTCTACACTGACGTGAGAAAGAAACTTGACGATGAAGTTGCCGAAAAAACGAAACTGGTAGAAGACATGACCCAACAACTTGACGACCATCAACAGCATTTGAATGAACTGAAAGATGAACTTTCCAAAACAAGAAAAAGACAGGTCAGATCCGTTTGTATTGTATTGTCCGTTTCAGATAAAACCGTTAGCGCTGCAAACCAGAAACCGGCCATTCCAAAATAAATAGCACAGCCCCAAACACGAACATAGCTTTCCCTCTCCTTTGTAGCGGTCATGGCTTTGGCTTTAACTCAGTCGCGAAACGCTACAAATTACTAACTCTCATGTTTACGAATAGGACAGGATGATGCTGTCAACCATGATGGTCGCCGGTTCCTTTCATCGAGATTAGCAATATAGCTAGGAGCTGTTTATTTCTCTTGCATTGCTGTAGAGCTCCTCAGAAGTTCACTGCAACGGCTATTTCAACTGTCTGTTTTGCGACGGTTCACACACATTTCAGCCGTTGCCAGGGGTCTAACGCTCATCGCGTCAGCGCTATGTCTTCCGCAGTTTCGTTGATGCAATTTGTTGAAAAGCCTTCGGAATTTGTGTAGTTTGATTTTACACAAAAATATTGTTGCAATGGCACGTTTTGTGTTTGTATTCGCGGGCGGGTATACTCGCGCGTGCTCACAACAAATTAAATCATACGCAAAGATATCGAGTTTTAACGTAGATATGGGTAGAAAACGCTATTTGTATCTCCTAGATTGAAGCACAATCGCTTTCAAACAATTGCCCATTGCTTTCAAACAAATGATGCAGTGACTTAAATTTTTATCTCAAAAGACATTGAGCTTGTCCCCAAGCTGTACTCAAATCAAAGACTGTATATACCGCTTGACGGGTTAGCTGGTACCAGCGAGTTGAAAACGCGCCATTAAAGCTGGAAGGCTTGGTACGATCCCCGGTCGGGGCACACCGACGACTTTAAAACGGTACTTGCGGCCTGCCCTGTCTCGTGCTCGGCACTAATAGATGGATTCAGCAGCGTAGCAGAGCCAAAATTTTTTTTTGTGGAGGGGAATATTTTGAATTCAGGCGAGCAACAGTATTTGGTTTGGGACACCGCGTCTCGAAGCACAAAAGGACAATATATGTTAGAAATTTAGGGGATGGCGCCTTTGGCCCCCTGGCTACGCCTATGCGTGGATGAAAGAAAAAGGTTCACGCTCAGTGCTGCCACTGACTCGTCACCAATGCAACATTCACCACAAAAGTAGCGCAGTGGTCCGCGGCGCAATCAAGCGGAGATGGGCGCCGCTGACCAGTGACCACTCGTGACACTCGAAAAGGAGTACAAAGCGAGTATGTTGTAACTGAACCTGATTCCGCTGAATTATGTTCCCTGCCAGGTTTTCTTGGAAGAGACTTACGGAGGCAACATCCGCGAAATAGAGTTATTGCTTGACGCTTTCTCCTTAGACGGCGTTCCAAAAGAACAAGGTATTACAGCTACAGGTGAACCTAACTAATTGAATTGTCTGGTAGTGAAGCATGTTTGCCATTGGGTTTTACTTTTTCGACGAAGACTACGATCATTAATGGCGCGTAACCGCTTGTTGCTCTTAACTGATTGTATTTATTGTTGCACACGCATGTGTCACAACGACAGGCGAGCAAAAGCTTTTTTTGTGAAAAACAGAGTTGTTTGTTGGAACGGTTTTAATGACATGTCTGCAATTGTCAAACAGTTTCACGTTTTTCAAATGCGTTTTTAGCAAAAGCTAAAAGCAAGAAAAAGAGCGAGCGAAAGAACGAAAATGCAACTCAAGCTCTGGAAAATTTAAGGAAGTTGTTGTTTGCTTACCAGAAGAAAATTGGTGATATGCAGGTTATTCTACATTTACATTTATTCTGCATCAACAATTGCGTACGCCTAGCGGGGAAAGTAAATGTTCTTTTTTGACTTCGGCTGCTTGTTCCCAACAATGTCTGTTTTTTTGTTTTACTTTGTATTGACAATCGGTGACAGAATATCTGCCTTTGTCCTGTTTAGTGACGACAATGCAGCGGGGTATAATTTTCGAGTGAACACGAGTTCGGGCTGGTGTTCCAGAGGAGATATGCACAGCCATATGCTCGGAAAGCCGTGATACCGTCTTAGACCAGCCGTTTTCACTGTCAAAGAGAATCAAACCTTTCAATGCTTGGATCATTTGAGGGGGGACGGGTCGCTGCTTTTCGTGACTACCTCGCGTCGTTTTGGGCTGAATACTTTGAAACAGTGCTTGTTGCAGCACGAAGTCGAGGAGCGTGTGTCGTCGGAAGATCAAGCGATGAAGGACTGTGCCACCTTCCGGGACCTGGCTCTGGCTCGGGAACGTTCCTTGAGGCAAACCCAGGTAGAAAAATGAAATTTAAAACCAGTGAATACAAAAGAATTTAGTTGTTAACACAACTTACGTCAAAACTTAAGTTCACTTGTAGCCATGGGCGTCGGAAGGATTTTTTTCTAGGGGGGGGGGCAGTAGTGGAATTATCCAGGTGGTGACCAAAAGCATTCTTCCAGGGGGGGCAACAGTAGTGAAATTTCATTTTGCCAACTAAAAAAAAACAAAAACATTTTTCCACTAAGAAGCTAATAGAAAAATATCAAATTCCAAAATTCAGAGGGGATAAGACCCTCCCTTGCGACCTTACCGACGCCCATGCTTGTAGCGGCACTTGAGGACGAAGCTCTGCAAATCCAAGACGTGACTGATCTTCGTTTCATGCGTTTAGCGTAAAGCTCAGTCTGCTCAGAAAACAAATGCAACAATTATATTTCAGAGTAGTTCTTTTTCGCGCGCCCAAAAATATTTAGCAGCAGCTCTGTTCCTGGACTGGAGCAGGGGAGTCTTAGAGGCGAGTGTACACCAACTGCGCTGTTGCTTCACGATCTGCGCAGGAAGAGTTGTCGCAGTGCAACGCTGAAATGGAGCAGATCCGCAACAAGCAAACTGAGTACGAGAGGGAGACGCGAGTCACGTGCCGGGATCTGGAGGATGTCACGCGAGACTTGCAGGAGCAGACACAACGTTGTCAACAGTTGGAAGAAAATGTGAGTTTAGTTTTATGAGGAGGGTTTCAATCTTCTGTTTGAACGTTGGTTTGTTGCGTGCGTGTTCTTAACTTGAACGTACATTAAAAGGGTTAGTCTGACTTAGCAAATGGCCTAAATGACTTGAAATCTTATATCGGTTAAGTTTCTAGGCTCAACTGTAATATTTTTCCCCTTCTAAGTCTTGCGAGGCTGTTGTGCAGTTTATTTCTGAGACATCTATGTTGGCTTTTCTTTAAGTTGGTTTGAAGACTGCCATCCATAAACATCCCCGTTTTGTGTAAACATTGCCTGGAACTGATATATTGCAAACGAAGGATCACGACGTCTCTGCTAAATGAAGTATAGAGGAAGAAAACTTGTGTGCCAATTGTAGCCTTTTGCGAATTTGATGTACAACCTTCCACTGCTAAGAAAATGACCAGAACTGACGCCAAACTATAACAACAGCCGCGCTTGGAGAAAGATGGGACCAGCGGGTTGGGTGTCAGCATTTTTATTTTTGAGATCACTGGCTACAATTTTGCGTGGGATTACCGGCCTCCGTCCCTGTTCACCAAACCTCGGTGTTCAATTAATGTTCTCACTGTGTTCCTGTAATGTCCACCGCACACGCTTCGTCGCAACTGATGGCGACGTCACGTCCGTTGAAACAGAATCGCCAATCATGGATTTTTTACCTTCCCAGTCACTGTTTTTTCGTCAAACGCCAACGTTCTTTGCAGGTGACGTCCATACAAGACCGTCATGCCACAGAGATCGAGATCCACCTCGGCTTCATGCGCGAGCTGCACCATGTGGTTAGCTGTGCGACAGGAGAGAAAAACACTTTGACAAGGTTCCTTGTTGTTCAGTTTTTGACAGCTAAACCAAAACTTACCGATGCGTTTTCTTTTGTTTGTTACATTTTGTGTGTGTGGACTCTTTTTCGTGTGCAGTAAACGAAGTGTGCAAAAAAGGGTCGTGCGATATCATGTCTCATTTTTCTGCACCTTGCCTGAAACAAACAACGGTGCATTTTATAATGAAAGCCTTTATGCGCCAGATAAAGTTCTGACATTATTTTGTATCGCGTCAAACTGCCGCCGACTTTTCATGGTTTCTTTCATAAAACTCCCATCTTCGACTAGATTCACTTGGCCAGACCTGTCCGTGACTGTGCGGGAAGGTATCGACAATCTCGTCAACATGTACGCCAGGGCGAAGGAAAAGGTAAGAAGCGAAACAGAACAGCGCTTAGCAGCGTTGTTAAAATGTGACGGCAGCCAGAAACGAAGAGAACGGAGTGGCGGAACGACACAAGAAAAATGAGTAACGGTAGTAGTTTAACCATTTGGGACTTATTTCGCCTGACTCGCGTTTGCACTCGCTGAGGAGGTTGCATTTGACAAGTCACTAACAGCTACAAGCAGAAAAGAGCAATGATGTTTGAGTCTAACTTGGTCCCGTGTTGTGTTCAGGTAGGTCAGTTGGAGTCTTCCTGCCAGGAAATGGAGCGTTCGATCGCCGACCTCCAGCAAGCTCACGAAACGTCGGTCGACAGGTTGGCGGAGCGGTGCCGGGAGAGGGAGGAGGACGCCACCAGGCAACGCAAGCGCTTGGAACAACATTACGAAGCTTTGCTGGCCGAAGTCAACGCCAGAGCCCAGGTGAGTTCTTGCGGAGCCATGATCGTGTGGTTTAGTCATCTGGTAATACGATGCCAGGCAAGTACCTTCTAGAAAACAGGCTTTTTGACGTTGTAACTATTGAGCCAGCTACGAGAAGCGACCCTACGCGAGCCGCTGTTGCGGTGCAATCGGCAAAGTGCTTTGCCGAAAGGCCGTGCCATTATTTCATGAATCGAACTTAAGCCAGGACAACGAAAGTTCGGAAATATGGCGTTGCCTTTTTGAGAGCGCTGCTGATTTTCAGCGTTGCTTCTTGGTCGCTCGCAGAAAACGCAAGCGCTGTGCGATGAAGCGTGGGAGAGAGTGAGGGCGAAGGATGGAGTACACGAGGGGCTTCACGCTGAGTGCTCCCAGCTACGGGGAGAGAACGGAAACTTGAAACAGGTACTTGCTGATGACTGCGCCTCTCGAAAGTACGGTTGTTTTGACCCAAATCACACTCCTTGATTCTCCTTTTTCATTGAACGTTCGCGCTTGATAAAATCTTTGGTCTACTACACTGAACTTGAAAACGTAATGTGCTTTGTTTGGATTCGGAGAATCAGCTAACTCTTGGTTTAGTTTGGCAGCATCATCAGTTATGCGTGCAGTACAGCGACCATAGAATATCGGACACTTAACAATTGTACGACAAGGACAAGAAGTAATAGCAGTTGGAACAAGATATCCCTAACCTGACCGCATCACTCCATATCCGTAGCGTTTTTGACGGATATCGCAAATCTATGGCGCTTAATCAGGGTACATTTGCGGTTAAGCGCGATCGTTCTGGACAGGATCAAGTTTGAAATGACCGCCTTGAATCGCACCGGGACGTGAAATGCCATTGTGTCCGCTGAGCGTCGCTGTTGCTTTGACAGGAACGCTCGGCTCTTGCCTGCGCATGCGCGATCCTCCTCGGAGTGATCTATCCCGCTTTCCGCGCTCGAGACGAACTTGCTCAGCAGCGTGCCTTGCTGGACAGGATCAACGCCGACGGAGAGGAATGCAAGAAAAAAATGAGGTTGAGACTCGCTCTCCAGCCTGTCTTCGTTTTACCATTTGCTTTGACCCAGACCCGTAGCCACGGGGGGCATTAGGGGTCAGTGCCCCCCTAATTTTTTGTGTCACCAAATTTTGTTGTGTCCAGAATAATTTGTTTTAGGCATATAATAAAAACAAAAATCTTTCCCCCCTAACATGTATTTTGTCCCCCAAACCGTAAAACCTGGCTACGGGCCTGCTTTGACCAACACTTGAGCAAACGATTGTACGTTTCGGGCAGATTGCTGGTTGACACTCTCACCGAAGAAATGAGCAAACCCGAAGATTCCGCTCCTCGTTCAGTGGCGCACAAGTCCTTCCGAACGATCCACCCTCTGTTAAGGTTTGAGTCTAACCGTCAAGTGGATTATAGAACAAATCGCGCGCCATCTTAACCTTCGTGTACATCTTTCAAACACCGCGTGCCGTTGTCCGCAGTGCACATATAGAGCTTGTTGACAAAGGCAGTCTTGGTTCTTCTTTAATGTTTACTAAACGTCGACAAAATGCTGAACGTACTTCTTGCTCCACTGACCTTGCTATCCGTCGCATTGACGAATGTCAAACTGTTTGTCCATTGCTCATTTGCTTCTTCAGGTTCAGGGCCGCAGCTGTGTCTGTGCTCGCTGCCAACCGGCTGCAAATGCTCATCCAGCATTCCAACACCTTCATGTTCTCGTGCGACGACTCTGCACTGAGCAGCACCAGGATTATCGCTGTCGCCGGGAAGGGGAACAAAAGAACGCCGCCCAAAGCTAAAAGTGCATTGCTTGTGTTTTACGGAAGTAGATTGTTGGTGTCGATTGGTCGTTTGCGATAGAATTCTCGCTTAGTTTTATCTTTCAGTTAAGTTTTTTTTTATTCCAGAAATCTGTCGGTAACAACTACTGCATGTGATTTTTCTACGTCAAAGTAACAATCTGTATTTATCCATGCCAAATTAATTTCCGCTTGTCATGTGTGTTGGTCGTCATCGTTTCAAAGCACTTTACCTCGTGATCCAATGCGAACCCTGTTGCACTGTGACATACACTCAGAAGCACATGAAGCTATAACTATTAATACTAATAGTAACTTGTACGCAAACGCTATGGCATCCGGGTGTCGAACGGGTGCAGTGAAAGTTGAACTCAACAACCGCTTCTGTTCAGACTTCGCTATGATGTGACAACCAAATAAAGCTGTAATATCGCATCTGTCGCCTGGTGAACAAACAAACAGGTCAGCGCACGTCATAATCTCGATGACGTTGTCGAACTGATGATGCACACCTCGCGTTTATGGTTCGCAAATGATGCAAGTATATAGATGAGTCAGTGGTTGAAACGTTTTGAGTTGTGTGAAATGCACTTCTTGCTCTTTTGCATTGATTGATTTCTGACTCCCCAAAATCTTGCAACAAGCCTAAAGCTTGTGATTGCAGTCTTGAAAATATTTTTTTTTTCTTGCCACGAGTAAATCGTTTGACGTCGGCGTTGTCTAACTAGAGTTGCGAGACGGGAACTCAAGCTTCACGCGTTTGACGAGTGACCAAGTGATGAGTCATTGCAGTCAGTGATCGTATCTTTTAACCAACTTTTCAAGTATTATCTTTCCACGATGGGTGTAAGCAAGGAATCGATCAGCAAATTTTTAATAGGAAATCGATTTCACGTAAAATTACGCATCCTCAGTCCTTATACATGTTAAACAACTTTTTTAAGTTCCAGAATAATTTTTTTGCATTGCAGTATTTTTTGCGTTGTTGAGCGTCGGTAGATTTGTTTATTTCAAGCTATTATGCTCGGAATGTTTCCAAAGCACTTCCAGGTGCTGAGTTTTTTACCCGCAACTGACGTAGTCTCGTTAAACCCCTCTTCTTTCAGACGAACAAAAGGACCTTCGCACCGTATGTCGCTGACAGTCAGTATGACGTACATTTTTCAGTGCGCAGGTGGGCTGAGTATAACACCTATTGTTGCTGTGCGTCCTCATTAACTCCTTACGTGGTTTCGCGACCAAGCCTGAATGGTTGCTTCCGAGCACGGCCAATCTTTCGCGTGCCTAACTTCTCTTCGCAACAATGCATTGACAGAAGGACCCGCGGTCAGGTCACGATCAGACGCCACTGTCGAGTGGTTGAGCAACGCGGAAATGATTCACGGCGTGCGCGACGCCACTTGCGGCGTCCTTGAGGCAGTGGTGAAGAACGCAGGAGACGCATCGGGTGAGAACGATGTTGCTCAGGCATTTTCCGACAGTTGCCTCCTGTTTTTCTGTACCAGATGTTTTCTCCAACAGTCTTCTCGCTTTTTGCGTTTCGGTCGAGAAAAATGTTAGTGTTGCAATGTCAGACATCGGGGACAGCGCGTGGCTGGTCCCTCTCTGGGCAACAGGATAAGAAATGGCCGTGTGTCCTGTGCCATGCTTTCCACTGGCACTGTCGTGCCTAATTCTGCGACTGGCACCGCGGAACCATTCATCGAATGATATTATTCATCGAAAATTGGATCACATCAAACAGTTTATAGAGGTTTGCGAAAATCAACCTTAGTTTTTCCCCATGTCTATCAGACATTGATTGTCATTAAGTTTTTTTAACACGTGGCGTGGATAAGTAGAGCTGGTTTGCTTATTGAGCACTGTGTGGGCTCAAATACGCTTGTTTCACGGCCCGTACAATCTATTTTAGGTTAGTCGCTTTTTCATAGATTACATTAAGTAGATAAACAAAAAGTCAATTTAATGTGTAAATGCTGATTGAAACTAAATCGGACTTCCAAAATAGTTTCTAACATCCAACATGACCCCAGATACCACAATCGGAAAATGACGGAACAAACCGAGGGCACCTATTCACTACAATAAACCCAATGGTGTTGCGAATTGCCCCAGTGTTTCGACGTGGGTTGTTATAGCACTGTATGCCAGCTAACCTAATTTTCACAAATTCTCACACAGTTACAAATCAGCAAATGGAGCTGCAATGGAAGATCTTGCTCATTTCTATAGTACCTGTCGTAGGTTTAAGGCATGGTACAAGCAGGGTTTTTTTTAAGGTTTCGCTTTGGTGACCGCAAGGAAATTTTAAGAGACCGCTTGGAGGAATTTGAGAGACCGGTCTCCATTGATGTGATCTCAGGTCACTATATTTTGAGAGACCGTTTTGGTCCCTCAAAACACCTTAAAAAAAACACTGGGTACAAGTACGCGACGTCAAAATACATGTTCCAACACTTTACACGGCATTTTCACAAAGCATTGATTCAAACCTTTGGTGTAGCATCAGTGCCCACCGTAGCACTACAAGAAACTTTCCATTTAACAACCACGGATCTAGTGATAATTGGCACTGACAGTAAGCGGGTCCCAAAGTCGCTACATGATGCCAGTGGCGGCCTTGACACCGATGGAAAATTGACACCAATAAGTTGCGGTGCCACTTTTTGTTGCCACCAAAGATAAGTTGGCGTTGAAGTTCCAGTAGTGAACTTGACAGCTGTAGTAAATTGGCACTAAAGTGCCATGGTGCTAGCGACGAAATTGGCACTTACAAATTTAGCACCTAAGTGCTATCGTGTCTCTGCAATATGATGGCACCGATAGAAACGTTGCACCAAAGCGTCAGTGGTCCTGTTTTCACTGTGCCGCTTTGGTGCCACCTCTTATTTGCCACTTGTGCACCAAAACTATTCTCTCCCTGTAGCGTCGCAGACGGACGCGATCGTACCTGGGAAGGGGATTTCCTGTAGGATTGCCCTTGTTTGTGTGAATCTGCAATCAGCACTGATAGTAACTGGAGGCGGGTCTACCGCTTTTCAAATGCACTTTTTGAAGCTGTGACAAAGCAATAAAAAGTGACACTCTGCTTTTTTGCCGGTCAAATTCTTCTCTAAGTCATGTTTGAAGATTATAATTTGCAATACAGTAATACAAACAATAGCAACAGAGGCGTTGCGTATTAGATACGACCAAACAGTTGCAGCCATTTTTTTGCTAATATATTCACTATGGAATAGCATCATTGATTATATTTAAAGAATGATAATTGTTTTTACGGTTTTAAAAATTGGCCAGTGTTGTAAGATGTTTCGTAAGATCGACCTCTTTTCTAACCTTTACCACAGTTATTTGGTTTCGCGGTATGCATTGTTCAAGCCGATGTTGCGGTGAGTTCCGAATCCAATTTTCTTAATGCGTGAGAGTCTGTGGAACAGAAACTTTAAGTTCGAAGAAGCACAATGATACCCGCGCTAATGAAGCCCCGTTTTTTGCGCAGTATTTTCGCTGTTTTATGAAAACGTCAGGTAAACCATGCAACTATCAAAGGAGGACTGCACCGAGACAACGACCGCATCGCGTGCACGGGTACACGTCGCATTCCTTTGTTCAATACCCATGTTGTTGCCGTGCCCCAGTTTCTTGGAACAGTTGACTGCAAAGCTCACACAGTTCTTGCGCAATGAACCAGAATTGATTCTGATTGATGACTCCCACGCATCAACTTGCATTCCACATTCCAGGTTACATGTCCCGCGCAGTCGTCAAAACCGCGAAGAACTCCTTCCTGAATATTCTAGAAGTGACGCAACCGCATTTCAAATCTTACACCGTACCTGCGAGGAATATCATCAGGTCTTTTGAGCTTTCGTACAACTTCCAGTTACATTTGTTAACGAGCTTTCGAATTCTCGTCATCATCGCTCAGATCAATTGCTTAGTTACGAAAACTCGCCATTATTCATTTTTTCCCAAGATAGGCAGAAAAAATCATCGTTTTCCAAACTTTCTGTAGAAATCTCTCCCAATGGTTTTGATTTCGAAATGGTGTTGTCATATGCATTAACTTGCATTCAGGTATATCATTCATTCTGAGAATTCTGAGTTTCGAAGTAATCGCCATGTGTCAATAACGACTGCGCGCAGCTCGTGACGCTACGCTTCACATTTCTTTCCAAAACAGAGCGAGTTTCAAAAAGACTGTTTATGTTGCCCATCGCGTGTTAAAATGTTTCTGGCTCAAAAGCATTTGAAAAACTACTTGATTTTAAACGCGTTACAAAATAGTCGCAGGTAATTTTTCTACATACAACCTTCGTCAAAAACCTTATTAGTAAATTGATATTTTCAACTTTATTTTTTCAGAGAACGCAATTCGCTTTGTCGTCTTCTGGCTGAAGGCTTGGATCGCGTCATCTACAAAGCTGGGCTCAGAGACGCAGTTAACCTGTTCTCCGTAGAGGTGACTTCGTTGCATTTTGTACATCTGAATATAACAAGTGTGGAAAATGATTAGCACTGTAGGTGCAGGCAGAGAGAAATGCTTAAAATTGGCTTCAGTTTTCTGAAGCAGTACCAGGTTGAATAGCTTCTTGCGTCTGTCAGTCATCTCTCAGTGTTGTAAGCTTGCAGGACCAAATACAATCATTGTAACAATTGTAGAAAGGTATTGATTCAGGGTTTTCTAAGGTGTTTTAGGGATCCGATTCGGGTCCCTAGAATCAGAGCAAATTATCATCGTGTCCCTAGAATTAGAGGAAATCGGGTCCCTACAGGTCCATACCGGGTACCTAACACTTTCCTTAAAAAACCTGATGTTGATTGTTTTTGTGTTTGTTTTTTTATTACCACATTACAGAGCAGACCATTTCGCAAATCATTTTGAACACAACTTATCTTGAGCCATAGCCTCTAATAACAACGTACGAGAATGCACAGTTCTCTTTGTTCCGCAGTCTTTATTCCGGGATTTTTTGCTACTATTGGAAAACAGCGGATCTACAATGAAACAGTGAAAATATTAGTTTTGAGCTTCCGGTCAAATCCGTCACCAACTGCGTCAAAAACGCGAAAACATTTTTGATACACCGGCACGATTTTTAGCCAGTCCAGTCGAAGCCATGAATTCGCAAAATAAGTTACAACAAATTTTCTTCGATTCCGTTTTGACGAAGGAAAGGAAACTAAGTTAGAGCTCAAGGAGTTTGATAAAAAAGTTGAAACATTTAGGGAATTGCGTCCACGTGAGGTTTCTGTTTCTTTCGGTTTTCTATTTTACCTATTTTTAGCAGCATTGTCCCATTATCTGAACGCCGAAGGCCAGTCCTTCGAAAAGCTAGAACATGGCGAAGACGTTAGCTTGTCGTTTGTGGTTATTTTTTTTATCAAGAACTAACTTTAGGGCTTTTTACATGGCGCTTTAAGTGAGCTCATCAGCTCACTTTCCTGGTCACGTGACACGATTACTGCTGAATCACCAACTGCTGAGTGATCGAATGAGCTCTCGGGAAAGTGAGCACAGCACGCTCGTACTTGCTCGGTTCGTAAGTGAGCTCCCAGGTAAGTGTTTTCGCGAAGCAGCCGCCTTGGGTTTGGGAGACGTTATAACGCCTGCGTTGGTTGGATGATGCGTGGTTGAATTTGAATCATGTCTGCAGTTTTGAAATGGTACAATGTGTTGGTTTTAACATAGTTTTGCAATCCATATTGCAGTAAAAACGACATCAAACCAGTGTGACTGTGGAGTGTAGTGAAATCCTGTAGGCTACGTAACATGGCCTGGTTGTACAGTTTGTAGTACGCTAGACTGCTGTTTCACTGCACTTTTTGGATGCCAGTATTGTCCACAGAAAAATGCTGTTGCAATTTACATACAAAATTAACGGCCTGGTAGCCTATATAGGCTAATTGCTGATGGTGCTTTGCTTCCAAAAAGTACTGTAGGACACCACGGTTGCTGGAATGCAACCTAATCGTATTTCAATTGCAGAAAATTGGGTGTTATAGTAGG
>Ga0210059_1004727_pt1 | contig 21986 bp, 14 predicted proteins | sample Ectturendosymbi2_FD_188042 | JGI IMG/M metagenome (GOLD analysis project Ga0210059, IMG submission 188042) | Ecteinascidia turbinata endosymbiont from Florida, USA - Sample 2 (SPAdes) (version 2) | ecosystem: Host-associated > Tunicates > Ascidians > Unclassified | place: Key West, Florida...
AATGGTCTGTTCCAGAGATCTTCGGATTTACGTAACTATAATACAAGATATGCTAGCAATCAACATTCCCGGTGTCCATAGTAATATTGGCAAAAAGCTAATATCTTATAATGGAGCAGTGATAGGAGAGAAATCAATGCGGAATATAAAAATCTACCTTTTCACCACTTTAAAAAAACTATGTGCAATTATTGGCTATCGCAGTACTAAAGACTTGGTTTCATTTTCAAAAGTGCCTGTCAAATTGCGAAAACTTATCAACAGAATATTGTTTTATATATTAAATTGGAGCATCCATTAAATCAATATTGGTGAACTTTTGTCCTTATTTTTTGGTGTTCTTGTTTTATGCGTTTCCTCTGTTTTTTGTTATCTTGCGAGCTTCTGGGAGTATCGACTAGATAACCTGAGGGTTTTTCGGTCTGCCAACTGCAAGCTCGGGAATGCTTTCAAGTGTTTACAAATGGCGTTTGTTTTTTATTGCATCGCACCCGGTTTTTGCAGTAAACAATAAACAATACAGACAATACATACAACGCCGAGCACCAGCCACATAGAGTTTTTCAAGTCTTCGTTATGGTCCGACCTGGAATCGAATCCACCCTACCAGCTTGGTGGCGTGTGCTCAACCAACTGCACGACTGAGCCGGTTTAGCAGTCAATATCCATGAAAAGAACGTTGCGGCTGAGTTTGTGATACTCAATCAATTTGTAGTTGGGAAGTAGGATACAGAAGTTATCACGCGGTGTGTGGGCTGTTGGTTATTTGCAAAGTAATATCACAAGGCCCCAAACACCAAAAAATCGCTGTAATAAAGCCTCCGCAATTTATCAACGACTCCAAGAAGCAAAGAAAATAAAAGAGTTTTGCTTCCTCAAAATTGCTGCAAGTTTAGGATGCAATCGTCATGCATGCTATTTCCTCGTGTTTGACCCCATGAATCCTAGTGCGGACGTGGTGTGATAGCAAAGAAATATAGTTTTCGCTTACAGAATTTAACAACAAACAATGAGTTATAGCATCACAGCCAGTCTTAATACAGTGGTGATTTCTAAAACAGCTTTTCACCGATCTGGTCTACAACATGAGCCTTATCTTCATCTTGTAACATGTTGCATTTTTTTTCACGCACGCAGAACACATGTACAGGAATGAACTTGAATTATTATTAAAACAGTTTGAAAACACATAAAACTCATAAGTGACCTCATAAATCTCAAAAACTTGTAATCTTGTTGTAAAACATTCGGCCGCTTTCTTTTTTCAGCAACTACTTTTATTGGGCCGTGATTGTATAATGCATGTTTGTGCTAAACCAGTAACCAGAATTCACCTGATTTATATTCTATGATTAGCAAGAGCTGGGCTACAATTAATGAAAGCGCACAATTAGCTATAGTGTTCGTCATAATGCCTCTGTAATGTATCGGATATCCATCCAGGCATCGCATGAACTTACGAAGTAAAGACAAGTGGTGCGACAAGTAGGGCTCGACGTCAGCGAAGACAATGGTAACAACATCCGAACAAAAACATTCCAGTGCGACTCGACCTCCCACATGAATGCTCACCGACTTAATCCGTAGAACCGAAGGAGACGTACAGCAGAGTTTCAACAAAAAGGTATTTAGTCCAGAACAGCAGATGATAAAAATAGTGCAAGCCTTGGCCTTTCATTAGTCTGAGGCTCTCCTGTCGCTTTAACTTTTGTGAAGCCCAGTCATTGGTTGTCGACGACTTGCCACGCCGACCGTCTTCCTGGAGGACGAAAATTTTCGTGTTAGCTTCACATCGTGATAAAGGTTTTGTGTCATCTTTGCAGAACGCAATATGGCACCGAAAGAAAAATGGGGTACTGTTTCCAAGTGTAGATTTCCTCTTGGTTATCAGCGTATGACCAATTTCGAAATCATGCAGTCAGTTGAGAGGCTGTCTACTCACCATACCCGTAATGTAAGGTAAGTAAACGTCGTTTCTTCATAAGCCCTTAAAAATTCAATAATCCCACGTCTTTGTAACTGCTATCGTTTAAATCTCAGACGTTTGTTTTAAGTTAGCGGTTCTTAACCTTGTTGGAGGTAGTGAACTCGGCAAGTTTCATCCGTGCATTCAATGACCCCTACGCAAGAGGAAAAATAAAATGTTATTTCTCCAAAACATAGGTAGGCCCAATATATTTTATTATCGCAACAAAATGAAGCATGCATTGGACCTGCGCCGAACTCCTGAGACCAGGGGCGAATCCAGGATTTTTGGGGGGCAATAAGGCCGCCAATACTCCGCTTAGTCACGTGACACAATTTAAACGTGCGCTGTAAGACCCAGAGTCAACGGAGATTAAAGGGGTATCGGGCCCTTACTTCTGAATTTTGCATTTGAAGAATGTGATAGCGTAATGGAAGCATCAGTAAATGCTATCAATGTAGGAAACAAACAAATAAATGGATTTATGATAAACAGAGATAGACATACGCTTTATAAAAACTTTATTTAAGAAATCTTCCACAATCTAATCAGCATTCTCTCACTTAAGCTTTCAAAATTAACAAAATAATTTGCATCACTGTGAGCTCCAAACATTTTTATCTATCTTCATTACATTGTGTATGCTATATTTCTCTCAATACCATCGCATAACCTGCTCATTTTCCATGCTGGCTGCTTTCTACTTGATTTGCTATGATTGCGAATCGTCGAAATAACATTTCGCTATTCATTCAATGCAGAACCGTCGCCAGAGAGTCTGTTAATAGGGGGGGCTTCACACTAGTGCACGGGCACTTAACATTCTAAACTTTGACAAAAATCTACTTATATTGTTTTATATTTCAATTTGGGGGCTTAGAGCTTTGTTTGGGGGGCTAAGCCCACCAAAACCCTTTCGTGGCGACGGGATTGATTCAATGTTCGTTATACCACCCTGACAAAACAATAATGAAATGCAGTAGTACACCTGGACAAGAATCATACCTCAGGTATGACAAGCACTAGGTTTACGAACGACAGCTGGGAAGCAAATTCATAACTGCAGTACTAGGACTTTTTCAGATCTGAAGTAAAACTTCAGTCTTGCCATATAAAAGCGTTGTCTAACCCACGCTGCAATAGGATGGATGTTTCTGCAAAGCAGCTGAAAGAGGAAAGTTTTTTCGTGTATTGCGTCATAAAGCGGATCGTTGATCATGGCCCAGACGTTACCTTTATGCAAGAACGCGTCTGCGATTGTGATTACAGAAAGCGAGACGAACAAAAAGTTCATGTTAACAGTTTTCTCCAAGTCAGTTGTACTTCGAACGAAATTGTCGTTCAACAAGAGCGAAGTAATTGCATTGTAAGCTCAATTCGCTCGTCAGTTCGGTTTGATTGAGGTAACCTTGCACTTGCGGTCGCCGCTCCATTTCAGAGCTTCCTTCACAACTTTCGGCCTGATTACGTGTCCACCACAGCAGCATGCTCTTTGTCATATACATGACCGTAGCTGCGAGACACATAAGCTATGCCCACTCCCCATAAAAGAAAGTGTCGTGTTATCGCAAGGGTTCCCAACCTTTCTCTGACCATGTACCACTTCTGCATTGCGATAGATGAGTATGTACCCTAAATTTGTTGAGGTAAAAAGGCCTAGTAAAATAACAAAAATACACCGAATTTTTGAATATTTGGATATATAATTATATTTTTCCTTTGTATTCCTAACCGTAAATGTGCCATTTCAGATTGGCAAATGCACCTCAGGTTGGGAAGCGTAGCGTACATACAGATCAACTCCAATATTTTTCCGTCTTTTTTATATTCATATAGTTATTTTGCTAAAATATCTTCATCAAAAAGGTCATAACACGGTTGACTGATCACGATGGCGTAATAAAACCCCTGTTCAGAGGGCCCCGCGCCAAGTTTGGCATTGGGCCCGGCGCCTGCTAGGGCCGGCCCTGTGTATCTTTTACCAACGAGTGTGGTTAATCTGCATCATTTCAGGTGCGGCACCGCACCAGGTTTTAAAAGTGTAATTGCGCGGTATGGTATGAGAATAAGATGGACATGTTTCACTGTTAGCAAGTTATATTAGCACAGTCCTAACCTCCAATCGGGATTAATTCTGTCGTTGAGTATAAAACATTACACATTCGAAAGAATGATATTTTGTGGAGTACGTCTTACTGCAGTCTTGATTAAGATTGCGACAGAGCAGAACCAGTATGCTTTCTGTTCTTGAAAGGATTCGACTTTCAGTTATTCAGCACTCTGTAACTCCCCATCAGAAGCGATATGTTTGTTGAGACGTTTGTTAAAGGAACATTTTTTGCGAGTTGTCGTATATGGATTACTGTATAGTCCTGCGCAGGGCGGGTTAACCAGCGCGGGTTGCGGGTACCCGCATTTGCGGGGCGGGTGCGGGAACCCGCAGAGCAATGCGTACGGACAGGGTGCAGTATAAGAATATTTTGTGTGGGCAACGGAATGTTGACCCAATGCATGTGAAGTGACATGAACAAGAAATTCAAAGCTACAAAGAGCTTGCGGTACAAGGGTTTGGCAACATTCTCCAGTGGTAGCGAGACCACAGATTAGAGTTTCCAGCTGTCAGTGATCTTTAACAGATTAGAGTTTCCAGCTGTCAGAGCTCAAGGTTTACCAAAAGGTTTCACATTTTTACTTTGCAGAAAGCTTCTGTTGACTTTGAAACGAACCACTGAATAAATTTCCACTAGCGATGAAACACGTTGAATGAGTTTTTAGTGGGTTTCTTCAGACATATGCACAGAGGCAGGTGCAGGACGGAAACAGTGAGAGTATGGTGGGCGCAGGTTGCGAAGGTGCGCTGGGTGGATGCGGGTAAACTCAGGCCCGTAACCAGCTTGGGACACCAGGGGGCGAAGAGTTTTCTGAGAGAATGCCGAAATTTTTAAACTATGTCCAATAGTTTTAAAACTATGTCCAACACATTGTTCCAAGGGGTTTAAACTTTACGGGGGGGCTAAGCCCCCTAGTTACGGACCTGGGTAAACTTAAAGTCTGCTGGTGCGAGTAGGGAGCGGGTAAGATTTCTCAAATTCCTGCGGGTGCGGGGCGAGATTAAATTTTGCTGGTGTCTGGCGGGAGCGGACAGAAATCTACCCTCTCAGGACTCTAATATGGATGCAACCATGGTTTCAATCGTGCACGGCCCAGCTTTTCTAGTATAATTTCTAGGTGTTACTGAACTGCTCATGGCCTTTTTCTAAGTTATACTGCCGACAGCGGTCGGTATGCACTTACCGCCATGAGATTAAGTTAAACACAGTTTCTGAGAGGGAATAATGCCATCTACCTTTCCTGGGCCTGGGTATCTATTTATTTCTTTTTATTTCTGGCGCTTAAGGTCATAGGCAAATACAGTAGGGCCAGAAACTGAGGTGGGGAAACCCACTAATATGACAAAATATATGTTTTTCTGCAATCAAGGCAGTTAGGATTTATTTTTGGGAATTTCCCCAAAAAACAGCATAACGCTCAACATGTTGGTGCCACATGGAAGACGCTGTTCCCTTTTAAATGGGGTGACTCCCCTACGGGAACACCTTAACCCCCTTCAAAATTGGTGGAGGATTGTACCGGGATTCTCCAATCGAATGTAGTAGGCTGTTGAGATTTTTCAGTATTTCACTAAATATTCCTCCGCCGTTGTTTGTTGTTTAGCCCCCGTCCGACAACCAAATTACCAAAACCTACTGGCGCTGATGTCTCCGGGGCGGACTAATATAAACTCATTCTTTTTACCAGACCATGGTGGCCGGAAGAGTTCAAACATAGGAAAGCAAGTCGAAGCACTGTGAACGACACCGTGAGGAGGTTAACCAAAGGTGCTGCGGACAAAGCAACTGACGCCAAAAGAATATCAAGCGGACGTCTGATAAACATGGGCGTTGTGAACAGCTACGCTTGGAAAGGCTACAACTAGCAATAACTGCAAACGCTGCAACTTGCTGTAACTTTTCTTGAGCAATCGATGCGGAACAAACTTTGACTGAGACCCACTTGCACATGTTTGGGTTTATGAATGCATGTTATAGGCAGGGATGCACCACGCGCTTCTCGACACATTGACTGGGGTCGTGCATTGGACAAGGTCCCACCCACATCACACAAGCGTGGTTTCTGTTCAAAAACTCTGTATCGCTTTGAGGCTTCTGGTTATTTCAAAGTTGAGGCGAGTGTAGAGTATATCAAACTTTGACGCTCTTTTAGTTTATGCAGCGTTTCCCAACCACACTGCAAAATTTGTGTGCTACCGACGGAGTAGTGGCATTGTTATCAGTGGCGTAACTGACGGGGAGCAGAGGGGCGAGCCGCCCCCTGGCAAGCTAAATGTAAAACCTGGCCCCACCTGCCTTAGATTTTGATATTTACTACTCTTTTGGTTTTCATCAAGTTGTTTTTTGAGTTTTTCGGGGTGTTTTAGGGTTTTAGCTAGTATAGACATCCACATCCGGATTCACTATCATTTCTAAACTTTTTCTGAGTGTTGGCTAGTGGGCCCTCTTCAGCCAAGTTCCTCCTGGCTTAAACATCTGGTCATGCCACTGATTATGTTGGAACGGATCTGATGGTTGATAAATTGCAATATCACTATTTACCAAAACAGATGGAGTGTGGGGCTAAGCACTGGAAGCGACGAAGTTATCCTCGTTGATCATGACATATTCACAAGAAACACGACAAAGGAGTGAAGTTTTCCGAGCTTGTAACGTGCTGTTCTTGCTTTAATGTCGACAACGTTGAGATATATACGCTACGCGGTATACTTTAAATCGCTTTAATTGACAGTGCATGAACTGCCTCTTGTAGCTCTTTAGTTTCAAAGAAAAATTGCGTCCAACTTTCAGTTTGTGCGAAGTTACGCCGAAAGAATGATGTCATCAGCCATCAATACTTATACAAACACCTTAGTTAAGTGGTTGGAAGTAGTAGGCTTGCGTTATCATGAATATCTTTCATTCCTTCTTTCAATCTTTTTCCATAAATTATCAAACAAGCAAAGATGAACCATTTAAAATACACAGTAGACATTCACCTATTTCGTAAAGTTTTATGTTCAACCATGAATTTATTTTGTGGATTTATTGGAGCAAAGTCCGCAAAAGCTATGGTTATGCGTCTGCAGTGGCAGTTTTGTTACATAAACGTTTATATGGTGGTTTTGGCGCAAAACAACCTGCGGGAGTGCGTCCTTTACTTGACCCGTCCGTACTTGCGTGCGTTCAGCGAACACGAAGGGTTACTGATCGGCCCCAGGTGTTCCGTGATAATATTTGCGCACCAACGTGAACCCGATTGGGCTCAATTCAGCATCGAATGAATCGAACAAGCGACGTGTGTCATCGAGTACTGGCGAAAGATATAAATTTTAGCATGAACATTTCTGTAGCCAATAGATGAATGAACACTAATCGTGTTTTCAAGCTATACTTAACTCAAGCAAAATATCAAACTTATTTGTTAAAGTCTGCACTCATTCTCAACTGTGCGCCTCGGGACTTCGTGAAGCAAAGGTACGAAGTCAACAGCACAAAATTTAAAACAATCTACTTAAGCGGTCTTTCGCTTTGGACCTCCAACACGTGCTTCTGATCGTGCATCGCATTTGAGGTCTATTGCACCAGACCAGGCCCGTAGCCAGATTTTCAGGTTTGGGGGTGAACAAAACATTTGTAGGGGGCAAGATTTTTATCATGTCTTCATAAAAAATTTTCTAGGCACAAAAAACTTTGTGCCCAGAAAAAATTTTTTTAAACATATAATAAATACAAAAACTATTCCCCCAAACACAAAACCTGGCCACGGGCTTGTTTCACACTTCTGACCTCGGGTCAAACCGACCGTGACGTGCTAAATTAAAACCACCGAGATCTGCGATCGTTCCCAGGACAGGCCATTGTGGAAAACCGAATTTGAGGCGACTTCTTATTTGTTGGCATTCTGATACTCCAGCAATATTGCGCTTGTCCAAAAATCATAACTTACTAAAATAGCTATGTGACTCTTTGCAGCCATGGTTTTCTCCTTGGTTATCGCGTGTGTGTGTGTTTCTTAACCCACACATTTGCTGATCCCAGCAACTTTTGAAGCGTTTCAAACTTTCAACATGGAGCCTCAGTTTGCTACAAAAGACAATTTTTTCAGAAATATTCGCATTTGTGAAAAATCGGTGGTGTTCGTTGCTATTACGGACCGGCTAAGTGGCCTATGTGGGATAGAGCGCGCGCCACTGAAGCTAGTAAGCACCGATGACTTTATATAAACGGTACTTGAGGCCTGCCCAGTCTTGTGCTCGGTATTGATGGATAGGTGGCAACGAGAGCTTCACGGCAGAAATCAATTACACCGATGCTGACACATCAGTTGGTCTCTAGTTGAAACCCACGTCTAGCCATGAAGACCCGTCACGTTCCTAAACTTCATTATCACAGCGGTGCGGCCTCCTGATAGTCACGGGTAGGAGCTGCAAACAAAAGCGGTTTTCTCGTTGGCAAACGAAATTTCTCGCCAACTGCAGACCGACTTGTTTTCTGTGTCCGCTGTTTTGTTGCGGCGTACGCGCCCTGGAGATACGGCATTGCATTTTCAATTAAAGCCAAGTTTGTTTTGAGGTGAGTGGACCTGCACAGCGGACGCCGCAGTTGTTGGTAAACAGTGCTCGAAAGCTTACAACCTGGCGAACACCAGGTGATGAACAACAAAATGTTTAATCGTCGATGATGTAACGCAGGCACTCCAACAAAAGCGCTGCAAGAACCTTACCGAAAACATGGATAGGGGAAAATCACAAATAATTTGTAAGGCAAAACAAAATCAAAGGCAAGCGACTCGATACGAGTTCAGGCACGCAGCGAAAATTGAACTTAAATTTTTCTGCAAGCAACGGTTTGGAAAGCGTTATTAATCGAAGAACTTAAGGAGCATAACAAGCTAGACTGACCTTGGATAAAGAACGACCTGGTAGAAAAAAAGTAAGCAAAAACACAAATTCAATAAACCAACTGAAATTAAACCATCCGCTTCAACGTGGGTCAAGATTTGTACGCACAACCAAGTCATAGATGCTCTCGTCGTGCAAACAAGGACAATGACCACACGGGCTTTCTTTGAATCGCGTTGTTAATACGAGACTTGTCATTGGCAATGTAGCGGCAGCAAGGACGGCCGTTGTTAGAACGTAACGCCGCGAAATCCCGAAGCACAGGAGATCGAACGAGGATTTCCAAATTGGTCACAAACATTTAGCCAATTTATTCCATCGAAAGCGATAGCGAGTCGCCCGCAGAACAAATAATTTTCTTTTCTTCCCAGTATGTCGATGAAACAGAACAACGTGCTCATTGCGCAAAAACTAACCAAGTATAAGCAGCAACCGACTCGAATGGGCAGCAGCCACTGAAAGCAGATCTTCTTTTGGACACCTGTGTGGTAGGGAATCACTCAGACTTAATTTTCGCATTGCTGCTGCCCAAACAATCGCTACAGCAATAGTAACACACGTTGTGAGATAATAAATGAGGGATGAAAAGCTCGAACACTAATCTCCAACAAGAACTCTGTAAACTATCGTTCCAGGGCCTTTAGAATTGAATAACACTGGATGATGAAGAATCACAGTGAGGCTTTCATTTCCTAGATTTGTAACCAAGAGCTAGTCTGAAAAGTAGTTAACTATTTTTCCAAGCACGAAAAAATCAAATTATCACAAAATTGTTTGGGCGCAATGTTCAAGGCTTTTCTCCGGCGCCCCTTTCTGGTCGGGGGTTCGGGTGGCGACCTTGCCCGTAATCGAACCGGGTAAGTCGATGAAACAAAAGTAGGGTGTCGGTGCACAAGAACCAACCAAGTAACGCAGCAAGCGACGATGATGAGGAGCTGCCACTAAGGCAGGCCACAGTAAGCAGGTAAAGTTGTTGAGGTTGAAAGACATGGTTCGAACCCGCGAAACAGTTTGTTATTTGCAATTGCAACAGCTTTTCAAGTTAAGAAAAGCTCTGATGGTGACGCACATCAACCGGAGAAAGACTGGAGGGGGTTTAAAGAGATAAAGTGCGTCGCTTGGCAACGATTCAGCGAAATTAACGAACGAATGCTTTTTATCAAGTTCACAAAAACTTCAAACAACGCAGGGCCACGGGCATTTTTTAAACAAAGCAACCTTCACAGCAACAATGACTTGACCGCGGACAGAGGCTGTGAGCTCAAAACTAAGCCGATGCGGTTTCTTCACAAGTATTTCGCATTTTTGTGGCCAGCAGTGCTTCCACACAAAAACGTAAGTTGCGTTTTTTTGTCGTGAAACGATCGGGAATCGCGAGAATTGGTCCAGATGCAAAAAGAAGAATTTAAATTTGTCTTGGTTAAAAAATCCAAAAGATTCGGTTTGGTCAGGGAGAGAAAATAGTCCGGAAAAAAATCTTGCAGCTTAGTCCAATGCTATTTCTGTTCTAACTCAGGCAAGTTCGAGAGAAGTGTTTCACACAGCGAGAGTGCATAGACTGAAATGAGATAAATCGAAGAAAAAAACAATTGGCAAACAACAAGGCACGACGGGAAATGACCAAGTTCAAAAGCGAAGGTGAAACATTGCACAGTAACGAAAAAAGCGCGTTGCACGACTAATCGCCAACAAATTATGAGGCAATAAACGAAAAGTGACGATGGCGCGGATGTTGGAACAATCAACGTGGCGAAGTCCCGGATGTTCGAACAGGCAGCAACTTCTGAAAAAAGGTTTCAAGTCGAGTCGTACCGAGTCGGTTGCGTTTCATTAATCATGGATGTTTGTTTCAAAAATCGATTATAATCATAACGCAACGCGCAACACGAAAATGGTTTTCCGGAAACGGAGCGTCCCGGTAGAGGGCGCACCAGTTCATCATTTTTTTCAGCAAATGGAAATCAATGCTTGCCACGCAATGTTGTTAAGAACGAAACGAACATGTTTGATTGCGCGCAGGCAAGCAGAAACGATTTCTTCGTATATTAGGTGCTGCGCTGAGGCAGTTAAGTGCAGGTAAATAGTCTGTCTAAAGGGGTGAAAAAATAGCGATTGTCTTCGTCGTTCGATTGCACGGTAAGCGACAGAAAGAAAGCGCTGTGCCACGGTTCTGGCATCTCGCTCAAACACAGGTATTTTGAATTTTGCGGATGGATCACTCGGCACGAACGCCTGATGTGGATGGTATGAAGAATAAAGGCGAGAAGGCACTTTTCTAGAAATTAATGAAAATACACCTGAAGCCTGTTGCGCTAAACAGGCGCATTCATGCTGATAGGCGTGAAGAATCCATCCCGGTCACGTGCCACAGACATGTTGGCCTCATACCCAGAATGGGCGATTGTGATGCAAATCGGCGTTATTATGACGTCAGGAATTACGGACAATAAAGTGCGAGAAATCAAACATGTGTACATCTCTGTAACGGTTCTGCATTCGTTGTTACAAAACACACGAAAAAATTATACCCTAGAAATAGAACTAATGAAACAGAAACCTGAACACAAGACGTTCCTGAACCTTCGGTGGAGTCCAAAGAATTCGCCGAAGGAAAAGTTAATCATTTATGTTTGTTTTTAAATCGTTGGTTGCTACGCAGGCTGTTGAAAGGTAATTCGCAATAACAAGAAGCGCATTTTAACTGCCTGCCGCATCACGTCACGGTTATGACGTCGCAGCACGGCGATGGTGTCACGTTAAAGACGTCACGTCACGCTAATGACCAAAAATCGACAGCAAACGAGACCTTGCGGTCGCAATGGCAGCACCAGCACCTCAGCCGCAATAGAACTGCGACGTACCTCAGAGACGAGCGGTCGCATGCGTTTCGTCGTCTGTCAGAAAAGCTGACGACGTTTTTTTGCAACACGAGGCTACGTCGCATGTGAGCAGCAAGTGCAAGCAGGAAACAAAAGCAGCGACACACCACGACGCTACTTGTCCTGCGCAGGATCACGGCACACGCGTGTGTGCTTTGCACGCCGCAACAACGCTTGGCAACTGAAAAAAAGAGCACCTCTGATCGCTGGAGCGCGCGTCGCCACGCCAAGAATCAAGCGCCGAAACGAGGAAAAGTGCAACACGCGAAAAATTAACGAACACTTTCACGGCCGAACGCGTGCGAAGAGCGCAGGGGCGACTGATCGCGCGCTGTCACCATGGAAACGTCACGCCAGCACCTCCCATCCAAAGCAGTCAAAAGTTGCGCCCCCTTGCTTTTCGCGAGCCGCACATTCCACTGTAGCAGTCAGAAGTAAGAAAACACTAAATGCTTTTAAGGATAACAAACGGGTTGCCGACAGTTTTTGACCGGGTACAGCATAACCGCATCGCGCTACGTCACACGAGGATGCGTCATGAAAGGACGTCACATTGAACTTAGAAGATGTTTACTCCGGCCAGGATGGCGACCACCAAGAAAATGATGTAGATTGTAATAAGGATGAAACCGTATGCGGGAGTGACGCGGAAATTTCGCAGGGGAATCACCGTGAACGAGACACACAGACTGAAGAGAAGACCGCCGCAGATGACAGCTTCCAGGTTTGTGAATGCGACCTGTGAACAGCAATTGAAACAAAGATTACACACCTGCGCGTTGTTGCATGGCAACTGCACTTGCGGACATCTTAAATTCAGCGGAACGAAGTCAGTTTCTTTGGGCAATTTGTATGTAATGAAAAAACGGTTTGGCTTAGAATGTCTTTTCTGCGAGCGAGAGGGCTATTCTGAACCAGACCTGGGCGTGGGCAATGAACAATATCCCGCGGGCCACATTCGGGCCCGTGCCCTATCATGACCGGTCCACATTCAGTGTGCTGCTCGGGTTACGTTTCACTAATTGTAAGATTCACAATTGGATTGCCTTGCGACAGCAAGGCGGTCTTTGCACTCCCGCAGTTCTGGTCTTTGCACATACGGTCTTTGCACTCCCGCAGTTCTGGCTTGTAGTTCGAAGTAAGAGCTTTGTAAAAGTGAAGCTAGTAATATGGCAGCGACGAACTAACACTTCTGTTTATATCGAGACAGTAACTATATTTTCGCTTCGTAAAGCAGATACTACTCGTATTGACGCACGCACAGTGATGTGCTTACTAAGAAACCTTCGAAATATCACTTCACGCTAATAAAGGAGGGCTGATTTTGGCTGCCTTATTCTTAACATGCAGTAGCATGCCGAACGAAGTGCAGTATTTGTTTACGAAGTCAAAGGTTAAAGCAGTACGTTTGGCTTGTGGGGTTCAGACCGCTGCGTTTAAACATTGCAATTTAAATCGATTCTACTTCACCAAACATGCTGATAAATACAGAAACTTGACTGATTGGCAGCAGTGCAAGGAGTCGGATGCTTTGCCAGCTAAGTACAAAATCGATATGAATTTTTTCACGAAACTCCACGCTTCTAGAAACGGATCTGCTAAGGCAAGTCTAAGCCACATTCCACGAGACGCCATGTGTTCTTGCATCACATCCGGGCGTTGTGTTCTTGCATCACATCCGGGCGTTGTTTGTAAGACAGTGGGTAAAGGTAGCTACGCTGTTGCACTCAAACCAAGAACATTAACTTCATTTAGGCATGAACTTTGAACTGACCCGAATACCCTTAGTGAAAAAACAGCCTGCCAAAACCTCAGTAGTTGCTTGAGGCACTGTCGTTCACTGCGTCACTTAAGAATTGTTTTATTCAACACAACAGGCTTATTCTCATTTTCAGTGTGGATTCTTGATTGCTTCACTTCTTCGACACCTTTGCGGAGACTAGTTCCTTAAAATTTTGAATATCCATTTTCGTAATACTAGACAAGCTGCTTCCCTTGGATACACCTAGAAAATGGATCTAAGCTGCACAATTTTTTTTCAAATGCTGGGCCAGAAATCTGGGCATCAACAGAATAGAATAATACAACATTATCTTTTTTTCACATTCAAGTAATGCTTGTGCAAGCAGAAATAATGACATGGGATTGGAGCCGACCGCAGATTACAGTTTGGGTGTGACGAACGGCTCTACAGACATCTGTATAGTACAACGCACATTTTACGCGTGTGTTATGTTTTGTTGCATTCATCAAACCATTTTTGTTAGTTTATGGTGTTTACTTGCAACGAATAAAAAAACGTTTTACATTTCCTTTATTACAGCACCATTGTAAACAATAAAAACTTTCGGTATTACAACTATGCTGCTGTACTTTTTTGCTGCGAACAATTCGATCATTTATACTGTTAAAACCAAAATCAATGAAACTAACTCAACTCAGATTCAAGTGAAACAACATCTGACCACAAGCACCTGACACGGAAACTAATGAGTTGTCACGGGTGTCCTGGAAACTAATCCATTGTAGTAAAACTGTCGATGAAGCGGCGCCGATTTGATTTTCAACATTGTTTTTTCGTTTGCTTTCGTTAAGCGCTGCGTATGACATATACCGTATGCAAACTACACGTGATTGGTTGACTGACGTCTGGAAGAGAGAGGCCCAGCAAAGCGAAAAGGGACATTGCACGCCTGTCGGACGGCTCGGCCTGGGAAGTGACTCAGTCATTCTGTGCGGAGGAGTTCAGCTGAGCTTGTCCATTGACGCAAACACTTCTTTCATTCAGGTTAAGATCAGGACGTCGAGATAACGACAAAGCACACGATTTGGCGCGAAGCTGCTAGATGCGGGATGGCTGCGTGCGCAACCAGTGGGTGCTGGTACCTATTCTCAGGTGGTTCACAAAAACAGATAATAAGTGTTGAGATCCGAAAGTCATTGGTTTGGCCTACCAGGGTTCTATTGGACACATCTCCCAGTCATTTCTAGAGGTCTTAATGCAAATCGTTTAATAACGTTGTACGTTGCTGGTTGAAAGACTCTGTCGTAATGAACATCAGCGGGATGATCCAAGTAGCTCTTTGTTTTTAAAAACAAACAGTAGCGACTTTTCGTGAATTTAAAACTAACCAAGCAGCTTTTGCAACCATGCATGGACCTACCGGCATTCGCAGGAACAGCTCAGTGCACTGTTTTCTCACACACTGCCGCCGACTCCACAAAAAGCAAATCTACCGAATTGCGTTTCAAAACCAAACAGAAAAACTACAAACCTCTTTTCCTTCCATAAATCACTCAAAAACCCAACAGTGACAAGTTGCCACGGCAGCACTTCGGCTTGAGCAACTCACAAAGCGTATTTAACAGTTTGAGGCAGGCCAGACACGGCGATTTGTCTAACAGGGTGATTGAGTCAAAACAGGCAATTAATGGCTGTCGCGCACCGCCAAGGAAGGAAACGTCCCCACACTCTGCACAAGTCAAGCTGCAAAGATCAATGACCTACAACGTGTGTACGAACATGCTATGAGACCAGACGTTCTCAACGCTGAAGTTTCACGAGGCCAAATACTTAACATCTGTCGCCGGTGCTCACGCTTCAGCTCCTTCTCACATAAACTTCGGTCACATTTCAGTGCGTACGTTGAAATCAGAAGCAGACTTGACGTTTTTCACCAAACGGTTAAAATAAACAGACTTGGTATTCCTCACCAAATGATGAAACGGGCTGAAAAGCGTCTAAACTGGAATTTGTTGTTTTTTTAGGAACTCAGGTCAACTCACGTTTCAAAACAAATTGGGCATTTTTTGTACATCATGTGACGAAAGAAACAATACAATTACAACTACATAAATAAAATAATGATGGAAACTGTTTTTCTTGTTTTTGACTTAAACGGTTGTCATACCGCAAAATTTTAAACCCACAATACTTAAAAAAATACAGAACACAGTCCCGTTTTGTTATTACTGGTTCAACCCTGCGACAGAACACGTTTCTCACGCAGCCTCTTGCAAACAAACAGTTGACTACCGCTGGTCCAAGCGCATATGAACAATGATGCTTTATGAAGCAGCTAAAGCGGATCTGCAGTCTTTGTTTCGTCATAAACACGCATGCCGCGCACGTGTGCAAGTTCAACGCAAGCATTCGCACGCGATGTTTCTACTAAAAAAAACAAGTTCATTTACTCATGTACCAGTATAGGTGTCCCGGTCCTTATTATCGTAATCGTGCAGGGCAAGCCGAGACCTATCAGCAAATCTGAACAACAGCGTTAAGTGAAGGAACGTCACTTGAATAGAAGAATGAACGCAGGACAGATTTAAGTGGACGCAACTAGTTTGTCAGCTTCCATAAAAGAGCGGAGAACAAAGTCGAAAAAGACGAGGAATATCGTGAATTTCAGCATTTTTACGAATTTTTGTGCACTTTTGTACGGCTATTAGGCCGAAACAGACCAGGTCAAATGCACACGACACAGAGTTCGAGTCATCAGGAAAAAGGATACTGAACAGGGGCCCGCCGTAGCAAGCCGACATGCTCATTCGGGGATAACCCTGTTTGGCGAGGGCGACGTCAGAGACGACGTCACCGATCGAGTTGCCCCACGCGAGGAAGGTCAGGCCCATTATGACGTTGGTCACGTTCAGCAGTACGCCGATGGTCTGGATGAGATTGACGATCTCGTTGGCGATCGTGTAGGTCAGGATGATGGCCACGACGAATCCGATGTAAGCGAAGGCCTGAAAAGTTGTTGCGCGGTAATAATTACACGCTGACGAAAGGAAAAAGTCAAGTTATAGCTTTAAGCCTGCAGCGGTGGCGCGATACTTCTACGTGCCTGAAAAGCACAACTTTAAGCTGAAAGGATAATAATTGAGAAGTACGGATGTGGCAAAAAAGAGAAAAAGCTTGAAGGAAATGACCAAAAGATGACAAAAATCTTTGTGTTGACGGAAATTGATAGAAAAGATGACGGAAATGACAAAAAAGAAAAAAAACAGGAGAAAAAGCATTAAAAACCTTAGAGCAGATTTCCCAATAGTCGTCGACGTTAGAGCAGCCTGGCAAGCAGCGTGCATTACGCCCAACGTCAGTGTATTTGTTCAAATCACTCGAAAAATTACTTTAATGATAAAAAATATGATACCACTGTTTAAGCGAAGGGCAGGCGAAGCTGCTGCGATATTACTTCGAAGACTCAGGCGAGCAGCAATACACTCACCCATTGATAAATAGGTCTCTGCAGATTTTCAGAAGTGAACCAGACCAGCGCGGCGAGCACTGCGCCGATTATCAGCATTAGCGCCCAAACCGGAAATACGTGACCGATCAACACACCTCCCCCTGATAAAATAAACAAAAAAACGAGGAAATGCTGTTCTTGACGGGTCTCGAGTTCGGCTCTTGGCCGGGTCTTACCAAGACCTTTTAAACTGGTACTGTAGCCATCTTGCAACTCTCACGTTCGTTCGAACAGAAAATATTTTGCCTAGGCGTTGTTGTGTGCGTGATAGAGTCCTGCGCGGGGCGGGTTAACCCGCGCGGGTTGCGGGTACCCGCATTTGCGGGGCGGGTGCGGGAGCTCGCCCTACTTTGCGTGCGGGTGCAGGTTGAACTCGCTGCGGGTGCGGGGCGGACGTGGGATGAGAAATTCTTCATTCGGGTAAATGAGTGTGGAGCCAACGCACATGAACTTAACCAGCTCAAAAATCGCAAAACACTTGGGTGCACTGAAGTTGTTCGCCAGCATTGCGCTTAGGACATTAGGACCGCAGCAGTTATAACATTTTGATGTAACAACCCATTGTTGCGCAAATTAGCTCAGGCTCTTGCCTTGCGGTGGGGAATTGACCATTTTGCAGTACAACCGCCGTAGGCCCGCGTGGTGAGGAATAATTCAGTTTAGCAGCCCTTCTAAATGGGTAAGACAGCGCTTAACGCACAGCTAGTCACAAGTCACAACTGGACTGAAACGTGTTTTTCATCACCTCAAATCTGTTGACCGCGGAAGATCACATCTGTGGAAAAGTTTTGGTCTGGTTGCCAATGATAAAAATGAATAGCTTGATTTTGCTGCTTGTTAGGCTTGTCTTCTGCCGTTATAATTAGGGCAAGTTTTTGCAACTTTTTTTACAGCTTCCTAAATACGTACTCAGAATTCATGTAGTACGATGTTTCAAGCTGGTTCCAGAAATTTTATATGGAGACTTTTTTCTTTTTTCATGCAACTTCTATCAAGTATTTTGCAAAGTGTAGAAGTTTGATTTAAAAAACATGCTTTAGAATTTTTTCAGTATAGTTCTGTTCTCTTTGATAACCAAATCGAACTGAATAGTGACCTGAAAGCAATTGCAGAAATGACCAGGTCAAACATCAATCCACAACTGCACGCCAAATTGCTACACTGCCAACCAACTTCATGCACTGTGGGGCTTGCCAAAAAACTATATGCACAAGTTTTTTCGCAAATTGCCAAGCAACTTTCTTGCACAAGTTTTGGCATGCTACGCAAACTGTTGGCAAAAGATCGCCATTTATCCCTAGGTAATGTTTGGAAATATTTAGAATTATACGTAAATAAATCGCTTGAGTAAATCGCTTTCGTTTAAAATGCTTGTGTACAAATACAAATAAATACAAATTTTCACTGCAAATTTTGTTAAAATTAATGCGTACTTTTCACGATTTTATTGCAACAAAAACTTGCCCTAGTTGTGAGTTTTTAGTAGTTTTCGGACAGCTGCGGCTTCAAGACCGAAAAAGTGCGGTGCGGGTTGGGATGGTCTGCGGGGCGGGTGCGGGCAAGATTTATCAAATTCCTGCGGGTGCGGGGCGGGTTTATATTTTGCGGGTGCGGGGCGGGAGCGGACAAAAATGTTCAACCCGCGCAGGACTCTTGTGTGTGACCTCCTGCACCGTTCGTATGTAGTTTTGTGTTCGACAAATGCATCTTGTACTTGCGGTCGCGCTTAATGACCTGCGCAGTGACCCCATCGTCGTCGGCAGTGATCAGACGGGCCATTACTGACAACTGCGCTTCTAAAATACTGTACTTTTTGCTTCTGGATTGCCGCACAAAAAGCTACTACTAGTGCCCTTATAGAGAATATAAACGGCAAACTGATTGTTAGAAACGGCTAACTTACAGCTCATCAAAAGATACGCCTCCAATTACCGTTTCAGTTATTATGTGCAAGTCGGCTGTATCTGTGAAATTTGTTGGGCAAAAAAGCTTACAAAGCAGTGCAAGCTTTCAGCAAATCACGCACAAAATTTACGAGTCTAGGTCTCACTCCCTAAAATGCCCCAAAACACACTAAAATATTTTTACCATTCTCGAATAAACCGTCGCATACTCTCCACTGGTTGTCGGTCATCGATTCGAACTTTGTCGCCAAAATTACTTTTGAGAGAACTGTTTTGTTTTTTGAAAATATCATATGTTTTTTAGACAATCTGACATTTTCATCAAAAAATAGCTCCAATTCTCGTTATATTCACGGCCCACACATGCGCGAAGACATCGCAGAAGCGAACGACAGGTGGTAAGCTGCTCGTGTGCCATGCGCAAACGTTTAGAACGCAAAGAGACAGAAACGCGAAATTCGACCCCTTACCTTTAACTGCAAAAACACAAAGGGTGGGTGACACGAGTAGACTGAAGCAGTACAGGGGCCGGTTCCAGTTGTTGTTGTTCTTGTCACTCAAACCAACGATTGGAATAGTTGCGAGACAGAGCACCATCCATGGGGCCTGAATGTAGAAGGATATTTCTGTATCCTAAACTAGACTGCACGTTCCTCGCTTTTTCCTTGAGCAAGGTAGCAGAGATGAACGGATTTAGGTTTTTCAAATCCAAATCCAATCCGGTTTTTCATTTCAAAATCCATATCCAAATCCAAATCCGAAAACAGACCGTTTTAAAATCCGAATCCTGTTTAAATCCGAATCCGTATCACTACAAGGTTTGTCTACAGTAAATGTTATCCAACTCAGTATAATTCGAAAAAAAGTTTTGCATCATAATTCAAATGAACTTATGCTGTACTTTTGTTTTACAACATCGTAATATAGTTGACACTTCGAAGACTTTAACGTAAATCGTACTCACTTTTAGCAGGAATGCATTGAGATGCTCAGTTACTCATATGATTCACTTCTAACCACTCAAAACTAGTATGTCCTACAAAGAACGGTAACTAGAAGTTCTTGATGTACACATGCAACACCTCAAAAAACAATTCCATAAAAAGGCATGCAGTTGATGAAAATTCGATCAATTCGCAATAGCCAAGACCACATCCCTTTTACCTATTTTTGGCATTTTTGAATTTCATTCAACTAACTGCAATCTGCATTAGGCCCTCTTTAACTGCAGTGCATAGCCTGTAAAGCTAACTAAAATTTATTGAAAGCTTAACTGGTCAAAAGCATACACAAATTAGCACTAAGCTACTCAAATAATGATCCGATGAAATGTGCTAAATGTAACTTGGCAGTAGGTATTACTGTTCTGTGACATATAACAATTGTTGGAGCTATAATGCTGCGTCGCCCTGAGCCAACTGAATGGAGAGTCGAAGCGACGACCCTCCACGTAACAGCAATGGGATTTCCCCACTCGACTAGGTTGACTCCACCATTGCTGCTACGAATTCAACGTCATATCTGGCAAATCACCACGCCACACAATCACGAGTCCAGAAAAGGGACTGGGTCAATGAAAGCCACATCAATCGGTAATTTTGATGACCCGACACGTCTATACTGAATATGAGGGCAGACTCCTTTAAAGGCTGAACATTTAAACCAACACGATGTGCGTTGTACAATTCCGAATGACGTCAAAGCTTCACTGAACCTGAACCAAATCTGAATCAATTTTCACAGATTAAATATAGCAATCTTGAAACTGAACGTCATGAAAAAATTCAAACGAAATTATCAAATCCAAGTCCAAATCCGGTTAGTCAGAAATTATAAATCCAAATCCATCAAAAACTACAAACCCGCAGGATTTAAATCCAAATCCAAATCCATGTTCATCTCTGCAAGGTAGACCAGTTAAGGTAACGCAATAAATCCTAAACATGCACACAACGGCAAAGCATCCCATACGTGTACCGCCCAGTACTACGCTGGCTGGCCCAACGTAGGTGTGTGAAGTGCTTTTCGTTAAACAAAAGCGCGAAGCAAGGAGGTTTAGCAAGAAAATGATGTGTAACAGACCCGCAGCCACGAGGGTACGTTCGGGGGCAGAACCCCACAAATTTTGTTGTTGCCAGGAAAATTTGTTTTAAACATATAATAAAAACAAAAATATTTTCCCACTAAAAATATACAGTAGTTTGCCCCTCAAACCTTAAAACTTGGCTGTATACGGGCCTATTGTGTAAGCTCAAGAACTTGACTTTTACTTGGAAAACCAACTTCCCATCGTTCATCTTAAAATTAAGCTGTTGTGAGAAGACAATAGTCAAACAATTGTCTTCTTACAATCGCGAAAATTTCAAGTTTTCTAAAAGCAGGTTTTTTTAAGTATACGCTTTTTTCGTACTGACCAGGTTTGCAACTACTTTGCGCAGTGAATGCTGCAAGAATGACAAGACAACGCTAACGCCGCGTATGAAGCTTTACCGGAGACCAACGTCAAGCGAGGTGCTGGAAAGACGCGAGTACTGTTCAGAGTTGTAAACGGGCCTCATTTTGAAGCCCGAACCCGGCCCGACACATATTTTTGAAGCCCGATTTCGACCCGAAAGACAAATTTACCGAGCGAGTCAAGATATGCGCAACTTCGGGGTATTGGTGGCGTAGCAAACCAATTATGACCAAACAAATCACAATGAATCATTTTTATTGAAGATTAAATCAACTCGATTGCTTCAATAGTAACTGGCGATAAAAGTGTCCGTCGTTGCGAAAAAAATTTGTATCCAGGTAACCAGCCCCGAAATCGGTCTGAAACATTTTGACAAACTTAAGCCCGAACCCGACCCGACAAGCCCGGCCCGACTTACAACTCAGGTACTGCTTTGCAGACATGGCAGGACCGCATCCGTTGCCTGCCTTGATAAGCGCTTGCCCTATGCTACTCGTGTCGAGTTTCGTCACGTGAGTGAAGTTTTGCCCCCCCCA
>Ga0210059_1004728_pt1 | contig 21985 bp, 23 predicted proteins | sample Ectturendosymbi2_FD_188042 | JGI IMG/M metagenome (GOLD analysis project Ga0210059, IMG submission 188042) | Ecteinascidia turbinata endosymbiont from Florida, USA - Sample 2 (SPAdes) (version 2) | ecosystem: Host-associated > Tunicates > Ascidians > Unclassified | place: Key West, Florida...
GTCGTCCAAAAGCAGATGAAGCAAGGCGTACACGACGCTGGATGTCAGGTGATAGATCAAGCTTGTTGTTTAGGACAGTGCCCAAGTATACAAACTCATTCACATTGGCGATGCTGGGGCAGTCTTCGATGTTGAAAACAGGTGGAGCAAGATTTGGCGAAGTGCACTGCTGTAGTATTTCTGTCTTTTTAATATTAACAACAAGACCAGCACGACTGTATGCATCAACCATGCCATCAAGCAGTTGCTGAAGGCCATCAGCAGTGTGACTTACTAGTGCCGTATCATCAGCATACTGAAGCTCATAAGAACGGGTAACAGATGTTTTGAATTGGGCATTGAGACGACGTTGGTTGAACAGGTTGCCATCAAGGCGATACTTGACGGTGATCCCATTGTCTTGGAGGAAAGAGTTACGAGCATATAGTGCGACAGCAGTCATGAAGATGTTGAAGATGATAGGTGCCAGCACGCAGCCCTGTTTGACACCAACCTGCACTGGAAAACACTCAGAGCTTGCGCCGCCATAAATTACCTGCGCGGACATATCATCGTGAAAATCCTGTAGGATTGCCAGGAAGATAGGTGGACAACCGAATTTAAATAGAGCTTTACACAGGATAGCTCGATCTATGGTGTCAAATGCTTTCGAGAGGTCTGTAAATGCCATATAGAGTGGCCGGTGCTGTTCGCGGCATTTTTCTTGGAGCAAATGTGCGACAAAGACCATGTCAATAGTGGAACTACCCCGGCTGAAACCGCATTGGGTTTCAGGTAGTATTACCTCAGCAACGAGTGTCAAAAGTCGGTTAAGCATTACTCTGGCCAAAATCTTGCCACCAACTGATAACAGCGAGATGCCACGACTATTGCCACAGTCGGCGCGGTCACCTTTGTTTTATATACTGTATGGCAACAATGCTAGCATCCTTCCATTGTTGAGGGGCTCGGCAAGTGCTCCAAATTTTGCAAATAAAGGCATGCAGGTGGACATGGAAGTCCTTTCCCCCATACTTAAACACTTCAGCTGATAGGTGATCCAAGCCACAGGCTTTGTTGGATTTGAGACCAGAGATGGCTGATCGAACTTCAGTCAGGGTGGGTGTATAGTCCAGGCAAGTGATGGGAGGCAGCGAGGGAAGGGAATCTAGAAAGGAAGTGTTAGAAGGATTCTTTTTGTTTAAGAGAGTATTAAAGTGTTCTGCCCATCGCGAAAGAATTCCGTCGCGCTCTTTAATGAGTAATCCCAGTGCTGTCCTTTACATGGCAGAAAGAACGTCTGATTGGCCCAAATACACTCTTCAAAGCTTCATAGAAAGCCCTGGTGTTGTTATTGTTGGCATGTTCCTGGATTTCATGTGCCTTTGTCATCCACCAGCTATTGCGCATCTCGCGCAGATGGCGTTGGACTTGGGAATGAATCCTGATCCATCGTTGGTAATGAGCAGCGGATTTGGGCTGCTGAAGGTGGGCCTTGTAGGCAGAGTTTTTCTCATGCAGTATGACGTGGATTTCCTTCCTTCTGGCATCAAACCAATCTTGATGTCGCTTGTGCATGACGCCAAGGGTGTATTTCGCTGTGGACAAAATCGTGTCCGTAATAGACTCCCATTCAGCAGTAAGTTTTGGCCCATTTGATGGACCTTCCGATGGTTTTGAGATCTCCTCCAACTGATGATTCAATGTGCCTTGAAAATTTTCCCTCACTTCCTCAGAAAGCAAAGCATTGGTATTTATTCTCTTACAAGACTGCTTCATACGTGCGGGAGGGCGGACACGCATGCTGAGCTGACTACGGATAAGACAGTGATCCGTCCAACAATCTGCGCCACGCATAGCTCGTGTTATCTTCACATCGTGAAGATCAGAACGACGTACAGGGTAACACAAAAAAAACGGTCATCACCGAAACTTGAATAACTTTTGAAATAATTAATCAATTCTTTTCATTTTTCAGATTTACCAAGTGGAATTAATGTTCTAAGAGTCTACCAAATTTGACCTTCGAGATGCCATGGACTACTGAGTAAAAGATATTTATAGCTGAGGCATATTTTCGGCAGAAGTCTATCCACGCAGCTCAATTGCAATTCAAAGAATGGTTCGGATTTCGTGAATTTCCTGTCCACTCAGTGGTCTACAGATGGGTCAACAAGTTCAAAACCCATGGGACTGCGCATAACCTCAATCACCCCCTGAGCACTGTCTACAAAGGCCATTACACTCTGTGAATTGCACTGCCTGGGTTGCCATCTCCAACCATGGCATCATTGGACCATTCTGGTTCGAGGACGACAACGAGCGGTCTGTGACAATCAACACCGAGCAATATGTCCAGGTGCTTGGCAAGTTCTGGACAGCAATTGGTCGACGGAGAGGGGTCGTCAGGGTCCTCCAGTGGTTTCAGCAGGATGGTGCCACCCCCCACTCCTCAAACGAATCATTGGCATGCCTACAGCAGCGTTTCCCTGACCGACTGATTAGCCGCAGGTGTGAACCGCAGTGGTCGTCGCATTCACCGAACTTGAACCCCCCAGATTTTTATATGTGGGGATACCTTAAGAACAGGGTGTGTGGCAACAATCCCCAGACTATCCCTGACCTGAAGGCAGCAATCACAGCAGCAATAAGAGCGATCCCAAGGAAGGAATGCGGGAGTGTCATCGAGAACTTTGCCCGGCGGATCCAAATGTGCCTGCAGGGCCGGGGAGCTAATTTGGAGCACATTTTTTGAGCGCCAGTGAAACAAAGAGTTTTTGTAGTACAGACTTGAGAATTTGGAGATGTCTGCTACACAGGCTTGAACTAATGTAACTGAAGTTTTGTGTAAATCTAAATAAAATTTTGGAAGTTATTCGATTTTTGGTGATGACCGTTTTTTTGTGTCACCCTGTAGTCCTGTACGATAACAAAGTCAATCAGGTGCCAGTGCTTTGAGCGCGGGTGCATCCAGGAGGTCTTGTATTTGTTCTGGAGTTGAAACATGGTGTTAGTGATACAGAGAGAAAACTCTGAGCGGTTTTCTCTCTGTATCACCAATTACTGAGCAACAACACCTCTTTCCCCAACGCTATTCCACAGAATCTCCTGGTAGAAAAAACATTGCTTTCTGCGCGACGTCTTGCTTCGTTTCTTTTTTCTACAAAACTTAAAAGCTTGCGTGTTTTTATCTCCCCTAAGCACTTCATATGTCCTATTATACACATTAATTCGGCTGTAGACCTAACCCAAACCTGTTGTCCGTCACTGCAACGTTACCTGAACAGAGTTTGTACGTGACGCACAACTTATACCACGGCCTTAACACCTTTAAAATGCGCATCAGTAAACTCAGTGCAGCGAACTATGTTTTGGCTAGTAAGTCGCTTTAACTCACCGGTATGGTAATAAATCGGTACCGCAGGTCCATGTATTTCCACTCGCCATTAGAGTTATCGGCTCCTAAAACTGCAATGCCCATTTCAGAGTTCATGTCACTGTCAGTGTAGACACCATCTAAGAAGGGAATTGACGTGGAGCTTATGGATAGGTAGCTGATCAAACAAAAATGTAGTATAAGCATTTGTGTAGACCAGCGCTTTAGGACTTAGACTTGTCTCTGGGTAAGTTTTTCAGTTGTTACTGGGTATCAATGTAAAAAAGATTTTTTTCTGAAGACATGTTCGCAATATTAGATCACAAGATTGAGTGCATACAACTCCGGTAATTGAACAGTCGCAAAACTGGACTTCAAATTAAAACAAAAGCAACTTTGTTTAAATCTCAACATTATAACAAAAGCTTAAATCTTGTCGCAATCAACCGCACATGACGATTACCAACCAATATTTTTGAAATTGATCGTGGCATGAAGCGCTTGCCAAAATAATAACATCTACTGCAATTAATGCAATAGATACCAATTAAAATTGTCAAGACTCTTGAATCAAGAAAAACATAGCGACAGTTGAAGCTCTGAACTCTGAATAGCAGCTTTTAAAGAGCAGCGATAAAATCTGTCACTTTGTACCTAATAAAAGAATACATGCATTCTTAATTTTTAAAGGCGTTTGTCATGAATTTGTCATGTTTACTGGTGGTTTGTATCAGATACCAAAGCTCTCCCACTCACAGTGTGCGGTCTTCATTAGTTTCCACTCTTCCGGGTTGATCAATAAAGTAAGGAGGATCGTTAACATTCACGACGTCAAAATAAACGTTAGCAGAGGCTGAGTTAGAGCCTTGGTGGACTACTATCTTGACACCTCTCAACCTTGCAGTAGGTTCTTCTCTGGTATTTTCGTATGCCAGAGTGCTGATTGCATCTTCATACTCGGCGTTATTTGCTAAAGCTGAAGCAGAATATTCATGCGATGTTAGTTAAGCAGCATTGATAATTATCCGTTCATTTTCTACATCGACCTGATGCGCACTTTATGTACCACAGCCGTTCACTTGCTAATTTTCTTACGTTGATGCAAATTCTATTCAATTAAAACCAAATCAAGTTACTTGAAGCAGCAAGAGCATCAAAGATAAATAATATGTTGCCCATGAAAAACTAAATATTTTCTGCTCCTTGTGTTGACGGCTATTTCGCAATGGAGCATGCTACACTTAATTATCAGTTGCGTCTTAACGTTGTATCTGTTATTGGCGCTAAATTTGAGCAAACTGAATCAGTCATAACCGGGACAAATAGCAATATAAAAATAAATATTTACTTACATGAAATGTTGAGAATACCATTATCATACGTAGAAACTGGTGTGATCTCGTAGTCAAATGTTACATTTCTGCCATCCACATCAACTGTGTGCGTCTTTGTAAATGATGTGACAGATAGCAATTCATTTCCAGTATCCAATATATTCAGCATTTCCACAGTGACGAAATCGACTGTTGGCCCAGCAATCTAAACAACGCAAAATCAGTGTTATGCCCAACTTGTAATATTATGTAGTATGTTGAAGCACTATATCAGGGGTGGGGACCCTAACTACTAACTACTATCACAGGCCGCATAAATTGTGCATTATCGCTGGCGGGCCGCAAAATCAATTTAAACTTATCCTAAAATCCTAACTTTATCTAACTATGAGGAAGAGTGACTTCTCTTGACTTACTGTCCAAGTACCTGCTTATCATGGAGCTTCGTTTTGACGAGATTTTGTACTCTAACGTGGTAACGAAAATTCTGATGCGTGCTTATCAAATGTTCACGCTGGCCGCATTTGGGCCGCAGGTTCCCCACCCCTGCACTATACAATACTGCAGATATTAAAGAGTCTGTAACTCGTTTTTCTTTATATTTACGAATACAGCGCAGCGTGATATAAAAGCAAAAACGTTGAGTGGACTAGCAAGTATAGGCACGCACCAATTTAGGAAAGGGCCCGTTGTTTCTCAAAAAAAGTGGTTATGTTTTTGAACAGCCTGCTGCAAATAGGAAATGACAATTTTATTTTATTCGGTTCCTGCATTTAGAAATATATGCTCTGAACCTCGGAATGTAATGAAGTTGGTTTTAAATTAACTTGGTATGTTCATTTTCGAACGTCTATCGTAAACGATTTGGAAGTAATATGCTTTCAAATCCCTTCTGCAACCGCACCGTCTGTGTCATCAACAAACTTTCACCAAGAATATTTCACGCATGTCATCATGCGTTTATATGATCATTATCCCCACGGCGTCTTTCATCATGAGAAAGCAGCCACCACCACTAAAAAAAGACCATCTTCTTTCTTGTCAACTACGAAATATTATCAACAGTTGTCGATGGAAGTGATACATTCCACAAACCTTGCGGTGAAAGATTACGATGAAAAGTCTGAAGTACATGTGGCAGCTGTTACTTTTTGCTCAAGCTGACCAAAGTAAGATCACGGTTTCTACTTTATCACAGATGATGTGCTGATGCAATCCAGTTCATTAGTCCAAAGAAACCCAACTTTTAATAAGATGCCAGCATATGCGTACAATTGTAAACGACATGCAGTGAAACATTTTACGGCAACAGAATAAATTTACTACAGTTATACAAGAACAACAACTTTTACCCGACATTTATTCACCAGAAACTACAGTACTTCCTTGAAAGAATTTTTTCAGAACTTAAACGTTTTTTACATTCCCAAACTTAATACATTCTCAGTAGGTAAATTCATCCACTATTATTACAACAAACTCCTTGCAAAACATTTTGATGACTATTTTATTCTAATCAGCTCCTCTCACTCCACGAAAACTATACATTTCTGACAGCCTGCTTTTACCTTGAGTCAACCCATTTTCAGGGAAATATTGCTTACATTTGTTGTTGGAAAAATGTGGTATTTAATACCATTAAGTCTTCTGCAATACTTTTACCTTCAAAAGGCAATTTAAGAAACACCTATTACGTGAACAAGATAAATGATTATGTGTTTACGTGATATTTCACTTTATGAGGAGCATAATGCTGTCTCTACTGGACGTCGTAATTTGATAAATCTAAGCTACTGTTTTTATGTATTTTTTGTTTGTTATTCTTTCTTAGGAACATCGCATTTTTACGAATAAAATTGCAATCTGTAGTTTTTTTATTTCATGAATTTTTTAAATTTTTTTACTGTGTTTAATGTTTTTTTAACCACACCGAAATTCCTCAATTGCACTAGATCCAACTGTACTTATTTTATTTTCACCTGCTATTTTCTACCGGTTGTCCATAAGCTTCAAACGGGGTTGGTTAAAGAGATGACCACCATGTTCTTCCACCAAACGTATGTTACACAGTGACAATCTTTGTTTACATTTATTAGTTCTTTTGCCATTGTGTTTTTATTCATTCTAACTTCCACTGACAATTGGCTACTTTTCAGCATGATGTTTTTGCATTGCTTCTGCTTATTAGCTGAGTCATATGAAACAATAAATCAATCAATCATAGCCTCTCCTCTTTCTCTTCACTCTCTTCAAATTCACATTAATAAGAAACCGCTCGTTTGCCGTCAGTCACTTTTTGAAAGTGTGGCTTTACCTAAAGCATAGCCGCAAATCAAGCTTCAACTTCCAACCGGTTTCGATGCTTTGCTTGCAATGTACACACTATACTAAATCCAGTCTCACAAAAAGAATTTGTCGCAAACTGAGTCAACTTTTGAATGATGAAATTTGGAGAAGTCGGTTACACTGCGAAAGCAAAATAGCGGATATTTGCCAAATCTTTTCGATGATTTTCTTTGAAAGATGTAAAAGAGGTGCGATTTGTTGCTTTAGCAATCATGCCCATAAACTGTCACGACATGGAAGGATATTTGAGGTAAATTCGTCACTGGAAATGTATCAATTATACCCAACCATCTTCATCAGTAATATGAGCCAGAATTTTGCCATATCTGTCTACAGTCTTCTTGGTAAGCTTTTGCAGGTGCCAATTTGTAATATAGTGTTTTAGTTGAGGGAACATTGCATATTTTCTCGAGTAACGTAATATTTCCATGGAATATTTTTTTTCTAGTAAGCAACTGTTGCAGTATCGGCAACAACCATGAAACCATGACCTTGCATAGATTGATTCAGACTGTTCAGGGAGTCAAATATATCAGGAAGATCTTTTCATTGAGATTTTCTTGAATGAAGTTTTCAGTTAATGTCACAGACTTTGGTTGCTTCAGAAAGGCACTTTTCTTTTTCTTCTCGATCGTAAACACTTTTCACAACAAGACCCTGTAACAGCTATCGGACTTTCGTGTGCAGCAGCAATTCTCTATGGTCAACATCCATCTCGTCTCGCAAAGATGAAAGAAACGCTGATTTAATGGCCTTGCTTTTAAAGTTTACACATTTTACAACCAAACTTAGCGTTACACATAGCTCCCCAGAGAGATTTTTTGCTGCAAGGACCTCTCTGTAGAGAAAACACCATTTTGCATTTGGTGCTTTGTTTTTCATTTGTTTTACAACTCATGAATTGAAGCCAGCCAATACACACTCGTGCGCCATAGCTGCAAATCCCAATGCCTTTTTCCCAGGAAATATTTTGTGAAAAAATTTAAAAAAATAAATAAATAAATAAATAAAATTTTGCAAAGCGTTTGAATGGAATATTTTGTGAAAAAATATCCAGGCATTGAAAAATATCCTCTCTATTAGCATGCAACATCAACGCTTTGCAAAATAAATATATTTCGAAGTTGCAGCAGTTTTGATACAACAAATAAACATAGAAAGCTGCGGGAGACCTGCTATATCTTTAGTATATCCAATTCAATCGAATGAAATGGAGGTTCTTTCACTTGACTTAGAATCTGTTCGAGGAGATCGTTAGACATGTCTATTATGCGTCTTTTCATTGTGTTGTTGACAAAAAACTGAACCTAATATTTCCTTTATTTTTCTCCAATCAATATCTTTACCACTTCTGTCATAGTTTAACAACTTTTATGCGATTGTATGATCTTTTTATGCAGTACTTTTTGGTAAGAAGCAACATACGAAGAGTAGAAAATTAATTTATTTGCTTCTATGAATGCTTTCATACATACTCTAAGCCTCTAACAAGCGCCAAATTTACTGTAGGACGAATGATAATTTTCCTATTGTCTCAGTTAACAAGCAGCTTGTTCCAAACATGTGCTCTTTAGAAAATTATTAATTTATTGACTAGAATAAAAATGAATAATTTGATAATTTTCTTACAAAAACAAGCGATTCCGAAGAATTTTTAGGTGGCCCCACTTGGGATCGCGACCCACATGTTGGGAAACATTGCGGTACATTTCAGTGATACCGCTTGTTTAAATACCGTTCCTTTATAGCCCACTCCTGGACTGTTTGGAACAAATGTTGTGTCGGGATGCTCAACGCTCATCGGCAAAGCTTCTGCATTAGAATCAGATACGGATGTTTCGTGCTATGGCGCTTGGTCGTACCAAACCTGCCCTAGCCAGGTTCCACAAAACATTTGCGCCGTTTAGTTAGCCAAATCTATCTTCGACCAGAAACAAGTTAGCTTTATAACAATTTGTTTAGAAAATTTAGCTATAGCGTATAAGTAATATTCTACAATCTCACCTCAACAGGATGTTGAATAAGCTTCTGTGCACCGGAATCTTCCAGGTAGTCAAAATTCTCTGTAGTTATCACGAGGGAAGTGGAACTCGAGCGGGGTTGAAAAACTTGGCGCTCCACTACTTGAGCGTTGAAAGTACAAACAGGTTCGAGGAATACATCAGGATTTACCAATCCGTCGTTGCAAAGCGATTCTTGTAAAGAGTTACTGAGAGCACAAAACGCATTTGGCGTTAACGTAACACCCGATTGGTCGACGGCGTAATGCACAGTTTCCGCTTGGCTTGACTTCTCTTGAGCGATCTTTGATTCACAAGATACTGTTCGTTTAGAAATCTCTCTGGTGTCTGCCTGGCCTGCCAATGTGTCTTGAAAACCAAGTGTCTGACTGGATATGGTATGAGCAAACAGCACAATTAAACCAAAGCACAGAAGTTCCATTGGGCCAATACGTCTATCCACGTTTGTAATTAACTTTAACATCAGCTTTTATGAAGTTGCAAACAATATATTTAGTTGTACACCTTAAAGCAAATACCAGGTCATATTAATTGCAAACTGGCAATATTCTTGAATATTAAATTTACGGCTAAACAACTCTAATTAATCCATGTTATTCCACTAGCAATCTTTTCGGGCAACCTTGTTTTTGAATTTGTTCACCCGGATAACAGAAAACGTCTCGAACAAATATAATTGCCATTTGAAAAACAAGGCCGGCTCAAACATCAAGTGCTTCATTTTGCAAACTATTTTTGTAAACGCTCCTAATACTATTGAATTTATTTTGTTTTGTAAAACTATAATTAATGCAGAAAACCACAACACTTATGGCATCAATAAAACATAGCAAAATGATTTTCAGGTCACCGACTGATGTCATTTTCAAAAGCATCACAAATATTGTTTCTTGTTGAGAGAAACTTTTTAGAATAAAATTTGAATAATACCCTAATGTCCATATTTTCCAGTACCATGTTTGTTAAGAGTGTTGGTGCTCCCCCCTAATTTTATAATCCTATTTTGAGATATTAAGCAAATCAATAACTCAGTCATCACAACGACTTGTTTCCTGCACAGATTTTTGCGTGAGATCTAATGTGTACAGAGCGATTTTCTTTGAAAAACCTCTCTTTACGAACCCTCAGAAATTATTGTTGCAAATTATTAGATTTACTCTTAGATGTTTTTCATTCTAAGGGTACAATAGTTACCCAAACTGCCCTATGTTTAAAAGTTATTTCTGAAAAAAAAGCTACAAAAACTTTTCAGAACACATTATTTGTAAAAACAACTATAAATGTTCTTCAAGTTTAAACTTCCTCAGCTTAATCGAAAGAAATGTCTACAAATATCTTCGAGTATTTACAGTCTCTCAAATTCTGGAAATGTTGCAAATCAAAACAAGATTCTAAGACAAGTAATCGCAAACTCTAACGCTAAGGCCAAAGTTGTGTGTGTTGGAAACAAAGTGGATCTTTCAGCTGTCCGATAGTTGGGCATTTTTTCGATCCGTTGTGTATCAAGTGTCGTGGAAACGACAAACGGTCATGCGTTAGACAAGAATGGCAAGACCAATGCAGTTTCACCGCTGCGCTTTGAAGGCATTGTTTTGATTAGTGATTAAACAATTCACTTCACACCTTTTCCAAAGGCCGCGTGCCGATCGCCACGCGAAGGTGTGAAAACAGGTGTTTCGTCTGAACGGCAACACAGAGAAGCATTCTCCAAGCTGGGAACATAATACCTTGTCTTTTCATTTTGATTGCCAGCGAAAGGTGTTGTTTACATCAACAGTCACTGTTTCGAAATTTCATAGTATCAAATCTTATCCGATGTGTAATCTTTGCCGTACACATAGCAATTGTGCTGAAGCGAAATGACGCAAATCAGGAAGTTTTCGTTTAAAGAAGATTAGATCATATTCAAGTTCTTTTGTTCGTTACAAACATATAGATTCAATCATTAATGGTAAACTTTCTTCCTTTCCACTTACCCACAATATGTTTGGTGCGTAAGGCACTCCAAAAGTAGACTTCAAGGAATTTCTCTAAGTTTTGATTACATCACTTTGTCACTGAATGATGCCAGACCGAATTAGTTCTGCTTTTCATTTTTCGCCCTTTCGCAAGTTCTTTTTTCATAAGCCAGCAACAGCAATGAGAAAAAAGTGTCTCGGTAATCAACACATTTCTACTCAGTCTGTTATTGCACTTGCTCAAAAATATGATACGAAATAGGGATGTTTTCAAACTAACTCTGAACAACAGCAGCAAACTTCACTTTAAATCGCATATATTTGCGAAAACGGTTGTTCCTTTACAGTGCTTCTTCTAAAGCTCAGGAAATTTAAAAGTGGATTGTCTGATACATTGTCTGCCACAGGGTTGCCAGATATTTTTCGTAGTTTATGGCCAAAATCTTAATAAAAAATGGCCAAAATGGCTGTTTTTTTGAAAAAGTTAGGGCCAAAATTATAAAATCCTTCAATTATGGTAATTTACATAATCATAGAGGACTCAAAACGTTCAGAACGCAGTGTATTCTTTGCCGAAAAAAATCTGGTTTTGTCAATGAAGCAAGTTTTGGTCCCTAAATGAACAATTTCTGCCATAAACTCAAAAATATGATACAACTTGTCTTTCTTTATCTTAGTAGAGCTTACAATCACATAAACACTGTTGTGGATAAATCTTTCAAATCTGAATGATTTCTGTTAAACAGTTTGAAAGTAACTTCTCAATCCAATGACAATGCCAGAAATCGCTTGATCTTGTGCTCCAATTGTATGAAAAAGAGATGAAATCCATGAACTGCATGAAGTTGATTATCATAATCACATACTGAAAACCACCAAGTCCACACATGTGAACGAAAGGGTAGAAACTCTTGAGAGCAACACTAAGTCTATGACAGGTTCTACTGAAACAAAATCTACTGATTGCAAGGGATAACTTGTACAAAATCTACTGATTACAAGGACTAAATAATTACTGCACACTTTAAAGCAATACAAGATAAAGTTTAAAGTACGGCAGTAAGCATAATGAAATGATCTTACTGTAAAAGTTGTGAGAAATTTCTAACAGTAACATCTATCTAACCAACAATGCAAAATGCATCTACTAAAGTAGCATTATGATCAGTCACGCAGTTGAGTACAGCAGTCTTCAGATACTGTACACAGTGCAACTGTGGCAGCTACCAATGGTAACCATAAAAATATCACTGACTGAAAGACCTGTATAAAACCGACTTACTGCAATTGAGCTAAATCATTGCTACACATTTCAAACCAATACAAGGTTGAAGTACCATAGTGTTACTGCAACAGTGACATTGTCCGTCTACAAAAATACAGAAACACTTTTCAGTTTGTCACTGTAAAATGGAAATTTCATTTTACAGTGACAAACAGAAAAATGGCCAAAACAATAGCCAACTTTTATAAAATGGTCAAATGTGTTTTTTCATAGCCAGTGCACTTAAAAAATGGCCAAATTCATCGAAATTGGCCATGAAATTGCCGATCTGGCAACCCTGGTCTGCCAAGCGTTGCCCGACTTGCATGAAACATTCACAGTCAGGCTGGTAGACTCCCAGACTTTTCGAGCCCTAGTGCCAAAGATGGAGGAAGCTTTTTCATAGTGGATGGGCACAAGCCGAAGCCGAGTACAAAGCAAGCATACTGCAAATTTAGATGCACTGAACATAACGCAACATGTTTGGACTTTAAGGTCAGGGCCGGTCTGATGAGAGGCCCCTGGGCTAATCTACTTATGAGGCCCCATCTCGCACTGTTACGAGAGAAAAATTGAAAAGTGTTAAGCCGAAAATGACGATATTGACGCTCTAAAAGTACGGTCAATAAATAATTTGTAATTCCTTACTGGAGTGCCCCACGATCGTGGGGCACTCCAGTAAGGAATTACAAACTCGCTAGTTGCTACTTTCGACACAAAAACGTTTAGTGGCACGGAATTGTGAAAATAGTGCGTGGCTGGCGGGAACACGATCACTAATTTCGACAGGCAAACCAACCAAAAACGCCACGGTTAAATTTTTGAAAAAACATACGCCTACGTTATGTTTCACATCTATTTTTTCTTGTCTGTATTCGACAGTGGCTTAAGGTAAAATATATAATTTCCTAATAATCAAACACACTACACATATGTGTGGCAACCGTGAGGACCACGGCTGCAAAAAATCTCGTACACACGAGCAAAACACGTCAAGTAAAACGACCCAAATGTTTGCAACTGCTATAGAATCACGATTGGCGTGTTTCTTACATTTTCAGACTGCAAAGAATCGAAGGCAATGAAACCTTCGTGCAAAAGGATGTGAAGTTTAAACTTCCCTTATGCTGTCATTATTGAAGCACGTGTTAAGGCAAGGGTGGCCAAACTTTTTGACCCGAGAGGCGAATTCGCGGCGCCCTGGCCGCTGGAGGGCCGGATACAGTGGGATTTATGTAATCCATGCAAAAATAGGTTGTTAAAATGCATTGTAATGCAATAATAACAATAAAGTCGAACCACTTTGTTCCCACTTTTATTGCGCTGCTGCGGCAGACAAGTCAACAAGAGACAGGTAGCAACCAATACTGTTGCACTGCTGTCCACAGTTCGAAACGTGGTGCTTGAGAAAAATGTGCAAGGTATTTGGCGGGTCGGATTAAGCTGGTCGGTGAGCCGGATGCGGCCCGCGTGTCGTAGTTTGGCCACCCCTGTGTTAAGGAATAAAAAGCTACAATAATCGAATCAATTAAGGCTGAAAAGAGCTCAGTAAACAAACAAAATCATCTAGGAAATCATTAAAATTTGTTTGCCTAAGTTTGTCACTTTTAATGCACCAAATGCTCAGTGTGGATACCTATCCTGGAACATTGTGACCCTTTAATTCAGTTTTAATTCTTTTGAATCTTGAAAAAGACCTTTCTCTTGAGCAGTTAGTGACCATCAAACTAAGAAATAGGGCTTCGCGTGGTTGGATAAACCCAGAATAATTAATACAATCATATACAGTACCGTACCGGCAATTCGCTCTATGAGTACTACAGTTTGCTAGAGGCCCCGTAGGATGTTGGTTTAAGCCTACGTAGCCTATTGGTAAATCCGGCCTGTTTATTAAGGTACACTGAAACAAAGATGTATAACCGCAGAAGTATGTTTTCAACACTATAATGTAGTGTTTCCAACCCGCGTTTTCCCGAACCCGTAACCCGGGTTTTTTGGCTATTTTCTACTACTCGAAACCCGTTTTTTTTCAGCTACCAAATCCGGGTATTTAAAAAAACTGGAATTGCTGTTGCATTCAAATATTAGTAATTCTGATAACACTGAAGTTGCAGATTGGCGCGTGAAAAGGCCAAATCGCACGTTTGAACTTTTGAACTTTCAACTATTATCATGAGGCATGAGGTGCGGGTTTGCTCGGCGACCATCGTACGTTCGTGTTGGTCCGTTTATATTTTCGTTCAGTTGTTCTATTTAGACGGATCGTGACGTTATTTCGCACATAATAAGTGTCTACGCGAACCTTAGTCTTTTCGCTAACTTAATTAAATAACTACCACGTGGGGTAATTCTTCAAAAGTATGCCGTAGTTTCGTAGTTACCAGTTAGTTCATTTATAAGCTGTTATGTGTTAGTTCATACACAAGCTGTGATTCTTTGCAAGGTCGATTCGTTCCTTTTCAGTTTGCAATAAATTTCTACAAAATATTTGGCTTTCCTTTAGAAGCGACTTTAAGTAGATTTTTAATCATACACATTAAGTTTAAAGACGTTAGTAATCAAAGAAAATCAGAAGCTTAAAGCCATTTCTTATAAAACAAGGCTCAAGCAACACCAAAGTGCAATTTGTGCTCCGTGAGACAAATGCAGGTGGTTCAAGCACCGAAAGTTTGAAATCAAAGCACGGAATCAATGTAATCCTTGAGAGTGAAGACCACAAACTGTTCCGGCACAGGAAGAGATCCGATCACAAATTGTGAAAAAGGAAATGAATCTTTTTGAGGCTACAGAGAAGAGGTCAAATAACCTTGAAAAAACTATCCCATGCCTTAATTAGAATCAAGCCCAAATCAGTGGAACCAGAGAGGGCTTTTTCAGCCATGGGACTATTTGTCACAAAACTTAGAAACAGACTGAATGATGAGAGTGTGCTTTGATTGTCATGCGTCAGTATTGTAAACATCATTGAAAAACCGTGCTTAACTTAATTAATAATTCGCCAATCAATTGTGCAGGGACCAACAGTAGTAATTTCACAATGATATTGTGTTTCATCGCTCAAAATCGCATTCATTTCAAAACCCGAAAAAACGGGCTTTCCTGGGTTTCTTTTCTCAGCTGCCCGCAACCCGGGTTTAAAGTTTTGCCCCGAATGAGAAACACTACTATAATGTTTAATATCTGGCAAGGCCAGCCTAAAAATTTTCATATCTACTAGTCTCACATACTCAGTTCTACACACTGGTAATAAACACATCGAGTGTGCTTGACTGCAGCGGAAGAACAACATACTTTCAAAAAACACAAACATATCTCGCATATAGCACCGTAGCATGGTTGTGTAATTACTGTTTGTGACATCAACAATGGTTTTTGCGTACTCCACGCTTCTTGTGACTGTTCGCTTTTATCATAACTCTGCCATCTTCGTTTCAGAGGAGTAATGTGGCGCCCAGAAAATGGCGACACATGTAAATAAATGGTCACCAATAGATGGTGCCCATAAGTAACCAATCACTGTGATAGTCACCACAAGCGAATTATCGTAATTCAGTTATCCCTATATAATGATAGTGCAACCTGGTATCAGTAGAGTGAACTCGTCGAATGAGATTTATTGCTGCTGGTTGCTTTCCTGTTAGTTTAAATGCCCCAAATTTCCATCTTTCTCTTGTGCTTGCCTCAGTAGTTCAAGGGGACGGAGATATCAGTAACCTTAGTCTTGGAGTTTTCGGTCTTTTCATTTGGTGTGGGAACGGCGTTGCCATTGGGAATATTTTTTTCTGAAAAAAATGCTGCAATAACGGGAACGGCGTTCCCAGACCTGTTTTTCAGCACTACACCTCTTCCTTATACATCCTAATATTTTGCGAAAGTAGCAAGCACTTTTTATGTGGATTTAATGGCAGTATTATCTACCGGATTTTCAGGATTTTGCCCGGATTTTTGACAAACCAAAACTTTTGGGGGTGCACCTGCATCTCCGCGTCCTACACCCAGGGCCGGCCTTAAGTCGATGCAACCGGTGCGGCTGCATTGGGCCCCGCGCCATATGTCTGGATAGTTGTTCATTTTTGCCAAATACTCCTTGCACTCAAATTCAGTAGAAACGGCTTATAAAATCTCATTGCTAGCAAACAATGCTCTCGTTAGAACGAACATTGACACAAAAGATGAAGGCATAAGCCCGTAAACGCAAATCTCCTATTCGAGTCCGAAGACTCCAACAGTTGGCCATTCAACCACAGCAGCAAAAAGGGTTATATTTTGCGTTTTTTGCTTGGTCTGAGCTGGACACTGAACCGTGTCAGCCTGTCTGGGCAGTCGGCCAAAAGATGTTGAGTAGCATGCAACGCTAGTTGTGCCAAAACGTTTGTTGGTAGCTCTGAAAAAAATTGCAAGCTGGGGCCTTCGCGTTGGGAAAAATGTCTAGTGCGCCAGACTTTATTTTCACTGTGCCCCCAAACTTTTTCATTTGTGATGGTCCTCATGTTAGCTTTATCGAAAACTGTGGGATCCAGCGTCTTGAACCAAACCGCTTTCAACAGCTAAGCGAGATTTTCCAATCGCGAAAAGCCCAGATAAGTTGGATTTGAATTATATATTAATTTCCCCAAGATGTAGCAGGCAGGACTTTTTCAAGTTATTGTTCACAACGTAAATTATCCAATGAAGAGATGATGCAACTGAAATGGCTGGTGCCCTCAGCTGGAAAAAATGGATATTTTGTTTTTTGTAAACTTTTTTCAAAGTTTATGTCGCGCTGTCCATTCAGTGGTGTAGAGCTGAGGGGGAAAGCGCACCTCCAAAAGTTTGATTTGTCGAAAATTCGGGTGAAATTCCTGAAAATTCGGGAACAAAGGTTTCGACACATTTGTTTACTATTGAGTTATCTGACTTTTTTCTCCAAAAAAAAACATTTTTGGTCCAGTGCTAGAGTTCGCTAAACTGAGCATGAAAAGTCCAACTGTAACTTACAGGTAGGTGTTCAATGGTTTGACGCTGAGCAAAGACTAACGAAGGGTTGCTCGTTGGATTCAAGTCATCACATTTATCATTTGCCGCGCCACCAAACTTTCATTTTGTTTGGCTATTTGCGAGTGTAAAAAACACTACTTCAAAGTCCAGGTACATCAACGTTAAGGACACCCGCAGCTCCACCACTGAATGAAAGCTTCCGTGCGCCTTAACTACGCAAGGCAAAAATTGTGAATGTCATCCAGCACACTCGTTCCTGCTCATCATATTGGGCGGCTGTATGCTTCTATTTCATCAATCAACCATGCGCATTATATATTGCGTTTGGTACGTTTTTTCTACATTCTATGACGTGGTAGTTGTGAAATATTTCTAATTCATGAAAAACAGTTTGTACTGGTATCCAAGTCCATGCATTAAGAGTAACTATAAAATTGGGCTATTGGGGGAACTTTGGGCGGATGTATGGTTTGCTCACCATTGAAGTCTATTTTTTTCGTGTATTGCGTCATACAGAGTACAGTTGATCGTGCGCCCAGACCTTACCTTTTCACAAGAATGCGTCTGCGCTTGTGGTTGTCGAAAGTGAGAAAGGTTAATCAGTTTATGTCAGCAACTTTCTCCAAGTCGGTCATTCTTCGCAGGCACGTAGCCGGGTTTGGAGGTTTGGGGGGAAAATACATTTATAGGAGACAATATTTTTGTTTTTATTATATGTTTAAGACTAATTTTTCTGGGCACAACAAAATTTGGGAGGGGCACAAAACAACTTGGTGGCCCTGCCCCCAAATGCCCCGAACCGGGGCTAGGGGCCTGGTCCTTCGAACGTAAGCGGCGTTCACTCTTACAAGAATGAAGTGTATTGCATTGTAGGTTCAATTCGCTTGTTCGGTTTGATTGAAGTAACTACGTAACTTTCCACTTGCGCTCGCCGCTCAGATTTCCATTGCAGAGCTTCCTTTAGCATTTTCGGCTTAATTACGAGTGGTAGCGGTACACTGTCGAATGCCCACCACAGCAGCTTATTAGTCATAAACATGGACGCAGTTAGGCACATTAGCTATGTCCACACCCCTCCAAACGGAAAGAATATTTTGTGGTATCATCTACATACAGATCAATTCCAATACTGTAATTCGCCGTGTTTTTTGATATTCATATAGGCCATTTTCTCAAGAAGGCCATAGCACGGTTGACTAAGCACGATGACGTCATAAAGCACTGCTCAGAAGGGCCCCGCGCCTAAGTCTTGCATTGGGCCCATCACCTGTTAGGGCCGGCCCTGCCTACACCACTGATATCCAACAAGCCAAGATCAAGAACGCTGGCAGTTAAACGCAAAAACAATCTCCAAATGAAATTTCGTGATGAGGGTCCAACCTCAGCATACCCAGCATTAAAAAACAAATTTCGTGATAATCTTGTCAAAAGAAAGTTGTCTTTCGTTGAAAATGATAATAATAATTATTATGGTTTTTATGGCAGACTCGCGGTCTATATCACAGACGCAATCATAAAACAAGAGGGAACAGAAAATGGTTAGCCATAATGTAGCGCGTTACAGAAACGATGTTTGCACACGACCAACACTGAGAGGAGCAAAACACTTTTGCAGCACCCCAACTGTAGCGTCATTCGCCCATCATAATGTAGGGATCCAGTAGTGTGAGAGAAATGAAGGCATTCTAACATCAAAACTTTGACATAAATAGCTAGGTAAATTATGTTTAAGCAGAACGAAATTTCGTGGTTATGAAGCAGATGGTAATACTCTGTCCCGTTAAGAAAAGTGATAGCGCAACACAGCTTTTATTTTTCAGGTGTAATGATTTGCTGCACGTCTGCTCATGCAGTAGACAATCCAAGGCCTATGTTGACACAAATGCACCCGCAACAACGCTTTCCGGTAGTATTCCGTTTCTGCAAAAGTTGCTGGGATAATTTGGACAAGGACCAACAAGAAATGTGCAAACAATACCATCTTGCATTGGTTGGGGCGTGCTCAAAGACCGTGTTGGGGCTTTAAGGAGTGGAGCCCGATCGAAAAACTCGTGACACTCTCCCCATCAGCCATCTACAAACAAAGACCTCCACTTTTGTTGCAGTTGACTGCATCGCCTTAAACTACTGAGGCAAGCACAAGCGAAAGATGGTAATTCGGGGCACTAACTAACAGGAAAGCAACCAGCAGAAGTAGAGATCCATCACTGATTTCACTCTACTGATACTAGGTTGTAGTATTATTATATAGGGAGTATGAATTACTAACCTTCGCCTGTGGTGACTATCACAGTGACTTGTTACTCATGGGCACCATCTAGCGGTGACTATTTATTTACATGTGGCGCCATCTCCAGGCCACCACACTTTGCACCCACGACGCATTTGAGGAAGTGAAATCGAACAGTGCTGCAGAGTGCTTCTACTGTGAAAGTCTTGGCATCTACATGTAAACAGCAATCTTTCCATAAGCTATTGACTAGAAACTGGAATACCAACTTAACTCACTGGGAAACAGCATGAACTAGTTTAAAAAGTGAAACGATATTCTCTGGACGTTGCTGGCATCTGTAGCAGCTGACATGCTGCCCCCGCCTTGAAGATGTCGATCGAAGTTAGGAATCGTATCATGAACCTTCTCCAAACCTGTTCTAACTTCACAGCTCTACCTCTCTCAGCCAAAGGAACCCTCCGCCAGCAGTATAGCTCAGCTCTGGACTGTTTATTGTTAGGAGCGTTGGACTAAGGTTGCCAGATGTCCTTGAGGGCCAAGCACGTTCCGTGAATTGTCTATCAAAACTGGTTATGTCCTTGATCCTCGAAAAATATTTTGTTGTCCTTGAGTAATTTGCGGCGTCCTTGAAAGTTCTTGAATATATGTGAAATTGTTCATTACTGGATTATTGACTACATTGGATATTCAAGAATCAAGATTAAACAATGTAATTGAAAAGAATAATGTGTAGACAGTTGTATAGTGGGGCGGGAACACGTGGAAACGGCGTTCCCACACCTTTTTCATGTTTTGCTTTAAAATCAGTTGAAGCTGTTTTAAAATGGCTAGACTTTTGGGTGTGTTCCCACACCCTTTTTGTTAGCACTACATCCCTGCGTGTAGATTTGCTCCATCTTAAACAGTTGTGTAGTAAATGCAAGCTATTCAAGAACAGTTGTGTCACCGCTATACGCGCTTCACCACTATATCTAAAAATTAAAGTAGACATGAAGTAAAATTTCAATAATCACAAAACGACAAAATGTCCATGAAAAAAATTCAAGTGATCCGACAACCCTACTTTGGTCTCATTCTCGATGGTAATTCCTGCAACGGTGATTTTCACGTGGCATCCATGCCCGGCAACCATTACCGTAGCACATCTCTTCGCCTAAACGTCGTGGCGCAAAATCTTCTACTCCGGCGTTGAGCCAACAAAGTATGCCCAGGCTTGCGTGGGTGTAGGCTACTCGCTGTGGTGATGAATGAATCCCAATGGGAAGCTGTGTGTACTGAAGGTGAAATACCGTTGTCTGTATTTGATACGGGTATACAACCCAAGTGCACAGTAGCCTACTGGAATTTGTGGAGAAAACTAATTTTGCTCTAGAACAGGGGTTCTCAACCTGTTTACCCCTCCGCTTATCCCTTGACAGCTTCCTAACACAAAATTTACCCCCTGTTTTTTGTTTACTCACTAGCACTGTAGAAAAAAACAAAGTATTGTAACTTCAGCATCATTAAATTTACCCCCAGAATAGGTAAAATTTACCCCCAGGGGGTAAATTTATCCCCGGTTGAGAACCCCTGCTCTAGAAAGAGTTAGGCAAACGAATTCACTGTGCTTTTAAGAGACTTCAATGCACACGGAAAAGATGCTGGGGTATGCGAGGATGCGATTGGTCAATATGATGATGCTAACCTATATGATAACGAAAAGCTACTGCTTCAACAATGCGCTGTGTATCGTGATAACTTTTTTGCAACACAGGAATTTACACAAGAACACCTGGTGTAGAGTATCGTTGGGTCAGTTGTCGCTGACGTATTTCTCCACCGTTTCAATTGACTTGTTCTAACCAGCGTTTGAAATCCGTGAGGTTCTAAAACTTTAGGCAGATCACCACCTGGTGATCTGCAACTTCCAGTGCAAAAACCAACAGTGCCTACACAAACGTGCAAGACTGAGGCAGGCGCAGACACAGGGTTGGATTCAGGGGATGCATCCCCACCACCAGACCCAAAAAGGTGTTGACATGACACTTGATTTCATTGGAAATCATCGCCAAATATAATTTTGTACTGCACATTACTTAATCGCTAAAGATACTAAAAGCTAACTTATGCTAACAATTAGTCAAAAACGTTTCTTCGTTTCATTAGATGAGCTGGCCTTGTTTGTGGAACCTGATATAAAATAGTCAATGATCGCATGGGCGTTCGCAGTGGGGACAAAACGGACATTTGCCCCTCATGGAAATTGGGATTAAGAACCAGATATTTCTGGAAAAACCTGAAGTCGGCACCTTCATTCCGATTAATTGATTTGGTTCTTGCAATGACAATTTTTTTGCCGATATGAAACTCACACTGCACAAAAGTCAGGTTCACAGCTTATGTCATGCAGTGAATAGGCCTACCATATGTCCTCTTTTAGGAGGATTTGTCCTCTTTTCTCAAGAAAAGTGAATGGTCCTCCGAGGACGCTCAAAAATGCCCAAATGTCCTCTTTTTT
>Ga0210059_1004729_pt1 | contig 21984 bp, 11 predicted proteins | sample Ectturendosymbi2_FD_188042 | JGI IMG/M metagenome (GOLD analysis project Ga0210059, IMG submission 188042) | Ecteinascidia turbinata endosymbiont from Florida, USA - Sample 2 (SPAdes) (version 2) | ecosystem: Host-associated > Tunicates > Ascidians > Unclassified | place: Key West, Florida...
TTTTGTTTTCTATTCTTCTCTTAGAAATGCCAAACATTTTCGTTCTCTCCCCATTATAAGGCACAAAAAAAGATAAGTTCCGAGGTGAGAATTACACAATAAGCGAAGAAAACGATGTCTATTAGAAGATACCATACTTATGGAATAAATCAACCACATCTAAATACAAAACACTTTGATTCAATTTTAATAAAAACCTAGCCAGTCACGTTTGCAAAACGACAGAGAAATTCGTGGATAAAAACGTGTCAACCTTCCTCGAAAGTATCCGCGCTCACAAATGGTGAGCGCTCCTCCTTTTGTCACAATATTTGCAGCGGCACTAAAAGTACGTTTAACTAAGTATGTAGCCGGAAATACTGCCAACGAAGTGCTTGCTGCACATCATGGCTAAGTGGTCATTGCTAGCTCCGACTGTGGGATCCAACCACTCAGTTCATTTTTATTGCATGGATCGGTCCCAGAATGCCAAAATAGGACACTTGCGGTTGTGAGGAACTTCATTTCACGCACAGACGTGTTTTACCAGTAAACGTACCGCTCAGGGCCCTGCAACACTCATGGCAGGTGTCCATTGTGCGATTCTTTTTCCATTCGCTCTTCACTTGGCAGAACGTCCTCATTTTACCATGCCTTTCATCAAATGTTTCTTTTTACACCCGCGTGTCTCAGTGTTTTCCCGTTCATCTATATGAGGTCCAGATAGCTCGTCAACCAATTGCCGAAGAAAAATATTCTGGGTATGTTGTTCTCTGTGACCTCCTTGCAAATGATCCATGCTTTCATAGCCGCAGTGTATTATAAAACGAATGCATAGGTCATCTGGTGAAAGGTCTAACCGCGTATTACTATGCCATTTGACTGACAATATCAACACCATATTTTGTGTCATTATAAGATTTGACCCTTTCTGGTATATTCTTGGTATTATTGGCAATGGTGAGGCTTGGGTGAAGGGTGCTGAGAATAACATTTTTTACTTTACCTTCAAGCAATCAATTTTGTTATTTTTTTGCATTTTTTGCGACTTCACAATTGTCGGTTGTAATTTTCCTCCCTTTCTTGAGGTACGACTTCAACAACAGCATGACGACCTGGTCGGAGATGCATTCATCCCTACAACGAGTCTCGTCTCTGTCAGCGTACGGAGACCATTTACCACATACGTGCACTTTTTGTCAACAGCTAGCCAATATTTCTGCCTGTGTGTGTCAGGCTTTGACGCCCTAAACTGCGTAAATGAACGTCAACACACAGTGTCCTGGGAAGCTTTCTATAGCTTTCTATACAATCCGACATAGAGGATGTGGACCTCAGGAAGAAAGTATCATCACTGCAACAAATGTCGCCCGAGCTTTCAAGTCATTGAAAGCCGGAAATTATGTAATCTGTGATTAAATTCGACGGAAGTTACGTTTTTGAAGCGAAGAAAACATCATTTGTGACGAGCCTTGTGGTGTCATCACAGGAATTTTGTCACAACTGCATGCAGCATAAATGGGATTTACGAAAAACTGACCACTTAAAGCAACGCGAAAAAGTGCCCAATTGCGAAATTCGTAATTCCTTGTATGTCACATTGCTTCTCATCCATGCAACAAGGCCAGCTGCGATGGTTCAACCACGCAGCATGGATGCTCGAAAGTAATGTTGTCGGGGCCGGTTCTGCACCACAAACGAAAAAACAACCAAGAGACCAGCTGAGAACCAGATGGGACATATAAACTCTCTGACATGGTCTCGTTACAACTTGCTATGAACTACAATTAGCTAAGGTTACTAAGAATGAGGTGTTCCAAAAAATCTAAGGCGGCTGCTCTGCCCCTCTACCCTTCCTTAGAGAAACGTGGGTTTCGAAATAAATCAATTGGAACAAAAGCTGAGATATCTGTCATTTCAACATGAGATTGAAACTAACTTGTTTTCTTGTCTTTTATAATGTAGATTTCCACATTTATCCTGACTTAAGCATCTTTTTATCAATATGCTTTATTTTCAGCTCATCCATTCACAAACAGCCAATCATGTTCTGCAAACATGTATCTGGAAAATGGACGGTGCAAGCAACAAACAAATGTGTTGGAGGTATGCTTTTTAATTTGGGTTTTATAACTACTGAGTTCAAAAACGGTATTTTTTCTCAGCAAGAGCATATTTTGTGTTGAATCAAACATCGAAGGCCGTGTTTATTTTTCAAATTCTTATCCAACATATTTAAGTGGTCGTTTTGACCAGGCAGTTTTCAATCAATTAAAAAGACACTTCAGCCATCAAATGTTGTTCTATAATACAACCAAGCAATCACATTACATTGTCAGTTTAAAGTTTGAAATCAAATGAGGTAGCTGATATTTGCTCATGCGCAATCAGGCATTTTCAGAAAAAAACTACAATTTCACAGAGATTTTAGTGGGTTACAAATTCTTCAGGTAACTCTGGGCAACCCAGACTATATCAATTTTCAAATGAGTTGTTACACGACTTATTAATTCCATTCCCTCAGTGGCTGATTGTTTCGAAGAGGTATTTAAAGCACTTCAATAAAATCTGCACAAGTTTTGTAGTTTTCGATTAAGGGAGGGGGTAATTGCAGTGCCATAGCAGCCCAGCTCTGCCCCCAAAATGCTTATTGGGGCCACCTAATGGTAATTTATAAAAAAAGGGCTCGACGTTATGGCACATCCCGAGGCCGAATGGCCTTCACACCAAAATATCCTAATTTTTTACTGTTTCTTTTTTCACTATTTCTTTAGTTCCACTTGCTGACACAATTTCGGCAGAACCGTCACCAGAAAGTCTTCAATTGGGGGACTTCGTATTTGTGCAGGGGGCTAGGCATTCTGAAAATTTACTGTACGTTTAATCCATAACACAGTGTTGAGTTCTTGATGGTTGCGAAATCTAATGTATTCGGTCGAATACGATTCCACAGAGATCCCTACTAGTTAAGGCGTCAACCTAGTTTTGCAGGAGCACAGGTCAGTCCCCCAATTACGCAAGCTCACGTCTTGAAGTTGCCAAGCCAATGCAAGGCGGATTAAAGGTTCTCACCGCTTTGTCTGTTAATAACTCTTCGGTAGCAATGTAAATTCACTGCTTCTTTCGGTCATAATCAGATATACAAGAAAACCTCCAATACACTTGAATATGAAGTCAGAACATCGTAACGTTAAACGATTCGGGTGTAGACCAGGGGTCTCGAACACGCGGCCTGCATGTGGCCCGCGAGTGCGTTTTGTGAGCGAGTGCGTTTTTTGACCCCAATGCTTTTTCAGAATTTTCAAAAACTTAACATATATGTTATATCGTTAATTCAGCGCTGTTTGTAAGTGCTCGGCTAGAAAGTGAACGAGTTTCCTTAAAACGAACGTAGAGACGGCTAGAAATGATTTGCCTGTAACCCACAATACCCTTGGCAGGAAATAGGATGTAAAAGCTGTTTCTGGTAGGGTTCAGCTAGGTACCGCCATTGTTGCGTCAGCGTCATAACGCGACCCTCGGGTTACTTCGTAAGTCCCCATTTAGCCCACGAAACAATTTGAGTTTGAGGCTCTTGGTGTAGACCAGTGGTTCCTGGGGCAAATTTCATCTTGATAGGGAGTAAATTTACTGAATAAGAAATTGTAGCAAACGTACGTATTATGAATGTTTACAAAATGAAATATGCTGGATTATTAGGCTAGTTACTTACAGGATAAAATTTGTTCGTAGATTGATGAGAGGCTAAATGTTAGGCGTCATAAAGCATTGTTACGAAGTAGGTTTGCGGATATATCACACAAGCTCGAGATGTTGCACTGACCTTTGATTATGATTCAGAGTTACGATTAGTGAAAAGTTTTATCTTTTTAATTCATCTTTACACACGTAGGCTACCAGGTTCATTAGAGCACCACATGCACGCAACACTGTTTCTGTTCACGACTTCATTTGGAGTTTATACGTACAAGGAGATTGCAGCTCTTTCAGAATTTAAAAATCCTCTATTGTGCAATAAATTTCACTGTTATCACAATAGTCAGACTCTAGCGCCACTTTTCTCTTTCACAGCAAGCTTTAGAGTGGACAGTGAACAGCTTTTTTGGTCTTTTTAGTGAATGAGTTACTCATGAATTATTTGTTATGTCGGAGAACTTCTCTAGAATCATACATGAACTTCGGGTCGTCTTCATCATAACGGATGATGTTCAAAAACCTCAATGAGCCTTTTTCTCCAAAGTGCCTGGTAATGGTTCGATGAAGACGTCAATTTGTAAGCTCGCTTCACTCCATCCCACACACGTTCATGACAACCACATGTCTTTGCAGACCAATTGCACTCAATGTCGTACTGTGGGAACTCTGCCTATATTAGGATTCGTTTCTGAAGAAACGTCTGGATTGGAAGTGTTGCGATCGGAAATCCCGAGCGGCATGTGCGCAAAGCTTCGCACCGTGGCAGTAAGCAACAACAGAGATCATGCGCCGCAATCTCTCTTACTATTGCTTGCTCGCGCATGGTGTTATTCTTGGTGTGTTAGTCTTCACGCACATCTCGTTCGCGGCGAATCACACAATCAACGCAACGCCACCGGAGCGGTTGCAACAGAAGCATCCTGTTGCGTTGCTTTTGCAATAACAAAATAAGAGACTGCATACTGTTGGGGAGTGACTTATCAAACCTTACACATGGACATAATCGAAAATACAACAAAGGAAGGAATTTAAAGAAAATTTATTTTTAAAAACATACAGTACATTGTTGTGTTATGTCTTGTCATATTTCAGATCACATAGCAGATGAAATTGGAAGTAATAAGGCAAGAGTCACCCATCACCTAGATGAGTCAACCAGAGACGTCGGGACAACAATAGGGCAGGGGGGGCAGTAAAAAGGTGAGAGCAATGGAAACTTATAAAAAAAAACGAACAAATCGTTACCAATGTTTTTTTCTGTTCAGCAACAATATTAACAATAATAGCAGAAATTATAGAAAACCATTCTGAATTATCTTGCAGCGCGAATAGCTGCAATAATTTTTTTTCAAATCGATCTTGATAAACCATGAAATTACCCAAGAAGGCACCTCCGCTCACGTTGCCCCTCATTTCAAAAGACAAGGGGCAATGCCCCCGTCATCTTCCTGCTCTTCAGCATCCCTGGAGCCAACTGACGTGTCGAACTGCACGTATTTGGTGGTTTACTGTCGATATATACTGTACATGCAGGCGAGTTGAAGGATTGAGTTCCTCATGTGCAAAAGTCTAGAGACGGCTAGCGAAGTGACTGATGATCAAGAAAAAAATGAGTAATTTTTTTCACAATAAACTCGTGAAATCACGTTGGCTCGATATGCACAGACAGCACCCTGTCTATGCACAGTGAAATAAGGTTTAACAACTCTGGTGAACAAACGGGTACCGCACATCATTTCTTCTCTCTTTCATCGGCATGCACTGGCGAGTAATGCCGTTCCGAAATATTTGAAAATAGTTTTGAAACATGTAACTGAACGTATCAATTTTATCAGGGCACGGGCTCGTGTTTTCAAAGTGTTTTAAATTGATTGAAAAGAGGAATAGATTGATCTTCAACGTTAAATAATGCTTTATTCATATGTTGCAAATGTGACTTTCCCAAATTTTGGTCTGGATTGGGAGAATAGTTTCGAACGCTGTCGAAGCGCACATTTTAAGTTATTATACCTTTTCAAAATACTTGTCTGTGTGAGGCAAGGTTCTCTTCAATGATAACCATAAAACAAAACATCGATCAGTTGATTCCCAAAAATGACATGAGAGTCTCTTTCAATTACTCTTCCCAGAATCTCAGATATTGTGGGTAAAAAACAAGCACAAAGGTCTCACGGAGTGACTGACTGGTTGAAACTCTTTGCCATTATTCAAAAATATAAAAAAAATTAAAAAATAAAAGTAAATATGATTCTGTTTCCTTCTTCCAAACGTTTTACCCCTTGATTCAGTGATATGTCGATTTGTATGAAGTTGTGTTGAGAATTCAATGACCTCAGCAAACCAGTTCTTAACAGAAAGCTATTCAGTAAGCTATTCATGCTTGTAAAAGCATTTTGTTAAGGTTTTATATCAGAGACTGATAAGTTTCGTACAAGCATTACCCTAAAACTGGTTCCAGTAAGCACAAAGATTCATGTATCTGAGTGTAAGTTTACAACGTTTATCCAGGAGAATCTGCCCCAGACTCTTTCCAGAAATGTCATGCCTTGACACAATAAACATTGTCGGGGATAAAATCAGTTTTTTATTTTGCTAAAGGGTAAATGAGACAAAAAGATAAGAACCGCTGGTGTAGTAGACTATAGACTAACGGTGAACAAGGGCGTCGTGCGTTCACATGCACATAGAAAACAGCGACAACTGCGGTTCTGTAAGTTTGCAGGCTATCGTGCCTACTTTGACTGTTCGCAAACAAGCACAACGGGTTGAATCACGAATGGAATATTACTGGAAATTACGCAGTAAGAATGCACAAAACATCAGAACACAATGTGTCCGCTATAACAGCATTTGCAAATTTGCGATTTATAAAACAATCAAATATTTTCCCTCAAATACCCATAATAGGCTCGTAGTTTGCATTGAACAATCTTAACAAAAGAAATTGGGTTTTAATAATTGTCATTACATTAACAAAGATTATCTGGATATCTTGTAATGAAATGCAAAAGTTGCCATAATTTGCGATAAATCAAGCCTATCGTTCAGTTATGAAAACACTGTTACCGAAGGAACAAACCTGAGTCTGGTGAAAGCAGTGCGCCGCGATGAACGTTTTCTTTCATTAGCGCAAATTTATAAACTTTACCACTTAGTGGATTTTGCTTAAAACCCTGCTCAGGAATCGTGCTGAGTGGTCCCCGACCCAGAGGCATTTTCTTTTGTTAATTTCGCATAGTTAGAAAAATGTTAGAAACCTGTGCTTCCATGACTTTTCTTGATTTTCACAAACAAATGGAATGGTGCCAGAATTATATTACGAAAATGTCCCTGAAAGCCTATATACAAGGATGTATGGGTACTATACTACCCAGGGATACCTGATGTGCAGACAATTTGACACTTTTCTAAGTCAACATTTCAATGTAATTTTAAGTGCAAAATTTGTTTGGCCAGATATGACCACCGATACCTCATGTGTGAAGAGTCTTCCAATACCATGACTTGATCTGAAAAAAAAACGGATCTAACGCGTGCATGACGTTTTCTACGCACAAACTAAAAATCCCCTCTAAAAAGCCCCTGTACATTTCGCTGGGCAGATACAAGATTTTCATGTGTCCCAGGAAGATGTATGCAAATTATGGGCAGCGTTATGCCCTATATTTGCTGACCCGTATAGAAAAATAAGGTTTCCTGAGGAGGGTACATGCGAATCGTGCTTTCAACTGGGCAAAATACGCATGCATAAACATTTTCTTATATTAAGACTTGTTGATCTCCTGGTGCATGGCACATGTTTAGGTTGTATATCCCAATGAAATATAAATCTTAACAAATATAGACTAAGGCCTACGTGGACGCAACATGGCTAACATCCATAATCCACTTAGACATCGCATGTTCGATGTGGCTAGCACTTGTATTAAAGTATTATATTACTATAAAGATGATGATGGCACTTTCTGACAAGGTCTTGCACTGCCAAGGCAGGATAATAGGAAGCTAAGTACGTTTGCATTATTCGCGGACAAACGCTTCCACATTATTTGCAGCAGTTGTGCTTCGAAGGATGTGCGGGATGTGGACACCAACACCGGTTCGTCGAACGCGTGATGCTTGTATTGAATGAAAACACACACGAACAAGGATTCAGATAAAGGCACAAATGAACGAATTATATGCACCATTTTTACGTAACACAGATTTAAGGCTATTCACACAGACAGTGTCGTGCAAAGGTCTGGTGATGCCCGGGGCGACTGCTTGATTGGATGCCCCCTGCCGAATTCTAGTATTGAGCAGTGGCGTTTGGTGGTCATTGTTACTGGATATACGATGTTTGTGACGTCACAATATGACGTCGTATTCACATTTCCAAACCAACGTTTTGGCGAAATTTGTTGACACAACATGTATATTCAGGGACGCCGGAGGAGCGGTAGAGCATCGCACGATGTGGAACAAGTCACGCCACTATCAGTTTGATTGGGTGTGCTCCGCACATCCAGAGTACAGGTCCCTGATATTGAGAAGTTCAGAATTACTGACATTTCAACACGTAAAAGGTGTTGACAAAAGTTTCGAAAAATTAAATCCATGTAGCATGTGTTAGTAGCCTTACAATAGGAAAAATGAAGTTACAGCATTTAAATTTTTGTAATTTCAGTCTTTGTATGCCCCCCTGCCTTGGATGCCCGGGGTCGGCGCCCCGTTTGCCCCGCAACACCCTCTGCACGCCAATTTAGCTGCATTCGGAAAGTTATTTCTAAGAAGTCACAAGCAATATCCTTAAACAAATTCAGAATCATTTGCTTGATCTTTCACAGAGTAGGAACCGGAATTTAACCTCACAGGGAGCTTTTTCAAAAATCAATTAAGCTTTTTCTGAAACGATCTGCACTTGCGTCGAAATCAACGTGATGTTTTAAACTGGCCAAGTTATTGATATTGCATTTTAGTTACAAAATACTACGTTTTTTGATGAAACTAAAATCTGTATGTTCAGCATGCTGTTCAACCTCAAAATATAATCACAACCACAGCAGCTAGAATACAACAAAATGCAAATATCCATTTGCGCATCGGCGAACAAAACGGGCAAAGCTATTTCATTCATTGCTTCTTGATAGGTTGGGAAAACGATTTCTTGCTGTACGCAAGATCAAGTGATGGACCTGGATTCAAACCTATATACTTGTACCAAGAGACAACAAAATGGTCCGGAAGGCTTTTAAGCACCGATGCACCACACAAGCCGTACATCAATAAAGCTTGGACGAAATATTTTCCAGGTATAAGGGTTTTAAAAAAGCTTTTCGTGTCAAGGATTAACGCAAAACTGATGCAAACCTCAGAATATGTCTCATAGAACAACCAAGCAACTTGAACCATTGGAAACCATTTGCAAGAACCATATAAATAAGTGCATTATCCTGAAAATTCTATGATAAATGAAAGCAAACCAGAAGTTCATTGACAAAACAAAAACATAGGATTTCAAGAAAACAGAGCATACGGTTTCAGTTGGACAATGTTCAAAAGTTTTATCACCAAATCCATTCTGCGTTCTGACACGATTCGACCTGCGACGCGACACTAGTACGCTAGGCTTTAATTAACATAAAATCGCAGTTACCATCTGCAGAAACAAAGAGCATTGTCAAGAACACGTAATAGAGACAACAAGAAGGGTCGCTCAACACTCGCCGTGAAGTACGAACGCTAACTGCCCCGAGCTGTCGTGGCAGCAATCAACGTTCCGCGAATAAACAAATTAAAGCGGCGAGGCAACAACACACGAATCTCCACACGTTCCAGCATCAGTTGCTATGTTGGGCTTTGCTGTATTTGTCACTTTAGCTGTATTTAAACCAAAGGAATTGACGAATATTTGTAATAAAGGAAATGCTACTTTAGTACAGTACTTGTAGTACAAGAGCTTTTGTGGTAATGCAAACTCCGAATGCCTTCGAAAATTTCTGTCGAATAATTGCCATCTACATTTTCAGGAAATTCGCGTGAAAATCGAAAATCTGCGTCTTGACACAAAAAATGTTTCAAATTTAATTATAGCGAAATGGGAATAGGCCGATAAAGCTGTTTAGCCGTTCTCGGTTTTCTATTCAAGAATAGAAGATTGATGTCTTTCCAATGCCCAGCACTATCTTTCTAATACGTTTATTCCGAAAAACGCCACTAATCATGCGACACGACTTTTTCTTATTTCAAGTTTGTGTTTTGGTTGAATTTCGTTTTTATCAAAATATATCTAGTCACTGAAAGCAATACCTTGGAAGGGTGAATAACAAACGTAAACTGTAAATCCATATCACGTATCCTCGACAAAACTATACAGGTGCAACTGAGCCAAGACACAATCAGGTTTCAATAAACATGCCAAAAAATTCAATAACTACCTCTTTCACCAACACCAAGCATTTAGCTTCCACCAGTCAAATCAACCGACAATATTTTTTCTAGGAAACGTATTTCACGTAACACTAGGCATCCTCAGTCCATAAAACTGCTACCATTGCTTACAGGTGAAACGCAGAAAGACTAAGGAGCAGATAAAGCAAACAAACTAACAACCAAAATTAATAAATCAAAACTTAACCCGCAGCACGTAAAACTTGAAAATAAGTCGTTCTCCATAACTGCTTTCCCTAAAACTTGAAAACTTTCTGACGCCAATCACAGATGAACAATATCATAGCTGCGAAATCAATCAAATCACAGCAATTAACAATGCTTCGATGACTCGAGGCAGCAATGGAATGCATCTGCAAAAAGCTCGTGAGGTCGTACACTTTATATCGTGAGGTCGTACAGTTTATATCGTGAGGTCGTACAGTTTATATCGTGAGGTCGTACAGTTTATATCGTGAGGTCGTACAGTATATAGACATACTTTATAAAGGTGCTTCAAATGGTAAGCCTTGGGCAGTTACCAAGAACGGAAAATAAACAACTATATGTGTGGTAAGAAATGTGATCAAACCATTCAGCAAAACGGAACGGCAAAACACAGCAATAAACAAAAATGACAAAGCATATCAATTAACAATGCAAGTTGGAAAATAATACTGGGTAAGAATCATTTCACAACCGGGAGGATGGTCGTTTGAATATTAAACTGCGCGTTTGACTTGCTAAGACATTTATATTCACAGGCATTCAGAGAGTGAAAAAGGTAGATCTTCAAAAGTAACTGTGTAAAGTCATTAAGAATAGTGGTTTCTTTGGGGTGCTATGAAACACTGTATAGTGTAGCGAAAAGGCTGTTATTCCCTTTATCTTGTTTGTTCCAACTTCAGTCAATTATCCTGCATGTTACATTTACTTAGAGGTTAAATGAAAACAAAAAAGAAACAAATAAAATATTTACTTTCATTTAACTTAACCTTCATTTTTGTTTTTTTGTTCGAAAAAGGTATGGGAGCTGAGTTCGTTATTGATTTTTAGCTTTTCTTGTTGCACACGGGTTTTGTGTATAATATAAAATATTTTGTGCGCAAAAATTAATTTTGCAGATATCAACGTATTCATAGGAGCCAGATATAACACGACTGTCAATCGATGGTTGTGGAGCGATGGATCTAACGCTCCTTTTCCTTCGGATGGTTTCAATAAATGTCAACAAAAGGCTTGGAAATATGGGGAGGTTTGGTGTTTAACAAACGTGGATTGTGACGCGGACAAGGCTAAATATATGTGTGAATTGAGAGGTATATCAAAGAAAGGTTTATATAGCTTCATTTCAGAAGAAACATTTAGTAATACGTTTTTGCAGATGTTTTTAATCTTATTGTGATTCGAAGAACCTGCAATCCTTCAATTATTGACGTGAAATGGGATTTTAGATTGAAACAACTTACTGATGCAGTTAATGGGCTAAACGTAACGGTAAGCATGGACCATTGGAAAAACCTTACACATTTTCATTTGACAAATCGGTTCTTATTTTTTATCAGGTTACTCTTAACATAGTCGGCTTTTCCAAACCAAAATCAGTTCCATACAACGTTTTGTCAACGAGTTTGACATCACTCAAACCACGGACAAGCTATGATATTAAGGTAATTTGGCGTTTATGCCCGTACGTCATAAACAGCACAGAACGTTTAGGATTAAGATGAGACAGCTTTGAAAAAGCTCCGAATCAAAATTTCAGTGAGATAAAGAATGTAACTCAAATGTATTCAACCTTACTTCACATGATTCTTCACCATCATATCACGCTTTTTTCGTGAAAAAAATAATTGATGACAAAAGACTACACCAAACACACAGACTATCTGCGGAGTGTCGACATAAACTTTGCGTAATCATTGGACCGTTTGATACGAACTGAAATCTATCACATTTCTACAAAACTAAATTATTTACACAAACAATTTTTTTATCGAAATTGCACTTGCTGAAATTTTTCTGATAAACTTACTTATTTTTCGTAACTTTATTTTCTGCAAAACTACTTTTCAAATTACCTTTCATCATTATTGTTTATCATCAACTGTCTTTGCCCCATTTGTTGTATAGGAAGAAAGGGCAAACCAACACCGACGCACATATTTCAAAACAAGATTAGAATACACATAGATACAGACGCTCCATGTAACACTCAAAAGATGCTCATGGTTAGGAATTTCAACTTTTAGAGATAAATGTTCTCAACACTTTCTGCTTTTTCTTCGTACAGAACGGGAGCCATGACGTCATTATGCAACACCCAAGCAGGTTGTCTTGTCATCATAAATATGAGCTCAACTTCAAGATCTATAGCTGGAATAGAGTTTTAATCTTGAAGCTACTTTAGTATGAAAACCTTTTAATTGCTGTTTCATTCAAGTATCAAAGGGGATTTGCAGTATGACCATTCGGGTTATACCTGACTCATACGCCGTTTGGTTATATTTGTTTAAGACTAAACCCTGGGTTCTTAAGCTGCGGGGTACATCCGTGCAAGGTTCGCAAAGGGGGGAGCGATTATGGCAGCGACGTGTTTGTGAAAAGCAGGATGACAAATAAATTGTTGTTCTGTTTTTGTGTTTGATTTTGCGGTCAAGTGAGGCGCGAATATCATCAATGACTAACACCAAAATTGACGCGCCTCAAAACGTTTAAGAACCTATGGACTACATGTTGCCAGGTGCAGTGATTGTTGCATATCTGCATGTGAAATAAACTCAATGCAAAGGATCTCTTTTAGACGTGTTGCGAAAGTACGAGTACGCATGTTTTACCGATGCAGTAAAGACAGTTCTCATGATGATTGCAAGGGCGAGAAGCCCAATAAACCAAAGAGTCTGTGAGGCAACCGCCATTCAGACCCCGTGCGGAGGACGATGCAGGAGGAAAACTGTTCCGACTCAAAATGGGCAAAGCTGAGTTTGCAACATGCACGATGTTCCTTGAGCAACAAGGGGAAAATCAGTGTGCGAAATATTTCAAAAATATTTCAATTAGCATTGTTGTAATTTACTAATCTGAGGAGGTAAAATTTTTGGAAATTTTGAAAGTTTAATATGAAGATGCATTAGGTTGTGACACAACTGTACGTTTTGTGTTTTATTATAGGATGACATTTCTTTGAAATCAGAAATATGCCTATAAAAAACAGCTTTGCTCGTAAATAAAACTTCTTGAAGAGCCCAGAACAGACGTAACTTGGGGTTACATGCGTTTTTAAGTAAACAGAACTTTGTAGAAAGCATTGTGTATGATTTATGAATATTTATATATATATATATGCTCCTTCACCAAACGTTCGCTAAACAAAAAATGCATTTTGACAAATACTATAGATGCAATACTCTGCTAACATGAATATCTGCTCTTTCTTCAAGGTTTCTGCTGTTTTCGGGGGATGTTCATCAGTTGCTTTGGAATCAACTCTGCATTTAACAACTGGTTACGACATTCCTCTTCCAGTGTCTTCAGCTTACATCTTGTCACCATATGACTGCATTGTGGAGATAACAGTTCAAGATGGCGACCAGCAACACATGAAAGCGACACACTATCAGGTCATTTACACTTTATACAGCAGGTGAAAGCGTATAATGTTTGCCTAATGATTGTTTCCTGATTAAATACCTGTTTCTAACACAGATCGAAGCTACGAGTCCCATGAATACAACAAAGCATTTATTCAAAGTCACTGAAACATCGAATGAAAAACTCATACGATTGAAAATACCTGTTGATGGACACGGAGTTGAGCAAAGAATCTCAGCGAAGGTAATAAGTGTTCTGAGGAATTTCTAAGCGTGTTTGATTATTTCTCTAACACTAATATTGCTTTTTTCATAAGATTCACGCAATTTCTCAAAGTTGCGAAAGTTCTGTCAGACAGATTCAAGGTTTCTGCATTTCACCAGGTAAACTTCATGTGGTTGAAACTTTTAATGCAAATTTTCGTTTCCACAAGCTTTGGTTGCAAATTGCCATGACCAAACTTGCAAACATCATCAAAATAATCATAGTTACCGCAAGCTTTGCTTGCGAACTGCGCGAAGGCTCAATGCAGCAAAATTATTTAAAGGATGCTCATGCAGTGTCTACTTTGTTTGCAAGGCTGCAACGAAATTGTAATGACTTTTTGCCTTCAGCTTCCTGTGAAACGGCAACCGTGGTTTCACAAGATTCTGTTCTTGTGTTGCCTGATGGAATGTATGATGCAAATGATGCAGAAAACAAATGCACAGAGTTTGGAGGAGTTCTTGTTTCAGCCGCATATGAACGAGTAAGGAAGAGACTGGTCACTGCAGCTCAGGGAAAGGATGGAAAGGGTGAGTGACTGTCACAGATTTACAATATTATAAACAATAAAATCTTTGTTAATCGGTAAAGTGAACAGATTCTGCCACCAGCTATGTTCTTAACAATGGACTCTGTACATCATGAGTAGACCCTAGCCACGTTCGTACTTATGGAGGGTTTTCCATGGAAGCATTTTCCATTTTGTAGCAGAGCAAGATCTTCCACAAATTCGTGGAAGATCTAACAGATCATTGGCTTTGAATCGCCGTTTTAAGAAAGAAGGTCAATGTTGACACGAAGTGGAAAAAATAAGGATATTGCTTTTAGCAAAAACATAATGATTTTGCTTTCGGCCCCATGTCGAATACCTAGTGTGTAGATGAAGATTTGACAAAAGAGGCACTTTTAAATTTATAACATGAACCGACAAATTTACGGTTTATTTGTCACTACAACCAATGAAAATCCGAATAACAATGCGTTAGCTACACCAGTAGTCGCATATATTTACTTCTCAATAGCAGCGGTACTTTTATATGGACTTTGCAATACATTCACCTGTAAAGGCTGATTCTCAAGAAAACATGGAATTTTCTATTTTTAGACTAAGTGGCAGAAATATTTGATCATGCGGAAATTAAAAAGCGAAAATTGGAATTCGTTTCAGACCCTTTTTTTCTGAATGATGCGTCTAATTTTCAGATATAATGAGAGTGTGGATTTTTTATGATGAACTAAACCCTCGTTTCACAAAATATTCTTCCACTTCAAATGAAACGAAGCCATGGAGAAGCACGAGTAGACTCGGTTTTCTTGGACACGTCGATTTATACAACAAGTAATTAAAAGATTGCGCTGTTTAGGAGTTTTCTGTTTGAGGAAGTTTATACTGTGAAAAACTAAAACGTTTCTGCTAAAAACGTTAAGAAAACTAAAACGTTTCTGAAACACTAAAACGTTTCTAAAAAACTAAAACGTCTTCCAGCATTTGAAGTTATCGAATCATATTGAGCTCATCACAAATTAAGAAATTGCCTTATAGTTTGCTTGAAAACTTTGGTGCCAGTAATTATTTAGTTCCATACACTTCCAAACATGAAACCTGAACAAGTCCTTTGTTACATTCAGCTAAAATTTGGTTCTGGATTTGTTGCGATTGCCTGACAGCAGAAATAAAGTTTAATAAATATTATTGATCAATTTGCTTTTGATGAGAACTGAAACGTTGGTATTAACTGGACTCATGAAGCTAACCGTAGACACAAAATAAATTACAAGGAATTTCGTGACCTTTTCGGAAATCGTTCGATCGGTTGATACTAAAAGTTCCACTACAATTATCTTCTGAATTCTTACCACTCGCTTTTTAAAAGTTATGAAAGAAAAAAATATCGCAAACCGGCCCATTACAGCAATTTGGCTGAAAAATATTAAGCAACGTTCCTCCATCTTTGCTTAAATTCACGGTGAATACATTACACAAAAGCTTGACTATCTTTCACTGTTCCTTTAAATGAGCATTTTCGTCATTTAAATACGTTTTTGTTGTTAGGATTTTCCCTCATGCCATTTTACCGGTTTATTTCTGTCGGAAATCTCAAACAAAGTGGAGAGTTCAGATAATACCGTGTGGGTCAGGTAAGATTTTTGGTGCTAATGAAGCAAAAGAATTCTTGAAAAGATCTGATTTCTAAAGAAGATTTAGAACACTTTGAAAATGATCATAACAACCAGTATAAAGTTTTGTTTTTATTGAAGTCTTCCAAACTGCTTTGCAAATTCATTAGACTAAGCAGCACTTTTGAAAGCTTTTCCGTATGTTCTTCATTTTGCAATAACAACCATTAGGTTGAAAACCATGTCTAAAGTGAAATACCTGGCTTCAAAGCACTTACGAAATGTGTTATTACAAAATGTAGGTTGGATTGAAGACATGAAACTCTATGGAGGCAGAAATAGCTTTGCTGGTTCACAGACAGTCTACATTTATACCGATAACCAGAATCCTTCTCCATCCTGGTCGAGCAGGTTACTTTCTACAAACAGAGGTTTTGGGACATACAAAACTTACGATGGAAAAATCTATTTACCAGGTTGAATTTTGTTCAAGTTTCTTGTTACATTAGACGGATGACGACGTACATGCTTTACGAACTAAAGCCTTAAAGACTTCACAGGTCATATTCCTGCCACGAATGCTGCAGAAGTATTCAAAACAGTGTGAATATTAAACACTTTAGAACATCAATTTTGTTAAACTTCTCGTCTTATCATCACATCAAATATCGAGCAGCAACAATCACAACTTTCATACGTTTTGTATTTAATTGATACTATTGACAACGTTCAAATGCAAGGCAAGTATTGTCAACTCCGTGTGTTTATTCCGCAGTTCAGCAGATCATCATAGGCGCTCGTTTCGAACCAGCAAAGAAACGCTGGAGTTGGAGCGATGGAACAACGGCTGGATTCGACACTTCCAACTTGCTTACCTGCAAGCAGAAGTTCCTTGATTATGTCGATGGATCAAAACTGAACAACGCAAATTGTTCCGGGGAACTGGCACCATATGCATGTCAAGTAAAACGTGAGTTGCGTGTTGAGATATGAGAAAGAAAACAATGACTAAACTTCTTACTACAGTATTGGTTGACTAAACTTCTTACTACACTTCTTACTACACTTGCTTGAAATGACTAAACTTCTTACTACACTTCTTACTACACTTGCTTGAAACAAGACGACAAACAACGCGAAGCTTAGCAATGCAAGTAATCGCAAGAGACAGTGTAACACGAATTGCAAGTGATAGAACAATTATTCCAACTGTTTTATCCTGCCAGGTCTATCTCTTTCAATCCAATCGATACTCGTACCTAAATAGTTTATCATCCAGTTTCTTCTTCCAGCGAAAAAAGCAGGAATTTTTTTTCCACCAACTAACTTCGTTGATAGTTTAAGAGAGAAATTGGAAAAATTTCCAATGCAGACAAATACCAGATCACAATATGAAACTGTTCCGAAGGCTTGCGAGTCCCAGCACGCTTTTATGTGGAAAACATGTTGATCACAAACGCTCAGATTCAAGGTTCATATTTCATGGATCAGAAGTGTTAAGCTACTCAACAAACATGAAACAAGTTGAACGAACGGGAGATGTAGACACGTGCTTGGAAGCAGTGCTTGGAGACAACAATCACTGAATAAAGCAGCAATGGACAAAATGGGGATGAAAATACTGGTGGGGAAGAAAGCAGATTTTCAAACAATTTACAATGTAACTTCTTTTAATTATAAAAAAAACACATACATTGCAATCTTCACCCAATTTAATACCAGAAAAGACTTAACATTGACAAAAAACAACATTGCAGATGACAATGTCGATACAAATTTAGTTGGGAAGTTGCAACACTCCCTGCGCTCCGGAATCTACGCTATGAAAACAGCCATCAACTGCAACGACCTTTCACATTCATAGAGATGTTTCAAGTGTTACAATATGGGCAAAACGAATCGCGGAGCATTTTTCTCGCTCTTGCTTGTCGTTGCTTCAAAGAAACGATTCTTGTAGCCAAACAATCCAATTCCTTTCGTTGTTATTCAGCATTTTCCGCCGGATCACCTGTTGGTTTGAGATTTACCACCTTGTCAACCAACGGAGACTATGACGTATGCGACTCATAGTTTTGTCGAACATAGTTCGGAGACGGATCCTTGTCACAAACGTCTTGTGGAACATTGTCATACAAAAGTGACTTACGTATATAACAAGAACACATTCCTGCTAGCTACATCATTAGCAGCTTTTCTAGTTCGAATGGCTACAAGGACAAGGGAATTTGCACTCTGTGCTTAATTCCCTTTCAGTCGATTTTCCGGAGTGAAGATGCATAGACGAACGTGAAATCGATTTCCTATCGAAAAACCTGCTGATTAATTCTACTGTGTTTCCTTAGAGGTGCATAGAGTTTTTAATTTCTGAAGAAAATCTTCGGCAAGTTCACGAGAATTTTTCTTGAAAGCAAATTCTTACTTATGTCCAGCGAAAACTCCATTAAGAATTTTTACTTTGTGCCTAAGCTTGGGTCAGCCTCTCCGTAAGTTGTGCAAGCACCGATACGCGCATTAGCAGCAGTGTTAAGTTAGTTCATGTAATAACCAAGCTTATTCTCGTCTGTGATATTATCAAGTTTTCGCAGACCGCATTCGAAAGGGTGCTTAAAAGAAATGCCACTTTCTCGTGCATTCGATCGCATAGGTGTAGAAGCAGGCAAATTTCAGGGGTGAGAAGGATTTTTTCCCAAATTTACCCAAATGTGCCCGAAAAAATTTTGGGCCTCATTTTCTGCAAACATTTTCTCAAACAGACCTTCTTTTGGGATGACCTCCAAAAAACGGTCTTCATGATGTGATTCTGCAAATGTTGGGCTCCATTTTTTTCAAAGTGAACCACGTTGGGCGCCATTTTTTCCCAGATTTTCAGGAACTTTGCAAAGGTTTTACGCAGATTTTGCTCAGATTTAGACCGATTTTGCCCGGATTTTCACAAAATCAAACCTTTTGGAGGTGCTCTTGCACCCCTGCATCCCCGTCTCATTTACCACTGTTTCGACTGATAACCGCACATTGGTGAACACTTACACTTTCTAAACATGTAAGAATCAGTATATATTTTGCAGTTTAAATACAGTTGATTTACATAAAACCAAGCTGTGTTTTCCTCCAAAGTTAGAAAGCATAAAACGTCGCGAAATAGATAGGAAATAAATGACTTTTCATTGAACTTGAACTGAAGGACGACGCCTCTGAGTCTGTTCACAGCTGAATGAAGTAATTTTTTCTTTCTCGAAATTGTCATATTTAAATGAGGAATGAAGCACTAAATCAAAGAGTTGCAACATGCTCTGAAAATTGCGTGCTTACTCAGTTTAGATAACCAAATGATTCATCATAGCAATGAGTAATATAATAAAAGTGTTGTTGGTTTTTGTTGCATTTGACAAATTGTTCCAAACAATACCACATTTTCAGTGATTGCATCCGTCTTTGCTGAGAAGTGCGAACCAACTGTTATGCAAATCACGTGGTTGGAAAGTTTCACAAAGTTGGTGAAGAAAACCGGACATAAGATCAGAATGAAGGTAACAGAGAAAATAAATTACCTCTGCGGCAAACGTGGCATTGACGAGGTTCATGACGGAATATATTATATGCATTAAGTTGGAGACAGTCAAACAAGTTTACTTGTGCCATATCAAATATTACCCGAACTCTTAGAAAGTATTATTTGATTTCGTATGTGGACGCTCACCGAACCTAAACAGCGATTTTACAAAACCGAAACCTGGTAAAAACTGCGACATACTGAAGGGGAAACAAAATCTTCGGTTCCAATGAAAAACGGAAGTGACGTTTTTCAAAAGGCTGTGTGCAGATTAAAGTATCCGTGTTGAAAATTTGCTTCTTCACAATAAATGTCACTACGGTCACGTTTTAAAAATAAATCTTTACTTCATATCTCCTTTTACCAAAAGGAGAATATCAGTGAGAACGAACGTTTAAAAATTGGGGATAATGTTTTTACATTTGTTCCTGAGGCTCCAGTACTCTCTATAGGCAAGAGGTTTTAAAAATGTGTGGTACGCATTCCTTCGAAAATTCAAACGATAACATCAGGAGGAACAAACGAAATAAAACAACGTATCAGCTAAAATCCACGAAAAACGAGAAAACTCGCATATTTAACAAAACATTGAGATGCAAAAGTAATTACTTTTTTGTACAGAACGTGCATCAAAACCCCGTTACGATGTTTGGTTGTTTCCTTACTGTCAAGAACTCGTAAGTCATAGATAAACAGGTGATGGGCGTGTTACTACAGTGGCTTAGCGAGATGCACTAGTTAAAAAACTAATTTCCCCCAAAAAATTTTCGTTAAGTTAATCTTAGATTCATAAGAGACCCAATCGCCTGTTTGCAGGTTATTATACTTTCAAAAAGAGCCTTACACCCGTCATTTGTTATGCCTCAGAAAAACTGGGAAACTCATGAAAGAACAGATTTCCAAGGTTTTCCAACAAATTTAATCCAACTAATTTGATGGACGAAAAACTGACAGATCCTGGTTGATATAGACGAACACATAGATGCAAAATTCTCAAAAATTTCAAATACGAAATTACACATATTTTGCCATACAAAATAAACCAAAACCCCTATTCAAAATGGGTTGTTTGTCTCTCTTCCGCAAACGGTTCGTGATTTATCACTAAAAAGTGATTCTGAGCCACTTTTGTGGTTTTCCTTGTCGTAAAGCATCAACAACTTTATTGAAAAGTTGACTTTATCATGCAAAGTTCGAAACATACTCAAACATCTTAATATTTTACTCAGATAACTGCAACAGACAAACAAGGCTATACTGCTGTGTTTGAAACTGGGTATCTGCAACGCAGTGTTCGACTTGCATCATTAACTGAAGGAAAAATGTATTTCGTTAAAGTGAGTTATTTCGTTGAAATGTGTGCTAAACGTTTGAAATGTTACTGGAAATAAAGGTAGTGTGGTTCTTTTGTAGTGTTCATTACCTAAAAATGATTAAAAAAGAAACAGAAAAGATCATGCAACCATCACGGACATGCCATTCACGATGATCTATGGCATGTACAGAAGTCACAGACGAAACGTCATTGAGAGTAACATGCGCTTCAGTGGTTGATTTCAGGAGTCCTCGAGATATCGGTTGTGTTCATTGATCTTCACCGGCAACGGTTATTTTGCCCAAGTGCGGACAGGTTCTTCCTAGGTCGTGTTCCAGAATGAGCTTTGTTGATTTTTCTTTGGAAAGCTGATATTCCGTCTGCCATTTTAACACGGGGTTGGCTGTGGACATAAATAGTTCACCTTCCGCTCAAAGGAAAACAACCGGTCGGTGCAAGGTGAAACTTTTTCAGGTGAAACTGAAAAACGTGCACTGTGCGAGAAGCTTGATCTGTCCGTCAATACCTGGTAGCATGAAAACACACATGCGTATAAGTCTCTTGATAGTTTGTGAATGCCCTGCTGCTGTGTGCTTATGTTTCGTCCTTTTTTTACAAGCACTTGAACCACCACGGTTATTCCTGCCACTCAATGACACCATCTGCTGGAGTTTTGAAATCTCAGTATGTACAAAACTCAAGTACTCTTGGTTAAACCTAGAAGTCAAGTCGTCTTGGGACTTTGGGATTCATGAACTGGCATAAAAGTGGCTGGTCTACTACCACCACAGCGTTGCCACAAATATTTTCAGTCGACTTTGAAACATTTATTTCAGATTGATTTCCTTCCATGCAGAATATAACTGACTCGTTCAGCGTAGCGAAGTGCTGTCCTGGTAGTTCCAGCACAGATGTTTAATTACACCAAAATGATTTCAGCATTCGTGGCGTGATAAGACAGTCAGGGCCGGCCATTAAGCCGATGCAACCGATACAGATTCATTGGGCCCCGCACCTCTGGGGGCCCCGCACCTCTGGGGGCCGCGCACCTCTGGGGGCC
>Ga0210059_1004730_pt1 | contig 21979 bp, 9 predicted proteins | sample Ectturendosymbi2_FD_188042 | JGI IMG/M metagenome (GOLD analysis project Ga0210059, IMG submission 188042) | Ecteinascidia turbinata endosymbiont from Florida, USA - Sample 2 (SPAdes) (version 2) | ecosystem: Host-associated > Tunicates > Ascidians > Unclassified | place: Key West, Florida...
AGCCGAAAGTGATAGTTGCCTTGGCGACAGGACAACACGGTCGGTAAAGCAGATGGTGACGTACGTGACGACAGTAAACAAGAATTCGATGTCGGCAGGGCGTTCTTGGCTGTGGGCGGTCTGCTGGTGACGCGCCTGGCAAAAGCACCTGCACGTAATTCACACGCGGGAGGCGTTTGTGAAGGCGTCGACCGTTTTTCGGGTGGTTTCCGTGTTTGTGCCCCAGAAAGCATATGTTCAAATGCGATTAGTGTCAACAAAGCACGTGCGCCAAGGCTAAGCAGCAGGTTGGATCATTGATTTTCACGCGTCAGGCGAAAGCGGCGCTCAAGGCTTGGTTCAGTCCGCGGGGATTTAGGATATTAATTATACATGACGTGTTGGCGCAACGCGCGAAGCCGCGGAACTATTCAAGCGAAATCGCAGCGCCGTCAACAACAGTCGATCTTACCGGTGCAACGAATGTCCGACCTTAGTCTGAACCTACTCGTCAGAACTTGTCGTGTCACAGATAACTACAAGTACAGCACTTGATATATACCGAGCCGATCTGAGACTGATCGTCTTGACTACTTAGGCAAGCGTCACTGGCTGCGCGATAACATCTCGGCGATCGCGACATCAGTGATGTCAGAGATTCGCCAGGCTGCGCAGCATATGAGGTCAAATCGCAACTGACCGTCGGGGTCGATCTCGAAGTCGTCGGCCGACAGCTTTTCGTGCCCGTAAGCGATGAAGATATCCTCCTCGCCGAAGAAGTCCTGCAAGCTGAGCACCTGCAACGACGAAACTACTCAGCTGAGAAACAACAGCCTGCGCGCTTGCACTGCTGCTGGAAACCGGTCGCACATGACAAAAGCGCCTGAAACACAGCGGAACGACGTGCGAGTTGGTTTTGGCAAAGTGATCTGAAAAAAGTCTGACGGCCGAACACGATTATTCTCGATCAAACCAGAGTCAAATACGTGGGAAACTTCCCGAAATATTAGTGAACACCAAAGAAACAACGTCGTGAATTTGTCAACAAGACATAAATTTCAGCGGACGTCTTTCCTAATGCAGCTGCTGAGCAGTTCCTGCTTCTGCTTTAAACATTTGTATAGAAAACTGAAACAGCAGCACAAACTACGGTCGCTGGCCCCACACGCTAGTGCTCAAGCAGAGCACCTGCTTCACAAACCAGAGACCACACGCTCAACAACGTCCAATCACTGTTTTGTGAGCGCTTAATGAACCTGATGTTTTCCATAGATAACATCGTATGCTTCGCAGCTGTAAAACGCTTTGGGCATTTGACGAAGCACATGCGGAACAGCGTCACCGTTGCCTTGGCAACATCCAAAGATCGCATTGCGCATATTTGCAGCGTAATCGAACGTGGTACTGGAAGCAGATTGTAATGAGAACCCAGGAACACGAAGTACAGAGCGCAGCCGAGATAACCAGGCTGTCAGGCATTTTTGCAGAGTTATAGGTGAACAGACACGCGGGTATTTCAGCCAAGTATCGAGAAAACATCGAGAAGAAACGTACACTAACGGTTACCGAATAAACATCACATATCCTAAGACTTAAAAAGTTACAGAATACGAGCGCAAGACCACCTTAACCTTCTCTGACAACGCTCGGCGCACTTTACCTGGTTGCCTTCAATAGAGTAGATCTTGCGAACCGTTCCAGTGTCGAGCTTGATGTTTTTCGTGATGTCGTTCATCACTTGTTCGAGAGAATGAGCTGTTCTTCGATTGAGCAGCATTCTCACCTGAAAGCAAAATTACGAAAAGATTTGAAAGTTTTTAATTTGCTGGCGTAACACATCCAAACTAAGCATCTTTAGCATGACTGCCAACCACATCCATGGCAGAGTAGAGGCTGAAGTCCCAACGCCAAAAAAGGAATGAAGTAAAGTTCGCGTTCGCACATTTCGCGACACAATTGGATTTTTGATCTGAAAAATCTTCGTAATCAGGCTGTTGTGATCCCAGTTTTCCAAAAGTCTGCATGGTCCTTTCCTTTGACATATTGGCAATGGGCAAACGCGGCAATGCATTGAAATTGCCGCGACCACCAGCACTGTAGCGCACGAAAGGCTTGTACGCGCACTGTGAAAACGCTTTTTCAACATATTCAACAAATCCTCTCAAACAATGCTGTTATTGACGTCCGCAGGTTTTTTTTAAAGGAAAATGTTAGGTACCCGGTGCGGACCTGTAGGGACCCGATTTGTCTGATTCTAGGGACCCGATTTTCTCTGATTCTAAGGACCTGATGATAATTTTCTCCGTTTCTAGTGACCCGATTTTCAATTCTGGGGACCCGAATCGGGTCCCTAAAACACCTTAAAAATCCTGGACGTCCGATTAGATTCCGAAATATCAGCTGCAGCTGATGCATCGCTTATCCTCTGCATCGCTAAGGTAATTGTCGACTTAGCCGTGACGTACAAGGACTGATAGAGGACAGTTTCGAGGGAAATCGTTTTCGGGGGGAAAATATCGTCGAATCGCGCTGTACTCACTGCTTTTCTCGGCTTCACGCCGCTGCGCACGATGGTTATCAGCTTTGGCCGAATGTAGTCGCGGCAGTCTTTCTCCACAGGTCTGCAAAGGGCTTCCTGGCTGACACAATTGCGCAGGTCGTCGTGTAACCAGCTGCCGCTTCGTTCCTGGAAAGAGTCCGACGCAAACAATCAGGCTCGGATTTACTGGGAAGTGAAAGCATCAAAGCAGTTTTGAAGAGTCGCGTCGCAAATAGCAGCACAGTAAGCGAAAAACGCGAGCACAAGCAAAAGCTAGTCAATCCACTCAAGAGGTGCTTGTACACTTCGCACGAGATTGCAGCAACCGTGTACTGCTCTAGGAAGCAGCGTTCTCAGTTGCTGAAGCAGCAAGATACGGTCAGCAAGCAACTTTCTAAAGTACGTAGTTCACGTTGCAGTAGCTGTCCACGTAAGACAAGGATCTCTAAACTTTTTTTCCACAAAAGCTACAGTATTACATAACAGTCCGAGGGCCGGAAATCTTACGTAATGTCATTGCTTCGGGATATGGTACATTCTGCCAAATCAGTAAGTTTTTTTGTAAATTTAGTCTTTTTCCATTATTGGAAAAATGTCTCCGCGGGGCGAATTTGGCCCTGGGGCCGTTGTTTAGAGACCCCTGGCGTAGAAGAAAAAGCACAGCTCTTACACGACGAACCCGCAACGCTTACGAGCGTTTACAACGCGGTTCCACATTGAGCTTGAACTACGCGAAGAAACAATTGCACGTGCAATGCAGCTATTGGGCTGTGTTTACATTACGCAACACAAAACGTTTTATCATATTCGGCCTTATACCTGCTGCCTTAACCTCAAGGACAGCGAGCTTCCGGTCTTCACATTGTGACACCAGTTGGGATTGGTGTTCTGGGTGTAGTCGATCTTTTTGAATACTTCACTGCTCGCACAAACATAGCTTTCGCCTGTAGAAACAAAGCCTTACACGAAAATCAAACAACGCACTCACACAATCCCGCCAATCAACTGTTAACTTTAACCTCACCAGTCCTAAAGGAACTGACTTTTGCACGTTATGTTATTGTTACCTCATTGCTGAAATCATTTTCGCAACAGTTACATCACCGCACATGATGCTTTCAACATCTTGCAGACTCATTTACACATACATCGATTGGGCGTGAGCAGGTTTTTCTAAAATTCTACGACCTTTGTAGTGAAAGTGGATACTAAGCTTGAAACGCCCTTGTATTATCAAAACGACGCATGATTTTGGGAACGTCTGGTTAAGTGATTTCTAGAAAAAAAGGTTTATTGCGATCAGGCACTGTAGTTGGGAAAGTTTGAGGGCTCACTACGGGGAAAAGCGCATTATAATCGCCTGAAATATAGCTGCATCGTTCTCTGACGCGTTTCCTTGATGGATGGATATTGTTGCGATGACTTTCTAAGAGTTTTTTCTCCTTGTTCGTTCTTTGCGAAACTTTCAGTTGCAATGTGTTCAATTTAGCTACAAGTTTCTGCCGAATCTTGCTTTTTAGCTCTTTGATCAGACGTAGTCTATCGGTTGAAGACCAATCTTTTCGCTTTGCAGGTTTGCTCGACGTTTTGAATTGACCACTATCTGTTACTAAAACGATTGCAAAATCTACATGGGACTTTTTTTTTGGAAACCATAATTTTTTGTTTTTTTTTAACCCATAATTCAGCACTACCGTGGGAAGCAATGTAGAATCAAAAATGACCTCTGCAGGCCGATTAATCATAAAATTCATTGTACGTTGTTTCATGATACGTGTGTGACTGTAATGCTAAGTGCGGTTGAACTCGTGGTGAAAGAGCAGATGCTGCTGGTGAATCTTGTGCTAGAGCGGGGTTCCCAGCCCTGGGGGTACATTTGCATATCTGAATATCTGAAAGGGTACATTTAAGATCATCAATAAGATGGATAAATATATTTATTTCCAAAAATTCTAAAATATAGGTGTTGCATCAAAAATTCAGCGGATTTATGTTATTGTACTCAGCCCTTTTGCCATAAGAAATTTTAGGGGTACTTGTTCCGCTGTCGAAATGGTGAAGGAGTACATGTTAAGAAAAAGGTTGCGTACCCCTGTTCTAGAGTAATTGCTGCTACTCCTGGTGAAAATACAAAAATATTTTTGAACGTTCAGTTCTGAATATGTTCACATTTAGAAATATTTATGATGCTATCTGTTTCATTGCAAAATCAATCACGGTGTTTACCTCCTGATATATTAAAATCAACATGCAGATACAATTGCTGATTTTTCAACATATAAAATATATGTATAAATTTATGTGTTTACTGACAAGTGTCAGTGTGCCACTCTGCTTACACTACTCAATGCTTGTTAAACCTTTTGTAACAACATTAAAAACTGCATCAATATAGACCAGTGCTTCCCAACCGGTGAGCGGCGTAACAGTTCCAGGTGTGCTGCGGCATTGTTGAACCTGCTTTATACAGTTCTTCTAAAGAGGACGTTTCTCGTCACTACGTTTCAGCCGTTAGGTTTGGTGTGCCGCGTGAAGAAAACGGAGTTGCAAAGTGTGCCATTGCCAAGATAGGTTCCTATACAAAGCTATACCGTTGTTAGGATGGCAAAAAATTGAGTGATTATTTCATACACAGGGCACCAAAGAGTCATGGCACCGGGCACCAAAATACACAGGGCACCAAAAAAGAGGAGTCGAAGTTTTTTTGGTACGAACCCCATAACCCTGCGTGAAAGTCATTTAAACCAAATGTACAGTCTACTTTAGCATTGGTGAATTACGCAACGTTTTCACAGGCCAAGAAAACAGGACCCATGCACGCTCAGTTTCGCATGTGTGCGCACGGCTCAGTTGACAATTGCGTGCGATTCCAGTGAGCAGCAAACGCGGGCAATGAACGACGCTTTCAACATATCTTACAAAAAAACTACCGTGTTGTGTCGTACGAAATTTTTAGATCAGTGCAATTTAGTTGAACCAATCTGCAAAGTTTTGCTACTGACGGCCAAGATGCCGTTGCGCAACATTCCACTTCCATCTAACACGTACATTTTCGAAACACAGACGCAACGATCCAAGCGCATTGCACGCACCTTGTTCAAGTTCTTGTATTGAGTTGATCTTGTGAGCACCGTCCAAAGAAAAAACAACCCTTACGCCCTGAGGCAGATTAGCCTTGTCAGCCAGTCGTTTGGTTAGGTCGGCAAGAAGGACTTCAAAAGTGCGAAAGCGAGCGGGTGATATGACGTAAACAAGACCCTGGTGAAACCGATCTCCGTTCCGGTAGAAGCGAACCTGCAAGAGAGCCAGGTCTAGTCATCACACAATGCCAGCAATTTCAAGAAAGACTGATCTTACGTGGTGCATTTGAATATCAGTGATAAGGCAACCTTAACTATCTTTGTTGTGATTTTTAAAGCCTGTGGGCACTTCGGCAGGACACTGCTATTCTTCGCCCACCTTTTACAGCAACGGGCTTTTCTTACCCTGCTTCTTTCCAACCCTTTCTCACTGCTGGGAAGGATTTGTGGACAATTTTCAGCAAAACTTTACAAGCACAGCGCTTTGGGCTTTGCAGGTTGTGGCTTGCCCATTACTAATTTTAAACATGCAAACACTTTTAGTCATCACAAGTTTCTAACTCTTTGGCAGAGATTGGACAAACCAGCATATATGACATTACACCTACGGTGTTATCGTCGACTTAACATCATGAAGTGGTAACTGTTTGCCTTGTGCAACAGAAAGGCATTCCCATACCATCATAAGTTGCCAGAATCACTAGGAAGTGAAATGTGCAACTAGTGCTGTATATCTACAGTAGACACATCTTCAACTCGTTGAAAACAAAAACAACAAGAAGTACAGCTTTCATCACCATGTATATGGTTTACAAGCAGCTATCAGGTGGTAATGACTTGATCAAAAAAGTAATCTAGCATGTTTGGCACCGCACAACTTGCATTTTTCATACCAATTTTCTACTTATTGATTTTCTAAACAGCCTTAAGCATTACATACCATGGATAACTGCAATGACACCAACATAAAAGAGCTAAAAAAAACAAAACAAAAAGCATCTGCTCTAACTATGACAGCCAAAGACAAGACTACCTTAGTAGTGGCTAAACTTTTCACCTTTACAAAACAGGTTGTTACCATGAGCAATTGGATGCCACTGATCAAAAACAGCCAGTTAAGAAGTGACTATCTTTAAAACTCTTTCAAATAATCACATTCTACTCAAACTAATGAGCAAGCATGCCAACATCAAGAGCTCTTGTGAACAATGCTGGAATGTCAAACAGAAGTTCTGAAGTGAGTCAGGCAGCACTCAGTGTAGCCACATGAAACTTGGGATTCAACTGTTGTGAAACACATTTTTGACCAAATCCCTAAAGAATGGGTTGATCCTACAGCAAACAGACATGAGGATAAAAAAAATACCTGTTTGGTTTAATTACATTCCAATAACTGCTATCAAATTTGCAAAATCACTAGTAACATTATACAAATATATCAGCAAAAGCCCAAGAATATTGCTCCACATTTTTAAATGAAAATTTTCTTTCAAAAAGTTTGTTGAGGAAAATTAGCACCTTAGCTGCTGGGACAGTTCACATGGACCTTGGTTTCTAGTGTCATAACTTGCCAGGTGATTGAGTTAGAGACCTGTTCAAACCCTTAATAGATGCAGCGACTCTTCTATTTCGCAATGAAAACAAATTCTAGGTTTTGGATTTTTTGCGGGTGACGTCATAAGTGAGGTAGGTTTTAGGCCATTTTGGCTCACATTACCCAGCCAAAAGGCCCCAACTTCTAGATGAAACTTTTTGACTCAAGTTTTCATTGGAAACTAGGCTAGAATCCAAGTCTTTCGAGCCTTTGATAGGCTTTCTAGCATTTCTGCTTCACAAGTTACGGCCTAAAAACAGCAAAATATTTACTTCCCTAATTAGATGATTTGTTAATTTCAAACAGATAATTTTATTTGCACCAGGACGGAAACCTATAGTCGTTATGATTTAAAGCATAAAAATATAACTATACAAGTATCCATAAATGATTTACAATTGAACTATAATCAAAGTAATACTTGGAAGCTCTACTTGTTTCTTGAGCATCAGTATCAACCTGTGTCTTCCTTTCTATTAACTGCGGCGATTCTTGTCTACCCATATCTTCAACTTAAGCACTGTCTGTGCACACTGCACCAGTAACAAATATCAGCACGCATTGATGTTATTTAATGGAAATCGATTTCGCCATACAGCATCTTCAGTCCAAGCAAATTAAAAGTAAAAACAAGTGGAAGTACACAAAGCAATGATTATTACAAAACAAAGACAAAGGTTGCGTGAAAAACATATTGAGCTAATGTTGACAGTACCATACTGTAAATAAGCATTTAGAGTAAGCACAAACAAAACAAGACCAACTAGTAACAATAAGTTAAAACACACAGCAGGAGGAAAGAGCAATAAATGAGAGAAGAAAAAATGGTGCACCAAAACAAAAGTGATGACAAGAGCAACGTCTAAACAAGCGCAAGTCTATTATTTAATTCGAAGCAAAATAATTCTGTGCTTATTGATACTAGCGCTCATTTTGTTGAGCCACTTATCTTCACAAATATCAAGGTAATCACAGCTAGGTTGTTCTACGAACATGACTATAAAACATTCACTGATTATAAAACATTCAAAATCGACTATAAAGCATTCACTATAGTCACGTTCGTAGAACAACCTAGCTATGATTACCTTGATATTTGTGAAGGTAAGTGGCTCAACAAAATCAGCACTAGCATCAACAAGCACAGAATTATTTTGCCTCGCATTAAATGATAGACTTGTCCTTGTTTAGACGTTGCTCTTGTCATCACTTTTGTTTGGCGCACCATTTTTTCTTCTCTCATTTATTGCTCTTTCCTCCTGCTGTGTGTTTTAACTTATTGTTACTAGTTGGTCTTGTTTTGTTTGTGCTTACTCTAAAGGCTTATTTACAGTACGGTACTGTCAATGTTAGCTCAATGTTTTTCACGCAACCTTTGTCTTTGTTTCGTAACAATCACTGCTTTGCGTACTTCCACTCATTTTTACTTTTAATTTACTTGGACTGAAGATGCCGTATGGCGAAATCGATTTCCATTAAATAACATCAATGCGTGCTGATTTTTGTCACTGGTGCAGTGTGCATAATCAAAGTAATAAACATTTTGTATAAAGCTCAACTTCATTCCACAACAAATGCTTTTCAACTCTTTGAGGTTTATTCACAACCTGGTGTCTTTTGACACTTTGGATGACTTGCTGGACTTTCGAGTTCAAACATTATGATTAAAAGTAATAAAAATATTTGACTAATTAGCTAATTACTTAGTTTGTTTATTTTAGATCAAAACTTTTGAACCAGAAACGCTAGAAAATTGATCAAAGGCTCAAACGAGTCAACTCGAGCCTAGTTTCCAATGACAACTTCAGCGAAATACTTTGGCCTAGTGGTTGGGACCTAGGCCAGGTAACATGAGCCAAAATGACCCAAAAACTACTTCACTTATTACGTCACTCACAAAAAATCCATAACTCCCAACCAAACAAATTTTTTTCGAGTGCAGACTAGAAGACTGGCCGATCCGTTATGGCGTTGGTAAGGCAACCGAAAACTGCTGGTTTTAGGCTGAAATCTAGGTATGATATATCCGTAGACTGGCTGTCAAAGTGTTAAGCAAATTGGGACTATTGATTAACTCAGTAGTATGGTCTGCAATGATAGAAACATAGACCTGTGTTAACAGGGATCGGCAACCTCCAGACTGCAGTCTGATGCTGGTCTACGAAGAACTTGTTACTGGGCTGTGCAGAACCAAGGTCAAATTGCTCCAAAAATAACAAATTTTATTGATAAACTCAGCATACTTGCTTCTCTGTTGAAAATCCCATGGTTGTCATAGGGCTAGGCTTCACAAATCTAAGACTGTTTGCATTGTTATGCTGGTGCAAAAGTTTCAGTTTCAAGAATTAGTTAATTTGCATGCATGAAGCATTCATTATTTTATTGAGGGATGTCCACAAAATATTGCCAGGCTTAAGCTGGTTCATAGTGTGGAAAATGCTGCTGACGCCTGTAGAACAAATTTTGGTTAACAAAAAACAAACATCAATAGTACAACAATTTCTTCATTGCTGTTCAGCACACAATCTCAGATGATTTGCATAACATTCTTGTATATCTTAACACTTTTAGAGCCGTCTGGTTTCAGCGATTTTCGCAAAAAAAACAGCAGTTTTCGGTTGCATTACCAACGCCCTAGCTCCTTCGCCCATTGCGCTAGAGAGCTGTTCAGCGGCTCAAACGGATCGGCCAGTATAGTAGACTGCACTCGAAAAAAATTTTTTGCTTGGGGGGTGCGGTTTTTTTGTGAGTGACGTCATAAGTGGAGAACTTTTAGGCCACTTTGGCCCACTTTACCTGGCCCTGGGCGCCAACCGTTAGGTGGTAGTATTTTGCTGAAGTTTTTAATGGAAACTAGGCTACAATCCGAGTCTTTTGATACTTTGGATGACCTGCTAGGGTTTCGGGTTCAAAAGTTGTGATGTAAGTTAGTAAAAATATTTGACTAATTAGCTAATTAGATGATTAATTAATTTGTTTATTTTAAATCATAAGTTTTGAACCAGAAACACTAGAAAGTCGATCAAAGGCTCAAAAGACTCGGACTCGAGCCTAGTTTCCAATGAAAACTTCAGCGAAACACTTTGGCTTAGCGGTTGGGCCCGAGGCCAGGTAACATGGGCCAAAATGACCCTAAAACTACTTCACTTATGAAGTCAGTCACAAAAAATCCGCACCCCCCAACCAAAATATTTTTTTCGAGTGCAATCTACTAGACTGGCCAATCCGTTTGAGCTCTTGAACAGCTCTCTAGCGCAATCGGTGGAGGAGCTAGGGCGTTGGTAAGGCAACCGAAAACTGCTGTTTTTTAGGCCGAAATCCAAGTACGAATATACCGTAGGCTGGCTCTCAAGGAGTTAATGGTATCCTGCATCATGGGGTTGACTGATTAAAGCTGCACAATTAGACATAGTAAAAAAAGCTGGTGCATAATATTTACGCAAGCTTTGTTGGTGCAAAGATTGAGGATTGTTTCAAATTTTACCCATTGTGCTTTGTTTTGAACAATTACAGTTACCCTTCTATCACTACAGTTATTTTTACCAAAGTGTTGTGTGAATTTCATATTGAAGCAGGTTCAAGAACATATTTCCACAAAAATTGCAACCCAACTCAATTAATGCATAAAAACAAAAATCTGTTCACTGCAATCTGCAATGCAGTTATTGAGATGAGATAGAGAAGGATTTGCAACAAAACTATTTCCATATACAGTAACTGAAACAAGGGTATTACGAGGCTTAATTAGTTTTTTTACAAGGGTGTTATGTGGTTTAATTAGTTTTTGTCACAACTTTCTTCTACCCAAGTAAAATTTGGAATCTTGCAGAGTTGCATTAAAAACAAGAAAAACAACATGTTGGGATTGAGTGAACTTCATTAAAATCAAAGCTTTTTTACATTTTTGTTTCTATTACTTCCATATTCAAGTTATTATAAAGTCTAATGATGAGGTATCTCACTTACAGATGAATGCTTTCTAACACACGAAATGTTTTTAGACATTTGCATATGAGTGGTCAAAGTACACACAGTGCATGGGCATGTAATTGTCAACATGATATGGGTCATTCCCAAACAGGTTTCAAAATTCACACAGATGTGCATGATTGAAACATGGGCATTGTGTGAGGTTTATCGATTGTTTCTCTAGAAGATAAGTCATGCGGTATGTGATGCATGGTGTTGTGCCACATGACATCACATGCAGTTTAGCGACTTAAATGCCACAAGCCATGATGGCAACATGCTCACAATTCATGCAACATGTCACACTAGATGCAATGCACCATAAGTGTGAAGATCAGCATGAACATTCAATGGGTTTTGATCTGATAAAAATGTATATAATGACACAAGCAAATAGTGTTAACACAGCATTGCATTTTGACTATCTTTGCTACAGAATAGCATATCCTTGAAACATGGATGTTTCAGAATTTTTTTCAGAAGTACCAGGCATTATGCATGATGTAAACAGGATTTACTATAGTACTTGATAGTGACATATAGTGATATGAGCGCAATGCAAATGAGTATAGATGTTCTGGCATCACAACCAAGTAAACAAAAACTGATCAACAGAACTTTCAATATATGCTACCAAATTATTTGAAAATGGACAAAAATTATAGAGCGCTGTTTATCATGATTAGTTAATATAAGCACAAATTATGTATGCCACTGATTCACAAAATATACTTTTTTTGGCTTCTTTTCCTCTGTTACACGTTGCAATGATCTTGTTCTGTAGAGACTAGCATGAGCACTGTGTGAAGGACTTCTGAGGGATCCAACTCTATGAAAAAATAAATGTTGGTAAAACTTTTCACCTTGTACAAAAAATGCTACATTATGTTAAAAAATAATTAAACTATAGTTACAAACAATCAAACTCTAAATCAATTAACACAAAATTATTATCGGTACTTTTAACACATCAAGCGCCGGTTGTCTGGAAATTTGCCCAACCGCAGACCGCCGGCCCACTGTATATTCGTGGATCGGTGCGCGATATACTCGAACTTCACTTCAAATTCCAAACGTTGAGCTCCGGTTCGAATGTTTTCTTCTATTAAGTACGAACATTTCATACAAGTCTCTAGCAACCAGAAACATACATTTATGTTATTTGACGTACGGTATGGTCAGGAGAGCATTTCAAAGCTCGGCTTGCTGTAACCCGAAATAAGATCGGCCTGCTGTAACCCAAAATAAGATTGAAATATGATCGGCCTGCTGTAACCCGAAATAAGATTGAAATATGATTGGCCTGCTGTAACCTGAAATAAGATAGGCATATGATCGGCCTGCTGTAACCCGAAATAAGATAGCATATGATCGGCCTGCTGTAACTCGAAATAAGATCGAAATATGATCGGCCTGCTCTAACCCAAAATAAGATCGAAATATGATCAGCCTACTGTAACCTGATATAAGACCGAAATATGATCGGTCTAAGATCGGCCTGCTGTAACCATGTGGCTGTTTGTCTCGTCACATTGAATTTCATTGGGAGCGGTTTCTAATGTAATGTGGATAAACAATCACTCAGAAATTTTCTTGCTGACTTATAACCTATCATGTAGAAATTTGATGATTTTTGCTTGAGCATAAATATTTTTTTCGGCAACAAGTAACTGCTTCAGCTGTGCTTTCAACGCTGTTTCACAAACATTCACTCTTGGAAGATTTCAAATGACCAGTAAGTGTAAAGCATTTGTGTACGCATGCCAATGCAGAGTGTATAATTACTCCACAACTTTTTTTGCGGAGTTGGAACATATGTTGTAGAGATTTAACGATTTTTGCTTGAGCATAAATATTTTTTCGGCAGCAAGTAACTGCTTCAGCCGTGTTTTCGACGCTGCTTCACAAACATTCGTTCTTGGCAGATTTCAAATGACCCGTTAGTGTAAAGCATTTGTGAACGCATGCCAATGCAGAGTGCATAAATAATTACTGTAGGCCAGTGGTTCCCAACCAGCGGACCATGGTTCACTGGTGGGCCATAGGCGGTTTTTAGGTGAGCCATGATGCTATTTCGCATTTTGATATGTTTAAATTAACTGAGTTCTGGTGTGAAGCATTTGTTGTGAAGCTGAAATTTCGCTGACGACGGAATGTTGCTAAAGCAGTTTTCTATCAAGCTTTCCATCTATCTGTGTCTTTTGAATTGCCAAGCACATTTTGCTAAATATAAAATGCATAATAATAAGCTCAGATACATGCATCGAGCTGTATGCAAGTTAGAAGGACAAGAATCAAAATAAATTTTCAGCGATCAACAAAAAAACGCAATGTTATCCAGTCTCGAATACAACCATTTTCTTTTTTCGCTTGGTATATCTTGCTAACATATTTCAACGTAACTCAAAAAAGTTCAATTTGAAAAAACAAAAAAACGTAAGGACAATCATTGAATTCATTGACACACTCAGCGCAAACTTGACAACTGGAAATGAAATGTTCAAGCAGGAAATTTTGCTACGTTCCAGAATCGTGCCACAGTGGCTCCACTGGCTCCAAAGTCCTCCATTTATGACGTCACTCACGAAAGACCCGCCTCCCCCAAGGAAAAAATTTTTTTCAAGTGCAGACTAGAAGGCTTGCCGCATCTTTTGAGACTTTTACTGGGTCTGTAGAGCATACCGGACCAGAGATATTCCACGCTAAGCCACATGCGTTTAGGCAGTTTTTTTCCGAAAATCCCCGAATCCTAGCGGACGCCAAAGAGTTAATGAAAATATTCATGACTACTTTTATATTTTGTATATCCACTCTTGTTTTCGGGTGTTTTTTCTTTCCAAACGAAATTGAAAAGTTTTTTGATTTCGATTTTCATAAACTACACAATATGACTAACGTTTTTGTGCAGAATTTGTTTCTATCGCACAAGGCTTCCCATCCAGAACCTTTTTGAAACAACACCTTGCCCACTCAAGTGCCAGCGCGAAAACCATACCGGCGTTCTAGCATCAGACAGCAGCCACGAATATACCGTGGACCGGCAGTTGATGTGTTAATCATTTTTATTAAAACTATTGATTTTAAAGGACTTTCAGAATCAAGAAAAATACCTTTTATGCCTCTTTGCCTCTTCACCAGAGGGATCTAATATTTCTGCACCAGGTAGCATAGCAAATATCTAAGCTTCTTGATGACGTTGTATAAGCAGTATGTAATCGAACAAGTTAAATTGAACAATTCCAACAACCTTGGGCCTGCAACATAAATTCCAACACATCAGGAAATGACATACAGTCAGGCCTCGTTTATCCGGACTACTTTGTTTCGATTAAATAAAGTCAGTTTAGTGAGGTATCTGGATAATTGGAATCAAAAGTGTAAAGACAGAAACTCTTTCCAGAGCAAATGCTAATGTAAACAAAGGTAACGATGTGCAATATAGAACTGGCCCAAGCAGACGCTCAAAGGGGAACAGAAAAAAACTGTAGACTGTCAACTTGAGCAAATATGTAGATTTGCATGTAGAACAAGACTTAATGATACACTCATATAGTTTATTTTTTGTTTGTTATTAGCAGATCCATAAGCTAGTATCCAGAATGAAATTAAACACGAAAAAGAATTGTAGAAGAGGTCTATTCATCTAACTGCGTCCTGCAAGTTCTGCCACTGCAACATCCATTGTATGTGGAAAAATGACTTTTATACTTCCATTGTGATTTCATAAACAACGAAGTAACAATTGGCGTAAGCCGGTTTAGTGATTTTTTTCTATTGATTTGTCATATACATTCTTAAATTTCTGTGTCAGAGTCTGACAAGGTTTCTGGATTAAAAGGGTGAAGGGCATTGACAGAGTCCATTCCTAATAATTTTGTGTCAAATAGCGAAGATTCCAGTTAATCGGAATTTGGACAAATAAGGTCTGATTGTATATGGTTGTTATATTCTAACAATCAAAAATTACAGACAAAAAAGTCAAGTACATACAGATACAGTGCAGCATATGAATGCGATGTAGTAAAATGATTGCAACTTGCCACACACTACCCTAACGTTAATTTTGTGACACGAGCAGCATAGTGAAAGTAGTTGAGTGGTTAGTGCAAGGGTCGGCAACCTTTTTTCAACCAAAGATCCATGCCGCCTTATCTTCCAGCATATAATTAATTATAAGATCGATGAGGAACCACAAAGTGTTTCCACTGTTTCATTCATTTTTCATGCGAATTCATATAAAGGCATAGGCTTAATGTAATCAACTCAATTCTAATAACATTCAAATGCAAATTAAGAGTTTAAGATTTATCAATTCCAGAAAGCCACATTACTTACAGCTAAGCTAAAGAGCCGCAGGTTGTCTACCCCTGGGTTAGTGTCTACTGCATGCCTGCTGTGTGAGTGCTCGTCGCTTCGACTCTGTTTTGGTTTGGTGGCTTTGCTAGTTGGTTGAGATGACACCTTTGTTGAATTTGATGGGAACACTTTTTGCATACTTTTTTAAAAGGCAGGGGCTACAGAACTGCCTATGGATCTCTAAAGTTGAAACGTTATTAGATAATATCTTGTAAGGTGACAGTAATGCATGAGGAGAATGCAGTAAGCTTGGTAGAAACATAATTACTATGTTGATAGTAAATTTACTATGATAGTGAACACAAAAGGTAAACCTAAAACCTAACCCTAACCTTAACCCCAACCATAGCCCTAACTGTCACCTAACCCTAACCTACTAATGCTAAGCTAACCCTAACCCTAAGCTAACACTAACCTAAACACTAAACCTAACACTAACCCCTAAACCTAATCCTTGCAAAAGTTTGAAAAGTTTTGAAAAAAGTAAAGAAAAGGTGGTCCCACAAATTGCAAGCAGTCACAATTACGAAAATGCAAGGCGGCGAGACAAGTTGAGAGGCGAACCCACAACCATGGACATGGAAAACTTGAAACCCATCGATTACGCTACGAGGTCGGCGCCAGTTAACTAACAAACCAACTGCTTTATTCGAACTGCGTCATGCAAGGCAGTATTAGTTTTGAAAGAAGATCCATGTATAGTTCCGTAGGGCGTAGCCACTTCCTTTTTAAAAATTTTCCGGCATAGCTTCTGCATTTACATTTAAGGTTTAGGTTTTTGGTTAGGGCTTTCAGGTTAGGCGACAAACACCAATTGTAGCATCTGCAAACTCGGCTTCAAAGCAACCAAAACGAATCATAAAAATTAATTTCAAAACTTCACAACCTACTAGCACTGCAAATATTTAACAAAAGGCAGTGCCTATTTTGCCGCCAAGATGGCAGCAGCAAAAGGCTTGGTAGAAACGAAGTAAATGTAACTAAAAGATAAACCTACAACCTAACCCTAACCCTAATGCTAACCTAATGTTAAGCTAACACTGTGACTAACCTAACCCTAACCTTACTAAGCTAACCCTAACCTGACCCTAATTTTAACCTAACCATAATTCTAAGCTAACCTAACAACACTAACCCCTAAACGTAACACCTAAGCGGAGCCTGAATAAATGCAAAGAAAAAAAAACAAAAGTTGGCAAGGTGAGAGTCGAACCGAAAACCATTTGGCATAGCAGACGTAACACCTAACCGTTACACCATGAGCAGAACAGCATTTTCCTTCAGGACAAAGTGACCATTTTCTTTCTATTGCGTCATGCCACGAGACCGAATCTTTAACTGCCGGCACAATAGCTCCAGCTGATCTGTTGCCGCCAGAATATTGCCAGTAAAATAGACACTACCTTAACAAAACACTTAAAGACTTACACTGTAGACCCGATATAACTCGGAATGGGATATAACACGGTTTGAGTATGGACTTTGATTTCGTAACTGATTCGTTGCGATACAGTACTTTTAGGTAAATAATTTGAAACATCTGAAAATGCGCAGTCGCAAACGATTTTGTCACAATCCAGACCATGTACTTGATGCCATAGCAGCAATCCATACAGCATTATATTGGCTAGAGTGTCAGAACCAGAGATGAACATGGATTTGGATATAAATCCTGCGGATTTGCAGTTTGATGGATTTGGATTGGATTTCATATTTTCTGACTAACCGCATTTGGACTTGGATTTGATAATTTTGTTTAAATTTTTTCACAACGTTTCGTTCAGTTTCAAGATTACTGTATTTAATCTGTGCAATGACATTACGTGTTATAATGTCATTGATCTGTGTAAATTTGGTTGAGGTTCAATGAAAATAAGACGTCATTAGGAATTGTACAACACACACATCGTGTTTCATATCTCACCAATACCAGCACTTCAGTTGCAGCAACTAATCCAAGTACCTTAGTTTGCTTTTTTAAGGACATGCAGTTATTTAATGTTACACTACATCAAAATTCCAAACATGATTCTTTAATACTTGGATTGACTTTTCAAATTGAAAATGAGTTGCAAAAGAGTCTGAAACGTTGATTCGTGAAATATATACAAAAACAAAATACACAGGATACATGTAGTACAGTAACTGTTAACAAACATACATATACCAAAAAAGTTACTGCTGTTTTGGAAATACTTTGATTTTTGGCAATGGCCATTGAATAGGCTACAGTGCTGTACTAATTTTAACCTCTTGAACTTCAACTTGATACTTCATTTTATACTTCCATCTTCCTTTTCATTGTTCAAAATCTTTAAACTTTCAAGCACTGTTTTTGCTTTTTTTGGTTTAAACACTGTAGGTAGTTCTCTCAAATTCAGTGCTCTTATTGTTTTGTTATTTTAACATTATTTTATATTCATGGCACTGTGTTTATTCATTGCAAACAGTGTATGCTATGCTAACAAGTTATCCAAATATTTAAATTGCTGCAATTTCCAAAATTTTAACTCATAAATCCTGATTTTATAAGTTTTCGAAAAAGGTACAGCATAAAATATACCGTATTTTTGACAATGAATCAGAAAACAAGATTTAAAAATTTTGGAAATATCGGACTCAGCCTCAAAAAAGCCATATCGATCGACTTCTAGTTAAAACTGACTCATCTCATATGGCAAACTGAGCATCTCAATACAGTAACATTGCTGCTACAATAGATTGCGATTTATGTTGAAGTCTTTGAAGTGTCAACTGTTGCGGTGTTGTAAAACAAAGGTACAGCATAAGTTAAGTTGAATTATGATGCACATTTTTTTTTGAATGATATGGAATTGGATTACATGTAGGCTAACACAGTAGTAATACTAATAAGATTTCGGATTTAAACAGGATTTGGATTTTAAAACGGCCTATTTTCGGATTTGGATATACTATAGATTTCAAATTGAAATACCGGATTGAATTTGGATTTGAAAAACCTAAATCCGTTCATCTCTGGTCAGAAGGTGGACAAGATTCACGTCCTACTCCTACACTTGAAATAGTATACGAGAGATCGCAAGGAAAAAGAACAGACAAGCATGAAGCACTGAAACAGTCAACCCTGGACTCTCATAAACACCACATTGTCATGGAAATTACATTTTTGGTCATAACTGTATGTTATTTGTTACGTAATAAAATATCTCGGTATGACGCCACTCACTTATTTAATAACGCGGTCTGATGTTGTGGATCCTGACATCCGCGTTACATCAGGTCTGCAGTATACATCCTTGTGAATCAACTGCCTATTACACGAGATAATGTTTTGCAGCACAAACTCCTCACAACAAAAAAAGACTACAAATCAAAACTACCTGCATGCTCATTGCCCTGCCGGTTGCCAACACAGATGAAGTCAACTTGTCAAGTTAGAGGTTAGCCCCAATTTCACCAGCCGCACCATTAAGGGGATGCGAGTTTAGAGGAATAATTGCAAAAGACAAAAAAAGCTACCAATCCTTTATGCAGCAATATCCGCATATGACAGGTTAAAACGAATTTGTTTTTCAAATCATAATCCTACAATTTCATTTCAAAACCAATCTAAATCCAAAAAGTTAAAATTTCAAAACTTAAATCTTGTTCAAACCTAAAAGCATATCACTGTTATTAGGCTATATATAGAGTAGGCTCATTTTGCCTCAATTGGCAAAAGCTATGCTGGGGCTATTTAGCCTTTAGTCAAACAAGATTATGCGAAGTGGTCATGTGACAAGTACAATACGCAAGGAGACAAGTGGTTAAAGTTTAATGTAAGAGTCAATCCCGTCGCCACTGGGGACTTTGGTGAGCTTACCCCCACAAACAAAGTCTAAACATCCCAAAGGAGAAAAATGAAACACTATATATCAGTGGAATTTTGTCAAATTTTAGAATATCAAGCCCCCTACACAAACGTAAAGCCCCGATATTGGGGACTTTCTGGCGAAGGTTCTAGTTAGCAGTTATGTAGTCGAGACCGTAACCTCCGAGACCGAGACCGAGACCTGGCTCAAATTTCGAGACGAGACCGAGACTTTGTCATAAAAGCCGAGACTGAGACCGGAAAGTTCGAGACCGAGACTCGAGACCTCACGTTTCTCTAATGGTAATTAAAGCTAACTCTTTGAATAATGCAGCAACAAAATATCTGGCACATTGCCAAATATCAAGATAATAAAAATCATCCGAAATTTGTGCAAACGGCCAAATACTGCAAACGTTAATTTTCGCTTTCCTCTTAGGAATTTACAACCTCAAACCTGTGGCCTTATTTACAAATTCCATGAAGAAATGCATGGACATTGAAAAAGGTGGCAGCGTTTAGAACAGTGGTGTTCAACCTGGGGTCATTTGCTTTTTTTCTAGGGATTGCAAGAGCTTCTGACAAAAATATTCATATTTACTTCTCTGTTTCATATTTCTTATGGAACTACTTTTCGTCGTAGCCAAAATAATAGGATCACCTGGCAAAAATGATAGCCTACTTTTTCATTCAAAATTGTTTTAAGTGTGATTATGACCACCACAATACAGAATACTGTTGCGTTTGGCAACGCACGAATAACTTTGTGATGTAACAGTGTGATGTGTTTGTAAATTATATATCTGATTGCGCCAACTAAGGGAGTTTTTATTCAATGAGCTGTGCTGTGGAGTGATTTGTGTACAGCACGGGTCTCTCTCACTGATGCTGCCATGTGCATGAATTTAACAAATGAGTCTTGGTTCAACACAGTGATGTCGTACGTTATTATATAGTCATTGTGATTTTCTATTGTGCAAAGACAACTGCATTTCATATGTCTGACTGCAAATTTTCGGAAAGGGGTCGTTAGTTCAAATTGGGTTGCAAAATGGGTCGCCGCATGAAAAAGTTGAATGAAAATCACTGGTTTAGAGGTTCTACGCATTTTCACTCTAAAAGTGTTGGTGAGCCGATTGAATATTCGAGGTGTTTGCCGTTGCCATGCTTCAATAAATTTGTTTTGACTCAGAAAAATTTTAATTGTTTTGTTCGTTACAAAACAATACCAGCCCATCTGTGTTAGGACAGGAGGCGATGCCCTGGTGAAGGTCCCATGTTCTGGTGTCCTGCCTAGTATTTAAGTAGGCCTATGTTATTTCAGAAAGTGGAGAAGAGGCGAATCATTACTTTTTATTTTAAAACAAGCACAGTCGATGTATACGAGTGTATAAAGCCACAGCAGCACTGGTCAAAATAGCACAGTAAAGTGGTAACTCCACAGGAAAGGTTGCTTTCTATCATTCAATTTTTCGCCAAGGTGTTTCGTTGTTCATATCATTTGCCAATGAAATAACATACTTTCAAAGTTTTTTACTATCTACCACTTACCTGTTTCACAACATTCTTTTTATTTTAACACTGGGCATCTGCACTGACACTCAAATTTCTTCGCCACATATTTCTTGTATTTTGGCTAACAAAGCTTGGCCACTTTTTGTGACGTTACCTACACCTTTCCTAATTACTTTTCTCCTCACACGACAAGTGATTGATTAAGAATTCTCCAAAGATTTAGAATTTTAAGAGGTGATAAATTTAGAGATATAAAAAAAGAAAGCACTACTTTGAATTTCTAAACGCAAAATTGAAATTAATTTTTCATCCACCCAAACTTGCTCACTCTATCGAAAACAAGTTTTAAAGATGTTGCTCGTGATTCTCCTGTTGATGCAAAGAAAAAAAATATTTAGGCCTACCAGAGCAATAGACTTTTTGGCACAAATTAGGTTTACACTTTGAACCAGCAAGGTAATATCCCCCGCATGCTCTACTGCAGTGGCGTAGCGATGTTAATGTCGCCAGGTGCAGACCATAACAATGCTTCCTCTTTCCACTCCTCATGTTTGCTTACAACAATAGAAAATGAGAGAAAATCATGTATCGTGCTTATTAGTAACAATAAGGAATAATAAAGCATCCTGAACATCACAATTAAATACTCAGAAATTGAAAGGAGTCTTGTTTTTAATTCTCGATTGTGGATCTTGCTTTCTTTGTTTGTTAGCCACCCTTCTCGTCATTACTTTTCCTAGTGTTTTGCCTTTTTACATTTGCATGAATGTATGGCTAAATAAATAGTATAGCTGGCACATGCTAGGCAGTGGTTCAGCGGGAAAGTTTTATTTTTTGTCATTAATTGTGAATCAGTAGGCACCATGAATTTGATGTGTTTGCCATGGCAACAACAAAGTGCACAGGGCTAATGAAGCCCTGAAGCAACTTGGGTTTGCTTTTTTGTCTTACTTAGGGCAAGGTGCTCGTAGTTTGTCAGTTTTTTTATAACTGCGGCAGATCTTTTGCAGGTAACCATTGCCTTCGTATTGAAGATTTTTTCTTTCTCTGATAAAAAGAAAGTATTAGATGCTTTCGACAGGCATTGTTGGGACGCAGCATGCTGCAGCAGAATG
>Ga0210059_1004731_pt1 | contig 21975 bp, 10 predicted proteins | sample Ectturendosymbi2_FD_188042 | JGI IMG/M metagenome (GOLD analysis project Ga0210059, IMG submission 188042) | Ecteinascidia turbinata endosymbiont from Florida, USA - Sample 2 (SPAdes) (version 2) | ecosystem: Host-associated > Tunicates > Ascidians > Unclassified | place: Key West, Florida...
CTGGGGCCTAAGCCTTGCAGACAGTTTCCTTGGTATAACTATCGAACCCATCTAGCTAGCCACTTAGTTATACCTAAAGCAGCTAAATGGTTAAAATAACCCCACAACCAAAAACTTAGCTGTAAAAACATCTCGTTTTCACACACAAAAGATAGCAGCATATGTGTGTTTGAAGTGCAGACATTCCGCTATGAACTAATGAACACACGTTCAAACCAGTTTTGTAAGCTCAATTTGAATAGTCCAAGTCTTAGTCCATAGCAGTGAGACTCGATTTGTAGTCCGGACTCAGTACCTTGCCAAGGAATCGAGACCGACTCCAATTAAGAAAAACCGAGTCCAAATCAGCATCTAATTCCATAGAGACTCGAGTCCGGAATCGGAATCAGAACTGGGAATGTTTATACCAAATTGTGAGATAAGCAAACAGTTTTGGCTTCTTGTCAGGCACTGCTGGAGACATACCGTGCAGTTGTCAATAAAAAGTTGTAGCGCACATTTACTGAAGATGTGAGATTAAAACGAAGCGCAGCAAGTGATAACTAAAATTGATTTCAACAACAAGCTTGACTTTTTTGCTTATGTACAGTGCCACCAATGTACTGAGTGCACCGAAGATATTAATTATGTGATGTGAATGAACTGCCGGATGTTCAAATGAAAATCCAGTGCAACAAACATTCCACTGAATGTTCGTTCCTCAGCTCTTAATGTGTATGTAGCTGTGGTTGATGTAGCGTAGACCTAGCGGTTGGGGAGAAACCAAAAGAGGGACGGCAATATCCATCACTACATTTGAACTTTTTCAGAAAAATCGCTGTGATTATACAATTACTGACTCAGTTTCTAGACGAGACCATTTAATGACTTGATTAATCCACCTGTGGAGCGAAATCTTTTGGAAAAGGAAAAGTGAAGAACAAACAAGCATAAAAATGTCAGCGTTACGTCGTTTGCTCTCCAAATCTACAGACACTGCCTTTGTTTGCATGCGATATGCTCTTACCAGTCAAGAAGAAGAGCGCAATTAGTCAAGAGCGGTGCTACTTCAAGGGAGTGACTTGGTCGCTTAGGGGGAATAATTGCATCAAAGTGTCCCCTGGATCCCGTAACCAGGGGGCGCAGAATTGTTCACCCCCTTGGAAAAATGTGTTGAAAATAGTTTAAAACTATTGGACATAGTTTAAAAATTTGGGCCCCTCTTAGAAAACTCTTCGCCACCTCTGGTGTCCCTAGTTGGTCACGGGCCTGCCTGGATCTAACACTAGTAAGTAGTCGATCGCAAGACTTCCTAGAAAGTTGCTGAGTTCTGGAAATCACTTTCAGTTGATGGCGTTTTAGACACTCACAGTCAGGCATATCAAAACAAAGGGGATGGGATATATCATGCCATTTGCTACGTTTCAAAAGTGGCTAGATGTATGCATTCATACATATAAAGGGCATCTTATAGTAATCTTATTGAAACAAGGTTAACATTCCACTACTAAAGGACATATATATAGGATGCGCTTTAGCAGTGTAATTTTAACCTTGCTTCAAACATTTTAAAACAAACGAGTTCAAAAAATATGGATTGTGCACAAACTTTGATTGCATTTTACCCAGTCAAGAAAATTTATTAAGCTCCTGCTCATGGTATTCCAGTTGGTGCGTGAGGCGGAATTCTGCGTTTATTTTGATCAGGTGCTGAGCATTTGTATTTTTTTCAAGACTGCGCGTGTAACGTAGCAGTTTAATGAAACGTTGGTTGTTTGCTTGCTTTTAGGCGCCTTACTTGCACTTTAAAAAGATCAAACTGTTTTCAAAAATCGTAAACTTTTAGAAGCAGCAAGTCAATTATTTGTAGCATTTTCGTAATTGCCTCGCAAAATTAGGAAAAGTTCTCAAGTAATTTGCCATGAAAACTTAAGTTTTAATTGTGGTAAGCAGCAATTGTTCATCCTCTTGAGATAAATCTAACAGACCTGCATTCTCAAGCAAGTTTTGAAACTCACTTTCAGTGTTATTGTTTTAAGAATGTCATAGCGAAATCGTTATCAGTACAGCAAGAATCGGCTTTAGTGATATCTCGTTGGATTAAACTACAGCATCGAGAATATATGTCGACGGTATTGGCCTACCAAAGAACGATCAAGCGTTCCATAGTGCTTGGCTCACATAGAAGAAATTTTTGGAAGTATTATGCAATGACTGAGATCATGTCACTTTGTGGCATGGAGATAGACATGCTTTGGGTAAAATTGTATCAGGCTAAAAATAGCTGTGGAGAGATTAAAGAAACCATGATTTTCAACTAACTATGAGTTTGAACAGAGGCAAACCACCACAAACTTCTACGCAAATTGTTTTTTGGGAGAACCTGCAAAATTGCCGAAGAACTACACAAATCATGAAACTGCCTGAGACTACAATATGAGCAAATTTCGTGACGGGTAAACACGCTCCTTTTTGGTTGCACTCCGATCTCTTCTATTTCTTAATTGTATTTTCTGCAGAGCAACTCGTAGCAACAATCCTTTCGCCGAGAGAATGAAATGCGATCAACAAGTTTCGGCATGATTAACCATGCAAAACCCGCACGACGGCTCCGTCGATCGGAGCTGTGAGCTTCATTAAATTTTTGGTAAAGGCTTTTAATGCTTGAAGGAAGTGTTTGTCGTGCCCTGATGGATACCTCTGGTATTATAAGCGGCATTGATCGCCTCAGTAATCTGCTTCACTGAACCATTGCGAAAATGAAGTGAAGCTACTAAGGAATTTTGCTTGCCTTGAAATTCTTTTCAAAAAGACCAGCACAATGGTTTTCGTTGTAAAATGTGGTGTTAATTTCACCTGATGTAATGAATTTCTTGTCGTAAATCATTCAGAACAGTAAAATCGGCGGGTAAACAACTATCCAGCAGTCAGACCCGCGATCAGGGTGTGGGCAACCGGGCAATTGCAGACCCCAAAATTTTCAAAATTATGTTTGGTTGTTAATATAATCCGCTATTTCATCACTACTATTCACAAAAGCATGAAATCACAAATAGAATCAACAACTTTGTAAGCATATTGTGTACTTTAACGGTTCAAGGGTCCTGCAAAATAAAATTATAAATCATGGCATTTTCTGTTAAGGCATTCGCAGTCCTCGCGGACAAAAACATGAAGTTTAATGCCTACAGTAAGTAAAAGCAAGGTCAAATATTTCAAACATTTCAAAAAGTTCAAGATCCTAAGAGGATTTCAGTTACAAAGAAGGGGTAACTAGTTCAAACACTGGGTTTATTATCGTAGTATTTCAGTTTTTCCATTTGTTGAACATGTGGTGGATGATTTCACAGACAGTTTGGATAATGGCTACATGACTCCTCGTCCACTATGTTCCTCTTCTAACGTATTGTAGCAGACGGTTCACTGCTTTTTGTTGTTGCTTCAAACGAGGCAGTCAATTTCAAGCTACACCAGGTAAAAATTATTGCTTGCAGACTGCAGAGACGAAATGGTGATCAGCAGTTAGCAAACTAGTACGTCAAGACCATTTATATCAGTGACAATTTAACAACCAGCAAGCTCAAGATACAGCACATGCACTAAAATAAAAAACGACAGCATATTTGTAAATATGTGTAAGCAATCGTTATACGTGTAAGTAATCGTGAATTGCAACCCAAAAGCCAAAACTGAGAGCGAGTCTCTTGCAGTTAGTAGTTACCCACGAACATACTGTACAGTCCCACACTTCTGCAATTCGACCCATCGACATTGCTAGCTTATTAGAAATAGTTTCCATCTTACTCTACTTGAAAAAATGCACATATGTTTACTAATACTGAGTTTGGTATAAGTTCAAGTTAGTTGCTTGGACAAACTCACAACGATCACGATGAGCATCCTGACCACTCTCTTTTTAGATTTTAGTTGAGCAGCGTTTTGACTGACTCTGGAGTCCCGGTGAAAATTCTTCGTTGAATCCCTATTTCGTAACAAAGGTTTGCTGCTTTTCAACTGGAAATAGTCTTTGGATGAGGTGGTATTCTTTAATAAAAATTGAACAGCTCTCAATAAATGAATGCAACAGGTAGAAACGCTTGAATACCGCTCATGATTTTACATTCAAATGCAAACACTATTCATTATATCAAAAGAGAGTTTTAAGACAAAACATAATAAAACTCGATTTTGTTGCTACTTCACGCAGCAAATCGTACCATTTCTCTTTGAAAACTGGTCGTGACTGATCCATTGGTTGGAGAGATTGACGAATGGGATGCATTTGCAACTCGTTCATTTGTTTTGGATGAGTTTTCTGCAAAAACATTCTTCGTACTTGAAAAAAAGTTCAAGCTCTGCTTTTGCATACATGACTCCTCGACATGACCACATAAAATCAAGTTTAAGAAGAAAACGTAAAGCCACAAGCCTTATCACATTCACAAAATGTAGTACATGCAAGTATTTTGAGTATATTTTAAAATGATTTTTTGAGTAAACGTGAAAGTGATCCAAAGCATGCACTTGCCTGGAAGAAATATCTAAACCATTAATTGGTCATATTTATGGTGGCGGCAAAATTAATGGTAATGAAAATATTTTTCATTAATTCCAAGATTATGGTCACTGTTTATTCGGTCCCACTCGGTCATCACCATGGGACGATACGCAGGTACCCCTGCCTGCTTTCGGTAGCCTTGCTTAAAAGACATGGCCAAATGACACTACGGCAGAGAAATTAAATGTCGGAACTCGCGGTTTCAAGCTTCTGGTGAATGAAATTGACAGATTTCATTATTTGGTTATGTAGATGTCTAAAAATCGAACTGAAAAAAAATTAAAAACCGGCATGCACATTTCATTGTTAACCATAAACTGATGCAACATTTTTGAGTTATTGCCAGCGGTGCCAATGCACGCTGTTGATAGGCAATACAATCAAACTTGACCCAAACCAACTGCTTCGCCAGTCATCTTGTCATATATGTGATAAGTTCGGTTAAAACTAATGACTAGGGCAAGTTTTTGCAACTTTTGCAACTTTTTTTACAGCTTCCAACAGCTTCCTGAATACTCAAAATATATGTAGTTCAATGTTTTGAGCTGTTTCCAGGAATTTTATATTGCAACTTTTTGCAACTTTTTCAATTTTTACGTGCAACTTTTTACTGCAATTTGATCAAGTATTGCGCAAAATGTAAAAGTGTAATTAAAAAAAGATACTACAAAATTATTTCAGTTGAGTTCTGTTCTCTTTGACTGCATGAAAAAGAGCTATATGACGGATTAGCTGTGTCTCAATGTTATCTATGACGAAACAGTTGGTTTGCAAGCTAGAAGTTTTACAACCCCAGCCAAGTACCACGCCATTTCTCCCCAAAAATGTTTGGAAATATTTAGCATTTATGTAAATAACTCGCTTGAGTAAATTACTGTCATTTGCAATGTTTGCGCATAAATGCAACTTTCGTTGAAAATAAATGCAACTTTCTCACTTTTTTACTGCAACAAAAACTTGCCCTACTAATGACCGTAAACATAAACCTGGTGCTGAGGAACCATGCGGCTTCATCTTTTTACGGCAGAAGACTCACTCTCTTTGTTTAAACGAATAACTAGCAACATTTTTAATGTTACCCGTAATCTAACTTTTCATACGAACTTGTCAAATCTTTGCATTTGTAATCATCAACCTGTAAATCGTAATTATTATGATAAAGCATTTGCAATAACTTTTATTAATTGATGTCTTTAGTCGACTGATAAAACCACTGTCTTCAAACAGTAAACACCCTGTATTTACGACAACCGTTTATTGAGTTGATACCTGACACGTCTCCAGCAGATTTTGCTTTATACTGGAAACCGTGACAAATTCGAAGACACACTTTCGCGTACACAATGGTCATGAGTAATCCAGGAATGCAGAACAACAATACAGCTTGTAAAACGTACCTGAAAAAATAAAGACGGATTGCCAGATAAGAAGATGGAAACGATATTTGTGTACCTTTTTTGTTTTCCACTGCATAGCATGCAGTTGAATCGAAATTACCGTAGTTTTTTGCGCTCTGTACGCAACGAATCGCGTGCGAGTCACGATAAAGTGGAAAAACTGCTAAAAGCAATGGGCAAGACCCTGTCAAATTGCCTACGGCCACACAGATGATTTCCATTTTTCTGTAATTTGAATGAAAGGGTATTTGACGAGTATTTTTTGATTTTGACCTAGTGCTCGTAGATTAGCGTGTGATTTCTCGCCTGTTTTTTAGCAAAATTATTTTTCAGTAAAAAAACAACACTTATGAGCTACAGTATTTATCGTATTGCTCTGAGTTTGTATTTGAAAAATAGCATTACAGAACTGAACCAAGCTATTCAAGGTGTTCTGAATAGAAGCTGTCACCATGACGTTTGGTGTACATTTTGCAGATAACAAATGTTTTCGTACTGAAAATCGCCAAAAATATTTTCTGGGTTTTGCTCACGTCTGGCCACTTTAGTCTTTGGTATATTACTTGAGTAGCACTTGAAAGATTTTGCACCAACATTCCTAAAACTTAGAGGCTGACAAGGTTATCCTATTTGGCTTTGTGAGAAAACTCTCTGCGTAAACACAATGATCATTTGAAAACTTCGAGTAAGATTATTTGTTTGATTTTACGTGCAAAAATTGTAAAATTGTTTTATTGTTTCAGTGAGGCAAACAACATCCAACTCTATGATTTCATACCCGATGTTAATACCAAACGTGCTGGAATATCCCTCCCAGCAACAACATAGACAGTCTTAACCGCATTCGTACTGGTGTTGGACGGTTCACTTCAGCATGTACACATGCGGTCCGATTCGACTCAGCTGCAAGCGAGTGTGGCGCCGAAGAACAAACCGCAAATCATATTGTGCCAAGCGATCACCTAATGGGGCATATGTTCTGAAAGTTTTAGGTCATGAAACCACAACACTGGTAGCTCAATGCATGACCCGAAGTCTAATTTGGCTGAGTGGCACGAGAAAGATCGACCCACACGACTCGACGAGTGGGCCAAACGTTCGATTTTTTCCCTGTAGACATTCGTGTCTGCTTTGTAATTGGTTAGGGCATCTCAGCTGTTTAATTACCTGGAATCAGCATTTTAATGAAGCATGACAGCTGCTTTTACTGCTACAACACTTTTTTTGCAAAATATCTGCTAATGTTACTTTCATCATTCTCCAAGCTTTGGAAAAAATCTCACCAAAAACGTGCCAAATTATGCATTTTTAGTTGGAAGAAGCTGTCGACGATGTATGGAGATGAAAATCCTGTTAAAGTAAGGACACTAATTAGCCTACAGCAAAAGGGCATGCTGCTATATGTCATAAACACCCGATTGATTGATTGATTGATAGATTTGCAATGCTTTACAACTACTGTAATTTCAAAGGTAAGGTTTGTCAGACCGCGAGTTCATGAAACCTGTCTGGAACCTGTTTATTAACACAATGCGTTTTTTTGCACCTGCCGAGTAATGCTAACGGTTGAGGTAGTAAGTGACGACAGTTTTCATGGGTGGTACTAGCAAGTAATGCCTTGATGTATTGCCAATGAGATCCGTGTGACAATGGCGGTCAAATAAGTTCGTTTTGACTGATATTGCAACAAGACACTCAGTATTTTGTTGAAATGTTTTAAAATAGTTTTGGAGATTGATTTGTTAAGGATTTCTTCGCTATGCTTGGCTTACCGTTAACAACTTCAAACTGACGTCAATAAAGTCAACATCTCTCTCTAAATTTCCCTTAATCGTTTTTGCTGCGTTCTTAGCACGTAAAAGCTTTCACTTCACCTACTTTATTTGTTGACTTGTCCAAAACTATTTTGCAGGCAATGCAGCCGACCAAATATTTGATTGGCAGGCCGCATAAAAAGATGGAAATTCGCTCTGCACTGTCATATATTTTACTATGATGCTCTGTTGAGACAAACCTACTTTTTCTAAGCTAGTGCTTGGTGGGATCGAAAGTATCTAGTTTTTGCCAATATAAACTGCTCTAGAGTGAGGTGTAGTCAGTTTTTACCCAAGTTCTCTGTAGTGTTTCGGGTTATAATGATATCAATTGCTCGGGAAAGATGGGTAAAGTGACAGAAACCTGTTGCCATGGTATGAGGTGTTTTCGCCCGGTTGGTCTTTTCAGACAGGTAGAGCAACTGGCGTGAACAGTTAGGATAGCACCTGAAGTGCATTACAACGTTCCAACCAACACATTGATTGGCAGACTGCGGGATACGGGGACTTTCACTTTGAGACGAATCTTCTTTGGTACAAGGCCTCTGATTACTGTCGTTGCGGTTGTGAACGCACAATGACAACCTGAGTGCTTTTGCAAATTAGATTAAAACGCCTTTGGCCTTCTACACAAGCGTAATCTGAATCGATTTTTCCGCAAAATTAAATCTCGATTTTGTGTGGCGCCTCAGTTAAACCTATCAAATACAAGCTTTTCAAAGTAAAACAAGGTTTGTATTTTCACGAATGATTATGAAGCAAGTTGGATCGTCTTAGTGTTATAAAACAAACATTTGAACATTCTGTTAGCATTGATCGTTCGCGTCGGCAATTTGGTGTCCCAAACCGAGTTACTGAAGCACAGAGTGATACTTGTTTTACAAAACAAGACTTTATTTAGATAAAATTGTGTTTGGCTGTTGTGAGATTGACACCTTCGTTTTAGCGGACTCGGTGTGTGCCACCACTAGATATGTAGTGGATCAATTATTTTTATTTTAGAAACCTGAGGCAAATTAAAATATTATGGTTCCAGGATTGATTTTAAGATTTTAAGAAATCTTTAGGCTTTAAGATTTTGAGCAGTAGTTAACCATTTGGAGATCACCCGAGTGCCTCGCATTATATTCGATAAACTATGCCTTATTGGATTTTTATAAGCCATCAACCACATTGTTATGAGATCTTCTGTAATTTAGTCATAGTCACATTCCATAAATAATACGATAATACGTATGCTGAGAAAAATCAGCTATTATTACTCCCATACATCATAACATTTGATTAGACAAAAAAATATCAAAAAATTTATAAAGTCGTATTTCCAGAACACTATATGTCACGCAGAACAAATGATTTACGGTTAACGCCACAATCTTTGCCTATGCACGACGCAGTTCTTTTTGGAGCAAGTTTGCTTTTACTGAGTATGAATACGTGGCGCCTTCAAAACGTGTTAAATACTTTATTTTTCAATATGAGTAATTTTATCGTTATTAGCATGCGCGTAAAAAACAAAATGACGCCCATACATTTTGAAGCCAACCATTTACAAGAGTGTATGATGCGTGCATTCACAAGTCCCACAAAGTGAAAAGAAGAGCATATCCTGCTAACGCATTGCACTCGTCCGAGCATCACTGGAATGTTAAAACGCAAATGAGTTTGAAGATTGCTGTGCATTGTGCAGAAGGGCACAAAAAGTAATTTACGCTACTGCTGATTGGTTACGCCTTAATAATGATATAGTCCTATTGGTATCAGCACATTTGTTGGTCTCAGCATTTTAATGGCAGAAAAAAAGCTCGTATAGAAGTGTTTGTCTCATCATTTTTGTTGCGGAAGATGCATTTTTCTTAAAGCAAGTGGTAACATCTGAAAAGTATGGTGCAGCATAAAATATGCTACCAACAGTAGATCAAAATCACTCAGTGCCATAAACCAAGTTCTACTGAAAAGAAACGCTTTAAACTGCATCGAAAACATCTTATACAACAATTCAGCTAAAAGATGTCATATATTTCATGTAATTAAGTCAGAGATTCCTTCAACGTTCCATGAATTTCAATCATAATCCGATGGGTTTGGCAGCCGGAAATAGAAGCACGCGAGATGCAATCTGCATGCGCCTCAAGATCACAACGTCCCATAGAGCGTCAACAAAAAAAGACAGTTATTTCATTATACGGATGGAAAATTGAATAAAATACACATTTGATGTAATACATGTAACTAAAAGTCTTGCTGAGCATTGCCTCTATAGAAAACACTTGCGTGCAAAATTCCAAGGCATGGAAAATTGTTAAAATGGTCTTTCTTCCAAACACATATATATTGTCCCGCGCACACTTGGAAAAGCTAAGAGTATGTTCCATGCTTAGGCAGCCGTTCAAAACTGCTCAAAGAAATAGATTGTAGGATACTGTAAAAATAGGGAATTGGTGAAAATTGCCTAATGGTGGGCTAGGTTTGTGTGTCCTAACAAGAGCTAATAATAGGCCTTGCGAAATAACTTTTGAAAGTACTGCAACTCCAACGGACAACTGTTACATCGATATATCGATATCTTCAAAGAGACGGAAACGTTTGCTTTCAAAAAAAGGCGCAGGTATTTTTCGCTACTTTCCTCACCTAAACGCACTTACACAGACGTGTAATATTTTACGGACAATATCTTTCGTTGTCTTGCACTTAAATATTGGATCGATGTAATTGTACGACTCGCATTATGGGCCCTAAGGAATGTAACACTTATTTAAGATATTTACTACCCTGGCTAGCAACCCAAACTCGGCCTGAGTTTTCCGTCATGTGCCACAAATCGAAACGTGTCGCAAAAATCTCTCCCCCAATATGCTGAAGTGAGTATACTGATGAAGCTGCAATCTGACAATCTGTAGTAATGAATCAGTTGTTAAGGTTGCAATATTTCAGAATTACACTTCAGACAACTAGTGAAGAAAAGCTTTATTGTCAACATTTAATTGATGCACTACTTTACAAAATGAGGGATGAGGGGACAATGTACTTGAACCAGAGTTTCCGGAAAGCAGGTGCATTACCTCCCGTACCCTTTCAAAAGCAGGGCAACGGGGCGGAGGTACCTTTTACATAACAGTATCATAGGAAAATTAATGGTTCATCAAGATCGACTTGAAAAAAATTTATTGCAACTATTCGCGCATCCAGAAAGGTCAGAATGGTTTTCTATCATTTATGATATTATTTTTGAGGTCAACATTGTTGCTGAACAGAAACAAGCATAACTGGTAACGATATTTTTCTTTTTTATAGGCTTCTATTGGCCTCAACTCATTTACTGCCTCCGCTGCCCTACCGCTGTTCCGGCGTCCCTGACTTGAACTGAAGGAGATTGCTAAAGCAGACACAGAAGCAAGGAAAAACTTGAACAACAGTGAAAGGCGCGCCATGTACAGAGAACGCTACAAGACCAAATTAAGTTTTATAAAAAAACTTCAATTACATACGTAGTAAACAACATCCCTGTCACATTGAACGGTAGGAGTTATCTGAGCAAGCCATTGAAAGGAGACGCCTGAAAAATTCTAGAGATACTCAACGCTACAGAAAACATCTTAGAATCCGTAAAATGCAAGCTGTGTTGGCAGAACCACAAAAATGATTTTTAATAAATCGTCTCCTGAAGTGGCCGGTCACGATAAAAGCTTTATTGTGCAAAGGATTAAGACTGACCTCAAAACCAAATTGGGGTTGGTTGATAGAGAACGCAGAATGGTGCAACGCCCACCAGCATGTCAGACAAGCAGAATGGTATGCAATGCTTGGAGAAAGGAATGATGTAGAATATGTGTTACCAAACAAACTGAAAATCCTTCAAAACTCTAGATATAATAGGGATCTAGTTGATAACGAAACCACCGCATATGTGGACAGTTTTTACAAAACAAAGGAACCTCAAACCTTTGATGTTGGCGCATACCTTCCCGACGTTTAGCTCCTAGGAACAATTTACCGAAAATACTGAGCAAAGAATAATTTACCGAAAGTACAACAAGATAGCTTGAGCAAATTGGGCAGACAACCAGAAAGAGGAGCTTTGTGATTTGCCGAGTGGATAAGGAAGGGAAAATTGTTATTCCTAATTAGGAAGATTACAACGTCATGATGAGCGAAGAACTGCAGCAGTTTGAAAAAAATGGATGCGATGCAACGCTTACCTTACAAAAGGGGATTTGTTATGATTTTTGTTGTGGAACTCCATACTATGGGTGCAGTAAGTGGTCAACTGCTGTGAAACATAACTGGAATAAAATGGAAGAACTACTCTTACCACAAGGTCAGCGGTGAATCAGCAAAATTTTGCCGATACAATGGCTTACGCTTGCTTACCCACTTTTCAAGACACACAAGTTCACTTCGGGTAGTTTATTGAACGCTGATATCAAAGACATACAGTACGCTTGTTACAATCTGCTGGGAAGAGCAGAACTCCGCGCACTATTGCAACTTTTGGTTTTAAACTGAAACGGATTAGCGGAAACTTTTGCAGTCCAGACGGGTTTTGTCAAGACAGCCGTCAATATATTGGAGACCTGCTCAACTGGAAAGACCGCATGATCAAAATTCCAGCAACTGTGTTATACATTGTGGCGGCAGATGTGAAAGGACTTTACCCAAGCTTGTACGGAGATGCTATGACTAAAGCTCTTGAATGTGCCTTGGATAAGCATTCCATCTTCAACAAATAAGCATTCCATCTAATCACTTTTTTCATTTGCAAACACTGCTGTGCATTACAACCGATTGCTGGTGTGCTAAGTGAGGCAGAATTTTTCCGTGGGTTCATCGATGACATAATTGGATAACCGCATCAGAAAAGTCAAATGAACGCATTCGACAGACACTAACTTCAGCAATTGCCCTCAGTGACTTGGAACTAACGTTTCGCCAAGCCTGTACAGCCCAAAAACGGGCCAACTGGCATTCCTTGACATTAACCATTCCATAACTACTGAAGATAATTTTAGGTTTGTCACTAAAGATTTCGTAAAACCAACAGCGGAAGGAAGGCAATTGATAAACTGTAAATCACACCACCCAAAAGCGACGTTTAATTTAATCTTATTTGGAGAAGCAATAACATTGAGGCAAGCCAAACAAAGGAAAGAAGATTACCTCACCAGTCTAAATCGACTTAAAGAAAAAGCGATCCGCTCAAACTTTCCTTTGTGTATGGCAAATGAGATGATGTAGCAGTGGCGTAAAAATGGGAAGAAAGACCGCCTACCCCATAATGTAACAGGAATGATGATCCACAGGTTTGGGCTGCATCATGTTACCACCTGCTGCTTCTATCTAAAAAAGAAAAAGGCCTAAATTTGAAGGCAAAGATTGTCTTCAAAGGACCCACCACAATGCATAAAAACTAAACCAATTGCAAGTACCTTACTTTAAGTAACACAAAAAACAAACTGAAGTTCGTCAGGGCCTTGCAAGCACTGTGCACTTATGGTTGCCATGGAAAACACAACAAATCCATGGCACCGCATGTTTCACAAGTACCAACAGAAAATAAAACTTTCCCGCTGAACCAAAGCTTGACGTATGCAAAATGTGGTATAGATGTGGCGACTTGCGTGATAAGCAATCAACGGCATGTTGACTTAATTGTAAACAAATTTTCCACGATATGGTTATCGCACCAAGGTACTTGGAACAAACCAGACACAAACGATGACAGCGGCCAAATGGCATTATTGCGGTACTACTCAATTTTCCATGGCATCATAAATAAGCCACCTATCTTTGAAGCTTACACTGCTACTTTTGTAAAACAAATCAGTTTAGACTCTCTCTGTCTCTCACTCTGGATCCCTGTGAAGACAAACGGTTTTACAAACTAACGCACAACTTAATACAAAGCACGATCCTACAGTACCTCTTGTGAAATAGTCATTGTTCCCCTTGGGGCTGTTCATTAATTTTTTCCCATTCGACTTTGCCCACTTGTTTGACCTCTTTTTACCACCCATGTAGATGAGTTACCAATGTTTTTACCTCCTTTCACAACATTTAGCATTTGATTTTATAGGTGCTCCCTAGAGTACGTATGCCAACCTTACGAACGCAATTCTGCTTAGGCATTTACAAATGGTCTGTTTTGAGCAGGGTTGCGGAGTCAGAGGTAAAATATCCGACTCCGACCTTACCAAAATTTCCGACCGCGACCTTTCCAAAATTTCTGACTCCGATTCCTTAACATAAAGTGAGTGATATTCGGCTGTTAAATCAGTGGAAATCGTGGTGCACAGCAAGAAATCTCTGTTTAGCAAAAGTTTCAAAAGAAATTGTGCCATTTCAACAGGAATTCCCAATTTAGGAGTATGATGTAAAAAATGATCCGATTAGACTTCCCGACTCGGAGTCGGACAAAAAAATCCGACTCCGACTCCCAGTGTTGTTAAGAATCCGACCCTGACTCCACCCAAAAACCTCCGACTCCTTACGACCCCGGCTCCGACTCCGCTACCCTGGTTTTGAGTTATCGCGGCATGATTCCGTAAATGTGAGTTTGTTGCTCGGCAATTGGCGTCAGATAGTTTTCCACTTTTAATAAAAAGATTTATTTGAGAACGACGTATTTTCCTCTTTTATACCTGCTTCAGCTTGTATTTGCATTAATCATTTAAGTCTAGAACTACTATGTTCAACCCAAATGGCTTACTGAGCCAAAAACTATGTCACTATCTTAACCAGGGCCGCACATTGAATAACATATTAAATGAGGGCCGAACATTGAATGGCTTACTTTGATCTTAGCAAAATAAATTTAGCAAAAGCTAATGTCCTGAAAGCGTTCGAATCCTCATTGCAATGGTAACAGACGGGATAAAGTGAACTTCAACTCGCATTAAAGGAAATAATCTTACATAAAATTTCAAGAATACGATAATTTTTCGACTTGGTGTTGTTACAAATAAAATCGGGTGGAAAGTTTTTCATAAAGCTTCCCTGACAGTGCCTTTTAAAATATTACTAATGTGATCATAAAGTGCCTTTTAATAACCCTAATACACTTTTAGGCAGTATACAATAGTGTAAGTAATGCGTTTCCAAGTCCATCTCTGTTACTACATTAACTCATACTTAATTGTAGGAGCCTTTAGTTACATCATGGCCATAGTCAGGGTCAAATTTTTACCGAGGCGAATATGTTAAATGCGTCCCCGGTTGGGTGTGTTGTTAATAATGTCTCGGTTCACATCAAGACCTCGATGTATATGTAGCGAAGCCAGGCAATTGAGTCGGTTTTGCGAGGTTGAGTTCCTCAGCTATGTCGTGTGGCGTCTCAAAGCAGAGAAGGAACGTTCACAGCAGCATTAGCTACTCGGTATGGTTATGAGAGTTTTTAGCATGTATTTTTTTATGTTTGGAAAGATTTCACAGTTTCTGCCATTTTCTTGAAACTCATCTCATGATCTTCAACCCTACGCTTCCTTCTTTCTACTTCTTGCATCAGGTGGCAATTGCATGGAAGATCAAAGTATTGCTCCATTGACCGAGCACAGATTCGCCCAGTTTATGAATGTTATAGTAGGCCTGTAGGGATTATTTAATTTGGGAAAATCGCTCCATTTCGCTAGTGATGTGATCAACAAATGGATAAAACACATTCCTTCGGTAGTATGCCTCTGCTGAATCAGCTTCAACATTTGCGCGATGCTTTTGACGGCTAGAGGAGGTGAACGTGGTTTCTCTTGAGTGAAGTTAACTGCTACGGCAATGGCCACAGCGCGCTTTTATAAACCAGAATATACAGCTTCAGTTCATTATTTGCTGATGACAATCCCTGAGCGATTAGTTTCAGCCTGTACCTGAACGAGATCACAGCTACATTTTTGTAAATCCAAGGATAGTGATGTCACAAAGCCGATGATGTGTTGTGTCATTACTGTCACAATGCCAAACTCGAAACTAATTCCATGCATTTGGCAAAACCTGCATCTTTCGTACGAGTACCTCCGTTGATTCTTCCTCCGTTGCTGACAAAAGAGTTTCATGGATAATCTTGTGTTTTGTAAACACAAGATGTGAGGGACCTGAGCCTCGAATGCAACGGATATCAGGCGAGCTGAGCCTCGACCGCAGTTTTATCTTTGAAAAGGGGGAGCTGGGCCTCGACCGCTGAGGGAGCTGAGCCTCGACCGCTGAGGGAGCTGAGCCTCGATCGCAACGGATGTCAGGCGAGCTGAGTCTCGACCGCAGTTTCGGCTTTGAAAAGGGGGGAGCTGAGCCTCGACCGCTGAGGGAGCTGAGCTTCGAACGCAACGGACATCAGGCGAGCTGAGCCTCGACCGCAGTTTTATCTTTGAAAAGGGGGAGCTGGCCCTCGACCGCTGAGGGAGCTGAGCCTCGACCGCTGAGGGAGCTGAGCCTCGAACGCAACGGATGTCAGGCGAGCTGAGTTTCGACCGCAGTTTCGGCTTTGAAAAGGGGGGAGCTGGCCCTCGACCGCTGAGGGAGCTGAGCCTCGAACGCAACGGTATCAGGCAGCCCAGGCTAGCAATGAACTAATATTGTTTTTACCGCATTTGGAAAGCATAAATCTGTTCGTCTCTGGTGTTTTCAACGCAGGGGAGCTGCAGTGCTGCTCTTCTTAACATAGCAACGCAATGAAATATAAACAAAAATGTGTTGTGGCACAATTGCAAAAAGTTTACCGAGGCAACTCAGGCAAGTGCCTCATTTGCCTCAATGTAGCTACGTCCTAATACATAATTGCATTTTTGTTGTAAGAATCAACTATAATCATAAAACAGAAATCTACAAATAATTTCATATATTTATATCTGTGTCTTTGAAATAGTGTTTTGGTAGTTTTTCTGTTCAACTGGTCGATACGCGAAATTTTTTTTGACATGAATGATTTTTGTATAACCTTGGCTCAAGACAAGTTTTTTATTAAATTTATGTAACAGCTTATGTTATTGGCTTTGACAAGATACCGGCGATGCTTGAAAAAAGTCGGGTATAAAAACATACTCACCAAACTTTACGAGCTTCATCGCTGCTGAAATGAAGTCGGCACACTACAGTGCACTTTTGAAATTTAGGCAATGGACGATAGTCTAGCTTGCTGAACATGAGCATTGGTGACATAATGAATAAGCTGATTATCCACACAGTTGCTATAACCTGCAAAGGTAGGAATTTCGTGTGTTTACTGTTCATAAAGTTGTTTTGAAAAGGACATGGAAATCAGGAGAAGCAAAAGCACTTGAATGACAAAAATCGTAGCATGAACACAGAAGTTAAGATTGAAATTTCTTCCTTTTCAAAACCGAAAAACGTGATAGTCTGTTTCTTTGAACAATTCGTTCTTATTTGCTATATTGTTAGTAGTCGCAGCTGTGTCTCTGTTATTTACTGTTGAGGCTAAAAAGGTCGAAACGATGATCGTCTGGACAATAAAATAAACCATCACAAGTAATTACCCAAAAACAAACCGCGGAAGATCTGAGATAGTCCAAAGCAACGGCCAGTGGCGTAGCCAACCCAAAAATTTGGGGGGGGGCTAAAAAATTTGGGGGAGACCAAAATGTTTGATTTTAGGCGAATAACACTATTTTATTCAGAAAAACGCCTCTCAAAGTAGAATATTACTATATTTTCTAAAAATGTGGGGGTCATGTCTCTTTTGGCCACTCCTAGCTACGCCTATGGCAACGGCATCTGTAGTTCAGAATAACACACAGGGAGACCTCAACATAGAAGTGCCAAACGTGAAATTTCAGATTATCAGGATTTACCCAAACAGATTTTCATAAAAACATTTTTTACAACGAAAAATAATTTCTTCAACTGCTTTTTTTCTATCCACGGTTACTTGTTAAATTGCATATTTAACATTATGGTTGTACGCTTGTTTGCTAGAGGAGCTAATTGAGCCATATCCAGGTAATCTTCTTGAATTTTCCCAGCTTTAACATATAATTTAAAAAAAACACGATTTTTTTGTAGTGTCAAAAGTCTAAATTTAGTTCATGCTGAAAATTTCCTACCTTGTTTAAATTACAAAAAGGAAGTGTTGTTTGTGAAAAATAAAATTTCATTTCCAACATTTGCTAAGATTAATTTGTACAGCTAACGTTTTTCAGTTTGGAATGAATTCACCAAAATGTTTTGGAAAGAGATTGAACTACTTGCAGGTTTGTAATATTTTCAGCCATCTCATTTGAAAATTAGATTCGTTTTTCTACTGAAAGATCTGAAATAAAAAGTCTTTGTTTATTTTATTTAAGTAAAAATTGGTAAAGTTAATAATTCCAAACGTTTATGCCAGTATAAAAATAGATATCGGTCCCAATAAGCAAGTAAATTTATTCTCGGTGAACTAAACACGGAAATAGTGAAACATTGCTTAAACTGTTACCTTTTCAGCGACTTGTAATTTTTTAATGTAAGTTGTTTCAAGCTAGTTTAACCTACTTTGTAAGCGTGGGATTTTGTTTGCCACCCTCGGGATTTTAGTGGACTGCAGATTGCCTTGCATCTTTCGATTGAAACCGCCAACATGGTGAAAGTTGATACCGAAACTGAAATACCTGAAAAAACGTAAGCTCAATAATTGTATCAAAGTACAGTTTTATAGGATATGATAAAAATTACCAGAAGTAAAAATGGTATGCTCAGTCGCGCAATGAGCCACAAGCATACCGCAAAAGAGTCGCAAAAAACGGCATTTGATCTCACCCATAAAGTATGGAAAAAGCCTGCAGAGGACTGATCCAAATATGAACTTCTTCAGTATTCTGCCTATCAAAGATATCGGCATGCAGAACACTGCCAGCATTAGGTCACTCAGGGCAAGACTTAGAAGAAAACAATTGGTCACTGTGCGCATTCTTCGGTTTGAAGCCAGGGTCACCAACACTAAAACATTGCCGGTAATTGCCAACAGTAAAACCAAAGCATAGAGTAAAAGTAGATGCGCTGGCTGAGCGTCTGTAAAAGAAAATACCTTGATTGTAATCGTTCATAATAAACACATAGGTTGAAAATCGGAGGCGAAAAGGTTATCTTCATGAAACTAATCGCGACTGATTGAAAATAATTAAATGAAAAATCTGTTTGGCATATCACTTGCCAATCACTTATTAAAATTGGGGATCCCTATTCCTATCTTTTCCAAAATTTTTTAAAGCGGTCCATTTCACAGATTTTTGCGGCTAGAGAATTCTTTTAAAACGGACGCAAACGTGTGGCTTGTCGCTTTTGACAAAAAAACTTGGCTTAAATCTAATACCTTTCTGTTTCAAAACAAATTGTTAAATATGTCTGCCAAAGCTTCACCACTGCCAGGCAATGATATTACATAAATCTGCTATATAATGTTCTTTGAAAACCTTTGATGAAAACGCTTTTGACAGAGTGTTGTACATTTTGCAGCAGATCTTTAATTTTGAAGAAATTCCATTCAAATGGTGTAATTCACGCAAGTGTCAGATGCTGAGACCGCAAGCAAGGGCTTGACTTGCACAAATTGTAAACTCTCAATGTTGACAAACACTGACCTTCACCAATTTTTACACTGTGCCAAGGTCGAGCTCTTGATTGTTGGGCGTGGATCGTAAAATTTACATTCGTTCCAGAAAATAGAAGCGATTACTTTTTTATACACGAGTTCCACGCTATAAAGAGCAAGTCGGGTGTCAAGATTTCTGCGACTTTTTATTTTCGCAATTTGGAAGGAAGTCAGGACTGAATTAATGTCTTTGACTTGCAGGGACTTAACTATTTTGAACACACGACAAAAAGACCTTTTGTTGAGTACATGAAGTGTAAGTCGGCCATTGTAACATAAAATATAAAGGTGTTGTGTTCAAACTTTGTTGATAGTCATTTCGAATTTAAGTGCGAAGTAACTTTTACGCATTATCTCAATGCACGAAATAGTTGGGTTATAAGTTCAGTTTGCCGTGGTTCTAACAGTGCGACTTAATACAAAGGTGTTCCTATAGAAAACATTTTTTCATTCAAAAATAGAAGATTCGAAGCTGGACTAGAAATTTAGTTCTGTCACAAGGACGCCGTAGCAATTAAAATTAATTGCGAAAGCAAGATGGTGAGAATGTTAAGCAATTAAACCGAAGGTCCGCATAATGTAAAGAAGGGACAAGAATGCTATTATGAATGCAAACCTGAGTATTTCTTCAAAAAAACATGATTCACAAACCTTAAAATATCCCTCTTCATAATAAAAATAAAACAAACGTGATAAAATGTCAGCAGCTTTACAAACGGGTAGTCACAAGCTTAAACAATTACCAACAACAAAGAATGTACGGTCAATTTGACATCCTGTGAAAATCTGTGTGTAACTTCGGAATCAAAAGCCTAAGAACTGTGCAGCAGATGTTAGTCTGCTGGAAATACCTTTCAATTTGTGTATTCGGAAATGGCATTTAAAAGATGAAATTTGTTCGATCAATCTTTTCATCAGAAGAAGTGGAAAATTACGAAAAGTGTATTTCTAATCGATTGTGCTCGTGTAAAAGAGGCCTTCTCGTCCGGCATTGATTTATTTGAGAAGGGGATAAACCCGGCAAGGCACTGCACCTTTTTGTAATAATATTGATCGAGCTGGAGATAAAGGTGCTAGTAATTAGGTTACATGGGATGAAAATGAAAAGATGCTTGTGACATCTGTTGATTGTTTGATTTGAACCATACGCGACCGGGACTATCTGAAAATTAAAATAAATCGGACAATTGCAGTGCAATTTCCAAACAACTATAAAACATTTTTGAATTCTGTTGTTAATTTACCGCCGTTTTTGTTGTTAAATCGTTGAGGATCATTATCAATTCCTCTCATGGAAATGTTGACTAGACTGTTTTACAGACACAAATAATGCTTAAATGCTCAACTACATTGCTGCAGTGGACTGCATAAAACATTTTTCCACCATGTTCTGTCCAATACATGATGCTTCTCGAAACCTGCGTTGCTGAAAAATCGTAAAACAGAGTAATTTGGGCATCGATCAAGACAGCTGTTTAAGTGTGCATCACTCTATGGCAGGGGTCTCCAACCTTGTTTGTCAGAGAGTTACATAAGGTACAGTACTACACAAATGTTCGAGGACCGGACTTACGTAATGTGACTGTTTCGGAATATGTTACATTCTACCATATCAACAAATGTTTCATAAATACATTATTTTTTCATAGTTGACGAAATGGCTTCGCGGGCTGGATTTGGCCCCCGGGCCGTCGCTTGGAGACCCCTGCTCTAAGGAAAAAAGTAGTTATTAGGCCCATTATTGAGCAGGCAGTTTTCCAAAATTCTAATAAGATGAAAAGTTTCCTCAAGATGCCTTGAACTAGTGTACTAATAAACGTGCTTCTTAAATAATAAATTATATTAGTTTTTACATGGTTAGAGAGGACTTAAAATACCATGTACGAGAATGGCTGAGCTGAAGCATGAAAGTTGTGAAAAGAAAGTGCACACCAGTTTTGGTTTTATGGCGTGAGATCAATTCTCGTCAAGAAATGTACATTTTTTACTTGTTTTCCTCTTTGATTTATTTAGTAAAGTCGAAGCTCATCTTTTCTAACAATGCTGTTCAAGAGATTTAAACATTTATAAATAGATAACCTTCTGAGATTTTGAAACAAGCGCATGCATGCTTTCTGCCATGCTTTTCACAGAAAATGCCAAAAACGATTTTGAAATCTTTGATAACACTAATCGTTCTTCAAACAAAGGTGTTACTCTTGATTCATAAAATGTCGGAAATCAAATTTCCACCATCCGTTTTTGTCACTAAATCAAACATTTACAATAAACTTTGCTTCGGACATATTTAACGGCACTTACAGACATTTGACGAGGAATTACCAAACAAAAAACGCCTTTTTCCCCGATTCATTAGGCCTCGGCTGCTTTCATTACTTTGCTAATCTCCCATGTCCTGTCTGGTATGTGACTGAGGCAGTAGCTTTAAAAACTCCGAAAACATTTTCCTTTTTTGCAACCTTTGGTAGTACTAACGACTGTACACTCAAGGCGCGACCAAGCCAGCTCAGATATGCCATCATAACATCCCCGGCCAGCCTCTTGGTTGCTTTCCCGTCTGCGTAGTCAGAAGAAACGACTTCGACAACCCAGAAACGTCGCCAGAAAGTCGTCAATAGGGGGGCTTTACGTTTGTGCGGGGGGCTTTACGTTCGTGCAGGG
>Ga0210059_1004732_pt1 | contig 21971 bp, 14 predicted proteins | sample Ectturendosymbi2_FD_188042 | JGI IMG/M metagenome (GOLD analysis project Ga0210059, IMG submission 188042) | Ecteinascidia turbinata endosymbiont from Florida, USA - Sample 2 (SPAdes) (version 2) | ecosystem: Host-associated > Tunicates > Ascidians > Unclassified | place: Key West, Florida...
TACTGCTACAGGTACATTACGAGGCATGTGTTGTGCGGGGCGTACATCAGGATCGACTTCGATGTGATAATCCCCAGGCAAACAACCTAGTCCCTGAAAGACATCTGCAACACTTTCAAGAGTATTACAGAGTTCAGCCTGTTCACGTGGAAGGTTAATAAGTCAAACAACTCGCAAGTGTCTGCACTCAGTAACGGTTTTGCATAACCGTCAACATGAAAAGTCAGTAAACGTTCTTGACCGTTGTGCATACACCAGATGTCCAGTGTTCCTTTAACCGACATCGTAGTTCCGCCACAAAGTTGCAATTTACTCGTAGTATGATTCAAGGAAATTCTTGCGCCTCTGCTAATGAAATCAAGATGCTTTGCGCTCATGATGTCACAGGTCGACCCACAGTCGAGCTGGCATACATTACAACTGGGGTCTCGCGTTTGTCAAGCCTTAGTTGCAAATCAACAAACCACTGTGTGCCTTTGGGCGACACGTGATAGACAGTGTTACTCGTGTAATGAGAGTGGACTTCCATTGTCCTCCTTTACAACCCAAGAAGAATGTTCATTGGGCTTGACTGTACAGCATATAGCAAAGTGGTTTTGTTTTCCACAATTCCTGCATCGCTTACCATACGCAGGACATTTGCCTTTTGAAAATTCATGACTCAAGTTCTGGTCTCCAAATGGAGGCGTGGGTTCGAATCCCACTTCTGACACCATGTTTTTATTTTCTCACAGAATATACGAAAGCAGGCAACTCATATTCATGTACGGTAACTTATAATTAACTGGTGCGTAACGATAACGTATTTACACGGGTATACAATTAACAAGCGCGACGCTCACAACAATAATTGACAAAGCTTAAAGGTACACGTCCATCAGCAATCACTGTGTTTAGTAAATAGCTTACGGAAACTGAGAAATTTGGCGTTTATCATTTTTGAGTTACTTAGAAGAATTGAACCAAACGGCACCACGCTTTATGACCAAAGAATGAGATCGAAATCAATGTATCCTTGGGCGTCCGCAGAAATTTTTCCAAGGAGGGGTAACGTCGAAATTTTGCTTATCCTTTTCAGGCTGCTGACTATGCAATGTGTAAATGGACGTTCACAAAACGCTTTGCCCTTGCTACCCCATTGGTCTGTGCTGGTTGAAAGTCAATTCTCAATCTTTTGTCCCAAACGTTTTCTACACTTCGGCTATCAGAAATACTTTTTTTCATAGCTGCCAATGATCGTTTTTAGAGCACTTTCTACAAATATTTGGTACACGAAAAGCGGAAGTGCTAAATAGCCTTATAATAAATACTACGGCCAAAGCAAACGATACAACTGACATCTTTCAAACGTTTCGATAACAACTGTTATCATCTTCAGTGCATAGCAATAGTTTGCTATGCACTGAAGATAATAACAGTTGTTATCGAAACGTTTGCAAGATGTCAGTTGTATCGTTTGCTTTGGCCGTAGTAATTATTATTTCTACAAATAAATCATGATTTAAGAATAACCACCGGTCTGAACAAAATCAGCGGTGAAAAAACAAGACACTCTTGCAAAGCTGTTTCAAGCAATGGGAAGTATAAATATATTATGACAAGACTATCGCACAACCTACTGAAGTTAGAACACCAAATAGGCTTAAAAACTGAGCGGATGAAATACGAAAACTTTCCACAGCAAATATAGCTTTGCACTAAGTCAGAAAGAAACCTTAACGATAAAGACGTGTTCTTACAAGTCTGCCTAGACGTATTCTAATCAATCACTAATTTTTATACTGTGTGAAAAGAAACCTGCATAAGAGTCATGTGTTTACGCTATTCACTCGGGCAAGTTGATCAGTGTTGCACTAATAATGGATTTTTCAAACTTGTGGAAGCACTGCTCAGGACGGTAAACAGCTTGTGACACCATGGGGGGCGAAGAGTTTTCTGAGAAGGGCACAATTTGTTTAAACTATGTCCTACACATGCTCTATGTCCTACACAAGTTTGCAAGGGTTGTGAAGTCCCCCTTGCACCCCCCTAGTTACGGTCCTGGCGCTGTTACAGATTTACTCATGCTTCTTTCTCACACTATAAAAGTACACATGGTTCATCGTTATCAGGAGTGTCACCATGTCTCGCTGCATTACCTGCCAAAATGTCTGCGTTCAACAGCCACTGCAGGGCTCCCATTCAGTGATTTCACATAAACCCAGATTTCACACCAAAAAACAGTAAAAACCAGAAAGCTTGTGTTACGAACAAGAACATGTGAGTGTGCTTATTTGAATTGAAGTGATAATCAAATACTGATTTACTCATAGTTCCTCTTTCAAATTTTGTTCTGCAGTGCAAGCATTAACATTTGGACGCCCTTTCTGTTGCTCAAGGTGTTTTTCATAACGCGGATAACATAGCCTGCGCGGTTGATGAAATCTTTTACTGTTAATAAACTAGGAAATATTGTGCCATCTTTAACTGCAGCGGGATCTAAAATCCCACAAAAATATAATCCTAATGCCTTCTTCCTCTAATTGAAATTTGTTTTTTAATTTGTATGTATAGGGAAACATCGAAATTTAAACAATCAGTCCTGACCTTTGTTTCACCAGTTGCTTCAATTAGCATTGAAGACAATAACATTATATATAAAACCGACAATGGTCTTAAGTGAGGATATGAAACTGATTGGACACGTTCTGCTTCACCCGATAAGCGTACTCTCACCTGATGTGTGCATGCAAACACTGTGCTATAAGGTTATCTTTATATTATTGAACACATTAAAGTTGCTGATGAGTATATCGCTTCAAAAAACAGATTTAACGCTAGTTTTCATAATGAAACCTAGACACTCAGGTCGACTAAAAATGTAGATCAGGATGGAAGCAAAACGCATTGGGGCCCTGGTCACATGTGGAAAAACGCCTACTACCGTAACTTGAAGTGAACGTTTGAAGATTCGTTTTTTGTGATACAAGTTTCTGTCTGAACAAATTAACCACACACGAACCGCCGTAAATGGTCACCCCCAATTGTCTTTGTAATGTAGGCTGCCATATTTATCAATTTTGACATTTCTGACCGGTTCGTCTGCAAAATTGAAACGAGGGCATGTGAAACGCTATGCAGTTGCCCTAAGCGTTTAGGGGTCCCTACGATTAGATTTTTCCCGGGACCTCACATTCACTTAATCCGGCCCTGGACAGGAGACAAGATTTGCTGAAAGATCCCGGAATCATCAGGATACCTCTTTCCCAGCTCTGGAAAAAAGCTTCTACGAAGAACTTCAAAATGTATTGGCGAGCACATCAATCCTAGCCATAGTATCACTAAAACATCTTTTTCTTCGGATGTTAACAAACTGATTTATAAATCGTCTCTTGGGATGATCATTGAACGCGCTGACTTTTCTGACCCTGTACAAAGATTGTGTTTCATCGTTGAAAAAGACTTTTGCCCACTGTTCTTTTGTCCAATCTTTGTACGTTTTTAACATCGTTTCTGTCATTGCTTTCTTTAAAAGCAGTTTTTTCATTGGTCTTCGGGTTTTTCGACTGTCGTGCACTCGCCTGCGAATCCTACTAAACACTACCTGCAGAAAGCCAGGCTTTAATTCACTAAGGACACCGCTCAATCATGGAGCTGAACAAGCGAGCAATGAAATTCTGAAACCAACACAACAGCGTAACTGATCAAAATGCTTCCCGGGGCGGGCAAGCTGCACTAAAAGAACACTTTGCAGTATTGCATTACGAGACCGCAAGCACAACTCAACAGCCGCGGGGCGAACACAGGGGCACAATTAAGGATTGCAAGATTGCAGGCGCCACTACGTGGCAAGGACAAGGAAATCATACATTCACCACATCGACCAACTGCGATTTAAGGTCGTAAGAAGTCTACTAACACTAGAGGAACTGATTAGGATATCTTGTTCCTTCAAATCCGGATTACATACGTCGCTCGTTTGGCGGGATTTTTTTCACTTTGTCGGAGTAATGAAGCATCGCCTCTAGGAATGGTTGTCTTCTTACGACCTGACTTCTCTCAGTGCGTTTATGAGAAAACAACCCACTATCCTGTTTCTACTTGCTGACACGGTTGGCAGTTGCAAGACGCACACCAAGCATTGCAGCTATCTCTACAGTCTTAGCTGTGTGTTCGTGCAAAGTTACGATCTTCGTAACTTTCTTTGGTGTCACGTCCATCTTGCACGGCGGTTGACTTACAACTATTTTACAGCTGATTCAGTAAATAAGGTTTCTCCTCTGATGTAATAGCGGCTGACACAATGATTGCATCAGTCAACTGATAAAACTGACTATTCATTAACGGTTGACACACCAATGCATATGCATACACCAAAATGGCCTGCGAATATAGGGAATAGGATTTGCTTTTAAAAAGCGCATTGTTCCAATTAAGCCAAAATAAAGGTCTGCATGAAATGTGCAAATTTTAGTCTTTTTTAACAGATGGATAGAAAGAATTTCGTTTGATAACAATGAAAATTATGTAAAATATGAAATGACTTTTTATTGAAAATTTGGTAATTTACCATATCCATAAGACAATTCTTCATTGAGTCATTTTTATTGCACTTGAAAATAACACTGTTAATTCATGTTCCTTGCAAATAATTCTTTTTGTTCAATATATATTTCCTTTGAAACAAGTTCTTATTTCATCAAAAGCTGTTCCACAACAAAGCCATATGTTTTTGAAAACAGGTTATGATATTTCCCCCGTAAAATGACTGGCCTTGGCTTACTGCAATCATTGTCACTGGTAGAATGTGACTTGGATTTTGCAGTCTGTGAGGACTTTTTGGAAGTACTGTTACTAGTGTTGATGAAAGTACATTGCTATTTCAAAAGCAGTACAATTATAAAATTTGTGTTAAGGTTAATTGTGGCAATCTTGATCTTCCTGCTAAGTGGTATACTGTAATGGGTTGTCCTCGGACCAAGAGTCGTAAGTCGGGCCGGACTTTTCGGGTCGGGCCGGGCATTTCGTGTCGGGTTCGAGCTTATGTTTATCAATATGTTTCGGGCCGATGGCGGGCCTGCATACGAAACGTTTTTACAACATTCAGAATAAAAAAAATTATTTCGTGAAGTACATGAGTTGTTCCCACCTCGTTGACTTATGTGAGTGAGTTATTTTTGTGATTTGTCTTCAAGTAATTCTATTTGCAAATACAGCTGCGTTCTTTTGTCCTCTGCTCGGATTAGTTTCACACTATTTTTGAGAAGGTGACAGCTGTAAGGAAATTAGCACGCGATGGCCTTGTTTCGAAAAGATCGATCACTTCCGCGATTCTTGACTTGTTTTAGGAAACGATGGTCTACAAGCCGGCTTTTCATGCTTGTAGCGCTATCCTAGATAGTTTATGTTATTCCTATGGCGGCGTCGTGGTTAATTTCGTGATAGTTTCTTTTTTTCTAGAGAAACATTTCTTTCCGCAGTATTATCTTTCACTAACAAGCTAAATATGTGCTTGTTTAAGCCTATGTTTTGGTGAATGTGATTGCTAATTTGGGTGTGATAAAACCGTATCCCTGCAGCTATACCTCTGCACTATGTTTATTGATACCCCGCAGTTGCGCATATCTTGACTCAATGGGTAAATTTGGCTTTCGGTCTTAAATCGAGCTCCACAAAAAATTTCGGGCTCGGGCCGGGTTCGGTCATGAAAATGAGGCCCGTTTACAACTCTGCTAGGACCACCGAAGCTAGGAAATCTTATTGGATATCTTACTGTCGTGTCTACCTGAAAAACGCTAATTGCGCCATGCTTAGCCTCATGCTCCGCAGTTGATTGCGAGCGAACGGTTCTCTAGCTTTGCTGCCACTGATTTGCAGCATATGAAACTTTGGCTATTATTATCCACGTGAGCCCCAGCGCAGAGCACACCGGGATGGTCGCCTGTAAGTCATTTGTGACACTTCAAAGGGTACACAAAGCGAGGATAACGAAAATGAATCTAGTTGGATTAAAAAAACAATAGTTCTGATTCTATTATCAAAACACGTTGTGGTGGAGCATGCGTATAGACTCACTGGAAAAATCTTTGCAGACTTACATATTTGCCAACACCCAAAGCTGAAGTTGTGTTTTCTGTCCCTAAAGGAAAGCTGGAAAAACGAAAGCAAATTGGTGCTAATATTGCGCAACTTCTGGTATTTTTGAAAATCACACTGAAATGTTTGGAACAAGATTTTTTTAAATATTTTCCTGTTTGTAAAAATGCAGGTGTCTTCACTGCAATAGGACTACCTACTTTTTCCCTATTCCTGCAGCAACAAATTCTTTTAGAAATAAAAAAAGCATTTGTGTGGAGTATCGTAGCTGTAAAAAGACTCAGTTGATTTAAATGTGCATTACTAAGGAGAAAGCGTAGAATGTTATACTCTATGTTGCTTTTCATGAATCATAAGTTAATTTACAAACGTTTTGAAAGATGACTGGCAGGTTTCAGTCGTTGTCATTCGCTTGAGTTGTGTATATGTTGACAATTACTTTCAGTCTAAACCGAAGACTACAAGGAACATGTAGTAAGCCTGGTTTGAAGATTCATATTTGTGATTGCACTGTCCTAAATTGAGTTTCTTGTTACAACAGGTAATTCGTCTGAGATTTATATTCATGTTGCTGGAACCATCAACATCGGATCGTTGCCATGATTTTCTGGAGGTCTTCGACGGCCTCTCTCACGTACGTAAAATATTTTGATTCAAACTGTGTACGACAGTGCAAACTGCGTGCAAGCACTTGGTTTGCAATATGCACGATTGACAATTATGAAATGGGTCCTGGAAAAATGCTGAGATTGGAAACATATCGCATTTTTGAAAATGCGCTTGAATATTTTTTTTAATCATTTTGGCATACGAAACCAATGGTTTAGTGTTTCTCGGTTGCCTGACTAGAGAGTGCAATTGTTGAAAAAAAACACTACAGTACAGCCTTTACATCAATTTATACAAAATTGCACAAAACTTTGGAAGCATTGCAATAATGGAAGTGTTTATTTGAAACTAATGGTCACCAAATATTTGTTGTGGTCTGTTGCTTTGCATTGATCACTTTGTGTTTCTTTCATTACTCTCAGGTTTTACAGTAAAGCAAACAGCTCTTGAGAGCATGATAAACAAACATTAAATTCATGGAAAGCAGTCATTGCGAATATCAACGTTCAAGCTGATGTAAAACCAAACGGCAAATCATGCTTCGCGGCTTCCTCCGCAAAACCAGCACCCTGAATGTGCAGCAACAGACATCCCTGTGTTGACATTTTTGAAGGTCATTGTTCTGCTGGAGGACTGTCCAATTGCAGCTCAATGTCCAGAATATAGAAAATCACCAATTACAAAAAAATAATCATTAATTATTTTATTTGAGTTCGCTTTCAGAACGTTGTGTGTCCCTTTTTCTTAAAGACAAATTTATTTCAAGTTACCTCCTCTTGCACTGAGAATTGATTTGGCAACTTCACTTGCTAGTGCAATGAAGGAAGGCCTGAAATTGTCAACATGGAAATTGTACTAATTTTTGAAACATTAATCGGTCGTAGTAAATATACTAAATAAAGTAAATATCCTTTGTCTTTCAACTGAATGGGAGATTTAAATATTTTAGTCAATGGGAAAGTTTTGCGGCAACACTCTTCCAAACGCAGTGATATCGACTGGAAATACCATGAAACTCGAATTCGTCTCAGATTCTTCGGTTACAAAACGTGGTTTCAGAGTGTATTATCAAGTGATTGGTAAGTACTGCGCAACAAACGTGCTTTGTAATTACTATTACTGTGTTCAGCTTGTACAAAGTACCGCTTGCTGTATGTTGAATTGTTATTTCAGCAAAACGTCTGTGACAGGTACTATTGGGATTTAGCTTTTCTTACACTTGACGACATCTGCCGCCCTTAAGTCAATTCGAAATAATCAGAATCCATGGGCTTCCATAATCATTTCCGAGGATACATTTAGTTTTTGTTGTGCTGCGTAGATGTCATCAAACAGATAAACTATCCTATTTTTGATAAATTTCAGAACATGTGTAAAAAACACAACTCAACAACAAGATATTTAATTCAACAACACTGGACTATTGAAAGAACACCTATTTTACAAAGATAAAATAAGTAGAAATTTTCTTAAGGCAAAAGAAATTGTTTACCAAATGCTCTACAGTATGTGAATCATTCGTTATTATGTTATTTCTTCTTAAAAAGACTTTGCTAAATTTCCAAAAACACTTCAAAATAAAGATCAAAAAATTATTTGCAGTTGGAAAGAAAAAACAAATACAGAAATTGTCACTATATTTTCAAAATAATGTAGGCTTTGTAAAAAGGTGCACAACTGAAAAATATTCCCTTTAAAATAATTATGTTCAAAAGTTTTTTTGTGAGTCTCAATTTCTCAGGTCTTAAAGACTAAAAATCCGAAGCTCTTCGTTTCGAAAATTCGTAACCTTTTTCCATACTTCGTTTTAAATCTCCACCAGTTCCACCTGTTCCTTGTTGGAAAATCTCGCAGGATAAAAAATGCAAAATTTAGCGGACTTGCTTCTTCAAAGTGTCGACCAACTCTTCAATCGGAATTTGACGGTTCGCATAAAGTTAGGATGAAGTTTGTACAAAATTGATGAAGCCTCAAATATGAACTTCATTCAGTATACATTCAAGTGCACAGTCAGCAACGTTTAATCTCCTAATCGATTGTTTATGGAGACTCGGTCTTAAAGCGAGAAGCAGGTATTTTTAAGGTCTCGATTTCACCCTGTTGCATAGTACTTGATATATTGTAGCAAAACCACGTCTTGAACCTAGACCAGCGTTTGAAAGTGTAAATAGATTTTTTTTGGCCAGTGTTAAATGCATGTTAAAATTTCTTGGCGGACAATTGAAACAATTTTTTAATTTGGTGGTTGTAGGTTATGAAGTACGTCGCTAGAAAATTTCAACATTCAATTAACACAGGGGTCGGCAACATTTATGCACTGCGGACCGGCCCTCAATGAAATAATGTTTGACACATGCAAGTTTATTACAACTAGTAACTCATCTTGGCACTGATTCAGTGAGAGATCAATCGCACCCGCAATATGTTCCTTATGTCAGTCGTTCCAGTCACTTTTGGACCAATTTGGCCCTGGTTCCGGACCTCCCGCTAACACTGTCTTCACGGACATGCCGACACCTGACTTACCACGCAGTGGCGTAGCAAAGGGGTGTCTGGGAGCTCCGGGGCCAGTGTGGAACCTTCTGTAGGGCGGCAATTTGTTGATAAAAACAAATTTTTGAAAGTATTTTAATTGTTCTAACACTTGTTTATTATTTGTAAATACATTTTTAAACGTTTCAAAAATTCTAACACTTCAGTTTTTGTGTTTAGAAGTTGTGTCAGCAAGTGGAACTCAAAAAATAGTGAGAGAAGAAAACAAATTAAAAGATTTTGTTTCGTGTGAAAGCCATTCTGCCAAATTGTTATGCAACTAAAGTTCAAACGACACGCAGTAGTGATCGTAGTGAACAGTGTGCACGGTGTGCAAAACCAGGACCACCATTTGAATTTACGCGCTTTGAGAGGACCCATTTTCAGTTTACACACTATCAATGATCATTAAGTTTTTTTACGATTGCTTTTTTATTGCAATCATTATCCTATTAATTTGGAGAAAACTTTGTTTGGTTTGCTATACGAGACTATGATTATAGAAATATTTTAACATTGCATTTTCAACCTGAAGACAAGAAGCCACGCTAAAATAATAAAATATATATAGCCTATGACCAAAGGACAAACAGCCCCTGTCAAATTGTTGGAAGACCCTAACCAAAATGTTAAGGGCGCCGAATTAAAAGATAAGCAAGCATTTTATTCTTTGGTCGTGAATAAGGGGGCCAATTATTCGTCAGTGAAAAGATTTAGGCTACAAATCTAACTTTAAGAGGTTTTGATTTTAGAATATTGACTCTTACCTTGTTTGAATACTTTTGCAAACTGTTGCAAGATTTAGCTACTAGCTTACCATTCGTGCTTATGAATCTACTAGTTGCCAAGCTTACAAATCCCTTAGCACAGGGGTTCCGAACCAGCGGTTCGCGAAAGTCTTACAGGTGTACGCGAGTAACTTCCATTTGTTCAAAAAAAACTGGATGCACAGCTTTCTAGTTTGCGTATCGGGCTTTTTTTTTAAATAAATAAATTTTTCTGTAGCCAGCTATTCCTACTGTATCGTAACATTATGACTTTCTGCGCGCGGTTAGCAAATTTACGCCAGACATCGACCAATTGGTGGAGCGTAAACAAAAACAAAAATATCATTAAATTTAACTGTGGTCTTTTATTGTTATATTCATGTCTGTTATTGTTTTGAATGAACTAAGATTCGATCAAATTAGTTGTTCCGGAAGAAGTGGTACGCATTGACAATACCGGGTGCCTAAGTAGTACGAGCTGGTAAAAAGATTGGGATCCCCAGCTTTAGCAAAATACCATGCAGAGAAAACTACGAATATAAGTTTATTTAATCAGACAAAAACACAGATCATAGTTGTGTTATATTAGCTAATTTAGGTTTTCACTTTCATAAGTACAATGGTTGCAGTCTGATACGACCAAGACGACCTTCGAAACTTAAGATGTATGAGTCAATGTTGCATAATTCATTCATTCTAGTCTAATCATAAAAATTGTGTTTAATTGGTTCCTTCTTATCTGATTTACTGTGGAAAAAGGCATGTTTTCCTATGTTTTGGACAGTGAAAGTACAAGAACAACACATTTTCAAAAATTTTAACTTGGCCTTCTATTGTTCAAAGAGGCATGTGAGAAACTGGTTTTGTTGGAGAGAATAATAATGTAAACACCAATGTGCATGTGTAAACTTGCATGGCCTGTTGTATAACTCAATAGCTATTAATCCAATATTACATCAGACACACTCAGTTTCTTTTTGACTCAGAATTGAAAGTTATATGCCTACCATAGGCGGATCCAGGGGGGGAAATTGGGGCTGACCCCCCTTTAATTTTTTCAGATACGTTTTTTGATCGATAGTTCCCGACACAGAAACATCCACTGGTGTGATTTTTTGTAGAGATTTAAAAAAAACATTTCTTGCACAGGGATAGGGACGAAAATATTAAATGCAAAGCTTATTTTGCTGAACTTGGACAATCTGAACTTGTTTATTTCACTAAAAATGAAACTTCTAATTAACAAGCTTTTAAAAATTAAATAACATGACCCAAATGTTATAGAAAAAAGTAATATGGTGTTAGTGTTATATAAATACGTTAAGTGTTCACATGAAGTATTTACATTACATATACGTTGTATAAACCGCACGTACACAGGCGTAGCCATAGGGGCCATGGCTCTTCAAATTTTTAGAATATCTAGTCATTTTGTGCTTTAAGAGGCAGTATCTCAAAAAATATACTGTCGCTCGCCTAAATTCATACATTTTGACCAACCCAAAATTTTGTGCTGGCCATGTCACTGCGCACCTGCTGCAAGCATTTAAAAATCTTCTTTCATTTGTGCAAGATTGGGCTTCTTGTGGACAAAAGATGAATGAGCAGCAGTTTCAGAACCGTCGCTAGAAAGTTTTCAATAGGGGGAATTGCCTTTGTGCAGGGGCGTTTTACATTCTAAAAATTGACAAAATCTCCATTTATTTATAGGGTTTCATGTTTAAATTTGGGTGCTTGGAGGTTTGTTTGGGGGGCTAAGCTCACCAAAGCCCTCCGTGGCGACGGGACTGAGCAGACTATGGACAAACGTCGAATAAACTGCAGATCATACTATTTTTTCCTACAAGCTTTTATGAATGAGTGCAGCTCATGTTATTACTGTAGTCAAGCGATGGCATCAAAATTACGTTACAACGAACTTACACTACAATGCAGTTAACTACAGGCTAGCTTAGAGCGCTCAGTGACAGCGTAAACTCCAAAACAGCAAACAACCGCAAAACGTAATCTACATGTCAGGTAGGCTAAAAATGAAGCGCGCTAGATTAGCTGTAGGCCATGCTAACGGTGACTACTGATTAGCATCATCACACCTGCCAGCATGGGTGTAGTGGGGTGGGAACGGCGTTCCCACACCTTTTTGCGCTAGTAACATTACTTGAAGATTTAGATTTTTCATTTCAGTTTCTACGTGTAGCGCCTAGAGCAGCAATAATGAATAAATGACAAGTTATCCCGTGTACAGCACCGTAGCACCAAAGTGAAACAGGAAGATCCATTGTGGAAATTTTTGTAGGCAAATCAGCCTTCCTTTATGTTTGGTGTGTGAACGCCGTTCACACACCACTGTTTAGCAATACACCCCTGCCTGCCAGCAATAATTTTTTGACAAAAGTTCAGCTCAGCACTAATCAGATGCTTTTTTATCGATCAACATTCTGCCGTCTCTGATAATTTTTTTTTAACCTACTGTACAGCATTTCTAAAATTGCGTTTCCGCGATATATTCGCGTTTCGTACAAAAAATTGAATGTATGAGAATTTAGTCTTTGACTCACCGCAAACTTCGTGCTTCCAAATATTGTCTGATCATTTTCAATGCCCTTATGATGCAATAAACACCTTCCAGGGCAAAGTGCCAGCATAAATATTGCTTTCGAGTTTTTTGGTACGTTCATCTCTTCGCGTACCCCAAGCGTTTTTGGGGAGAGGGGAATTTGTGCTTGTTTTCTGAAGTATTATACCTTTTTTCGACATTCAAGTTATTTTCTATGGTCAGATGACTTCCATAATCAACAGCATTTTGTTTTAAATAGTTTGTGATTGATAGTTTGCCACTGATCGGCAGGTATTTTTGTAAATAAATTTCTTCATTTTGGCTAAACAATCGTGATATGCAAGGGCGCAATGAGGTTAGATGGCGCCTGGGGAAAGAAACAAGTTTGGCGCCCCCATTTTCGAACCTGAGGTCTTTCGGAAGCAAATGTACTGTTTTGAAAAAAGTGGTTATGACATTGTTGTGACCTTTAGCCCCCCGCAGTGATTCGGCGCCGGGGGAAATGTTCCCCTTTACCCCTCGTTACGTCTCTGGTGTTATGCAATAAAAATCGGAAAATTTTCCGAAAATAAACAAATTTTAAAGTCCGAAGGTCATGCATTTGTATTCCATGAACATCTGCAATTTTCGAACACCATATCAGGCCTCCCGCATGGATCTTGCACAGACTGCCAACAAAGGCGGCATTTCAAGTTTCTTCGTGTAGTTTTTGTGTCACTTCTAATCCTGCCCCACGCGTTTTTTTCAGCGTTGACCTGTGTTTGTTTTGCTAATCATAAAACTTTTCTGACATTCAACAAGTTACTTTTTTAGGGTTAGATAAGTTTGAGAATAATTTCTGCATTTTTTAAAGGACGCTTCTGCTCCGAAAACGTCCCAGTAAGCCTGGGTAATCGTGGGAATGTTGTTTAGCCAAAATGTGTGTGGTTATTAACCGTGTTTGTTAAAAAAGGTTACCCGAGCAGTTGGGTCGTCACTGCTATGCAGTCACTACACATCCGGATGCACTCGTCCTTAAGCCCCCCCCCCCCAAACAAATCTTGAATCCGCCTATGGCTACGGGAAAGTTTTCCTATCTTGAACCATTAACGTTTTCCTCTGCCGTGCAGTTGCATGATTTGTGCCATTGTGCTACTTGTGTAGTGGATTACGTGGCATTCATGGGAACGATGCAAAGGAAGGTGTATGGAATTTACAAAGAAAGGTGTATGGGATCAGATCTCAGTACAACTGCCAAAAAACATTTTTTGAAAAGAATGATCTTTATTTCAATCATTCGCGCAGGTGACCCAAATGTCTCTGCACAGGGGCCACCAAATTGCTGAGACAACCATCGAAGACAGACACCATTGACGTCCAACCGTGTCGATACACCAAACCCCTAGACAGTTCGTATAACTTGTTGACGAGACACAAACAGCAACAGACTTCGTGTTTTGCCAAGAACTGCCGACAGACCAGGCCTACGGGCCTCGTTGGGGAAGTCACATTCACGTGCAGGCTATGAAACAAGTGATTACACAACTTCAGTTGAGAGGAACAATTGCAGATAATGTCGGCACCAATGGTCCCTCATTTGTGATGGCCAGTTTGTGTTAATTGCACGCCCTTGTTTGCCACGGAAAAACCTTGCGGAGTTAGAAACTTTAAAATTCCAGATGCGCCTGCCTATTCCTGCGACGCAGTCACAACAACAGCCACTCAAGGATACATCTCATCGCCGTTTTATCCACGAAACTATCCAAACAACGCCAGATGCATTTGGAAAATACAAGCTTCCAACGGTCAAGTGAGTAATGAAACAGTCTTTTCATCACTCATTTTGACTTCGTATTTTGATTTATTTAGTGGTGTTTTCTTTGCATGTATGGCGGTAACCTCTTCAATAAAACCTCAACCAGCTTCCTATACAACGAATATACAGTTTTTAAAATGAACGAATATTTCCAATTCTGCAAACTAAGCCCTAGGCAGTGAGACGCAGCTGTGCGCGAGGAACAGAAACTGAACGTGAATTTGCACACTGCATTCATTACTTGCCATTATTTGCGATTTATGTTTCCTTGTTGTGACACAAAATTCATTGTTGTGTTTGAAACATCTGAGTGTATTTCTCGTGCGACACTTGTCTTCCACCGATACTTTGTTTTATTTCCTCATCAGCTGGAAAATCAGGAGAGCTTCTGTAGATGGAAAACGGATCTAAGCTGGATAAAAGCTTGCGCAACACTTGCACTGTCAAAACACAGTACCAGGGCATGGCGAAGCCCCAAAATGAAACCCGGCATAAAGTAAATATTAAATTGCAGCAGGAAGACCTTCGCTAAAATTGAAACACGTCCGTCTGGAAATTAAAGCAACCTCTACAAAACCATAGTCAAAATCTCGGCTTAGGTGTGGTCGTGTACGTGACTCATTGCATCGTTCGTACTTACAGTATGCATTGTTCTCCAGTGTTATGCTGTTGTTTGCGCTTGAAAATCAAGTACAGTTATTCCCATCGACATAGCCTAGTGAGGTATGCCATGAAATAATTTTCACTTTAAGATAGATTGGTTTATTGCCAAATTTCATCATACTCAAATTATTTCACAACATCGACATACTCATTGATGTTTCTGGCAGGTTGTAAGAGTAACCTTCCTGGAAATGTCTCTGGAATCAACTTCGGCAAACGTGTGTCACGATTACGTGGAACTGTTTGATGGTGAAACACAGGTTAGCTTTGTTTCCACATTACATGCAGCTGTTTTCAGGACTTGTGAACGTTTTACTTCAACATGCTGTAACACTGCAGATAAAAATGAGTCGATAGCGCTTAATCAACATCTGCACTGATATATGAAAATTATGGTTTTGAACAGTCGATGGGCAAGTTTTGTGGAACTACGTTGCCTGGCGTTGTTGAGACAACCATGTCAGAGCTCAAGATAGTGTTTACATCAGATTCCAGTGTTTCTCGAAATGGCTTCAGGTTGATGCATCAAGCGGTTGGTAAGTTTTTCAAACATTTTCTTTGATCTTTGGGAAGAAGAGTTATCACCTAAGCTTATATTTGGCCTTAGTAAATTACCTGAATCTAGAGCGACTGCTATAAATTAATTGAAGGGTTGAAGACAAATCGCAAATTTAACTGAAAGCGCTCTGTGAATGTTCAAATGGTATAAACCACGATCTCAGCTGTGGGGCATCAAGAATACAAATACTTCTCCATTAAATGTTTGAGAAGTCGTGATCTATAAACTGAATATTTTAAATTTTCCCCACTTGCTGGGATTTTGAGATGGTTGTTAGAGTTAACGTTTGTTCATGATTGTGGGTGTTGGTCCAGGTGCGCGTTATGCTTTAATCAACAAAAGCCATCAGAGCAATTGCTCTTCAGGCAATGAATATCATCAAGGCAATTTTTTTGAAGTAGCTGTTTTGCCTGATGAGGTTGGTAGAAAAATCAAGAAAAAAACGCTTGGTTTTTCAAAGTCCAAAGTTTTTTCAAAAGTTTTTCAACGTGCAAGATTTTGATTTTTTTTCTCGATTAGTTTCCTTTTGCTAGATTTGTTGCTTTCAACGATTTTTCAGCAGTGGTTTCACTGGCATCTGTTCAAAAAGATGTGCAAACTCGTTGCAAATTATCATATAACTCAGAAAGACATGGATAGATTACAAACAAGGAAAAGTAGTTTTGTTGCTGTGCTTTTGTCCTACAGTTGGTTATTAACGTTAAAACATGCCACAAATAAAAGCGAATTTGACTATGTACACATTTGACCGCAGCATATTTCAATGAGGTTTTTGAAAATATTTTGTAGCTTTAAAATATCTTGCATTAATAAACGGAAGTTTCTTTCGTTTTATCTCAACTTGGTCAAGAAGGGAAGATTGAGAACTTGGGTTTCAATCATCGCGTTGTACGTGTCACAACTTTGAAAATCCATCTTTGCATTTTATCCGTAGTCTGAGAAGAAAATAAGACTTTTTGCGGACTGCATCTTTCTTTACTTACAGCATTAATCTTTTCGCATGTTTGTGATTCTGCATTGGTGTCGTCCAAAATTGACGTCACACCCTAACTGGGGGAGGGGGTCACCAGATTTCTTACAAATTGTGACAAGGGGGACGGGGGGATTCAGTAGTTTTGAGATGCATGCTACACGCAGTCATACCAGAAAGGAAAGGTGTGAAAGCCAATATGCTTCTATTCCATTTACAATAGTTTTCTGTTGCAACCAATGAGGAATTTTTTTCGATATTGCTAATGTTTGTTTTTGTAATATGTTTCCGATAGTCAGACAATCTTTGTTGGATTTACAGCTAATGACTAACTATACTGTTGTACTGTCAATGTAGCCAAAGCTCATTCGATAAAATTTATTGACTCCCTACTCCATCTACTGGAACAAAAAGTTTTAGGTTTCGACACCCGATTCTGTGCAGGATTTTTTTAGCTGTTTGACAGGCATTCCACAGTTTTATTCTCAATTTCTGGCAAATCAATATAGGCTACCTCTGGAATACCTGAAGATAAAAACAGGCTTCATCTTTCCTTCTATCTCTATCTGGAGGTGCATTATTAATTAAGCTTTCCACTCATCCTGAAAACTTCAGAATCATTTCCTATAATTCACATTTTTATTTTTGAGGTCAAAATTGTTGCAACATATGCAATTGCCACTACCACCTTCAGTATGAGGGGACTTTTGCGCTGAACCCAATTACAGTAAACAGTTTAAAACTCGTGACTCATAAAAAAATAACAATGCTTCAAAATGGTTCCCATTCAAAACAGACCCGTTCATAACAGACCACTCATAATAGACCAGTTCAAAACAGACCACTTTCATAGCAGACAATATTCATAACAGACCCGTTTGTAACAGACTACGTTCATAACGGACCCCTTCTTAATGTCTATTGCAGTGTGGACGCTAAAAGTCCAAACCATTTTGCCTAACACCCTTTGCTCCGTCCGGCACTAGGTACGAACAGAATATGTTATGAATGTGGTCTGTAATGAATCGGTCTGTTATGAACGTGGTCTGTTTTGAATGGTCTGTTTTGAACGGACACGCTTCAAAATATAGCTTTACAATTGTGCATCATTACTACAACAAATGTTTTGGGAAAAACATGCATGTTTATTTTTTATAAGTTTTCATTGCACTCAAATTTTTAAAGCCCCCATGCCAGTCCCGCCTCCACGGGGGTGCTTTGGTGGGTTAAGCCCCCCAAACAAAGCTTCAAGCCCCCCCAAATTGAAATATGAAACACTATAAACAAGTGGAATTTTTGTCAAATTTGTATGTCAAGCCCCCCTGCACGAACGTAAAGCCCCCCCGCACGAACGTAAAGCCCCCTATTGACGACTTTCTGGTGACGGTTCTGCCCCATGCCCTACCCCTGCTCCGAGGTCCCGGAGACAGGCTGTGCGCTGCTTGCAGATGACTATTCCATTTCATCAAAATGCAGAAATAACATGTGTCTGAAATTCTTGAAGTATCTGCTATCTGTCTATCACCACATGTTTCAAAGCTGTGGGATTGAAATACCAATGACGGTCAGGAACATAAGGCTATCCTTTTCAATTGTAGACAGTGACAAGTCACAATTACCGGCTCTGAATCATTTATCGATACTGCGTGGGACAGTAGGCTCCGCCCTTACTTTCACATCTGTGCAGACGACCTGCTTTACTACATGTCTTTTCGTAAAACTATAATATGCGACAGCCACACAATAAACCGCATTGTTCGCATCTGAACTTCGGATAACAGCATAAAATGCGAGGAAAGTCTCAATTGTACTGTGGTGCAGGAGCTACCACACGCTTAAATGCGAAAGACTAGGCGAAGAAGTAAATGTTCTCGAATGTGTTTGATTTGTTGGCTTTCTAGTCATGGAGGATAGAGATAAGTTGTATCAGGCCTTGTTTAAATCATACGTTTTAGCGTAACCCTCGAAAAGCAAGCGGACTTTCCAGGACAAACTAAATAGCAAATGGAATGAGATTAAGAAGACTGACAATTTTCCAATGAGAGCTGAACAGCTGATGACGGAACTGAAGACGACTGCTATGACAACTAAAGGTAGTTTAATGAAGTTTTGGTCATAAGAAGCATCATCGGCGTATTTAGGCAAAAGCAATCCACCAGTTCTCCAAATTCCAGTGTCTAATGACAAGTCTTTGATTACTGAAGAATCTGTCAAGGAAGATGATTCACTGCCAAGTTCTGCCGTAGGTAAGTTAGGCGGAGTGGTGTCTATACGACCAGCACAGTTGCAGCTGAAAGAACAGAGTGAGGTGTTGACCGCTAATCTGCTGGGCTTGTGCGAACGTGAAAGACAAGGATTGCTTACTGAAAAGCAGCACAAAACCATGCAACAGATGAAGAAAAGAAGCACGAGTTAGAAACTAAATTAAAAAAGAAAAAGGGAGAACAATAAAAGATCACAGAAAGCCCGGGAGATTGAACAGAGGAAACTTAATGCTGCTTTGAAAGAAAATCCATAACTATGCAAAATCTTAAAAACAAGAATCAGTTCTGGTTGGCCGCCACTGGAAAAAGAGCAGCAACTTCTACTGAAAACTATTATCGATATTGCTATGCACGGTTCGGCTTCCCATGCTAAAAGACAGAGAGATATGTTTCCAAGCGTAAAAACTTTAGATCAGTTGAAAGAACAGTGGAAAACGCGATGGGTTTGTGATCAGCTGGAGTGGTCTTTACCTTCGCCTTCAACCACGATGCAGTTCATCCCTTGAAGACAAACGTCACGTGAAGACCGTTCCTGTTACATTAATCAGGGCGCAAAATCATAATCACAAAAAGCATGTTGACGGTGAGTTCTGTACGGCTACAATTACACATTTGGAAGAGCTTTCATCTATTCTAGGACCAAAGGAGGTGTGTTTTATCAGCCAGGATGACAAATATCGCGTACCCATTGGTGCAACAGCAGCGAACAAGCAGAGCCCATTGCTGATGCACATTGAATATCGCATCAGCTTACCGGATCATGGCTGTGTTGTGGCTGATCAGCATAAACTTATTCCCTCAGTATATGCAGGAAGTCGTATCATGCCTGATGGCTTGGGTAACAAAGAGGCTGTATCATACTCTGGTTCAACGTACATAGCAATTAGATCCGGCAAGCACTCCTCTTCCACGGAAATGAGCCACGGTCTTCACTGCGGAAGGCTGCTGCATCTTACAGAGTTCGAAGACATGACTAGAAGCGGCATTGATTGGTTGGTTAAACCAGTTTTTACTTTCACCATAGATGGAGGCCCGGATGAAAACCGACCGTAGCAGAAAGTCACAAAGGTTGTCATTCATCACTTTGTCTAACACGACCTTGATGCTTTGTTTATCGCAGCAAATGCCCCTGGACGCAGTGCATTTAATAGAGTTGAACGAAAGATGGCACCATTAAATCGAGAATTAAGTGGGCTAATCCTTCCACATGATGATTATGGAAGTCATTTAGACAAAAAGGTAATGCTGTTGAACCTCAACTTGAAAAAAATAATTTTGATTTTGCAGGAAAAGCTCTAGCTGATGTTTGGTCGCGGTTGGTACTTGATTGGCATCCAACTGTTGCAGAATACATCGAACCTTCCGCATCAGACCTGTCTGAAGAAAATGTAATTTCAAAAGACCAAAAATGTTGGGAAACTCACATGCGATCAAGTCAATATTTTACACAGATTGTAAAATGCGATAACGAAAAATGTTGTAAGAAGAAAATAAGACCTTATTTCAATCTGATTAAGAACCGATTTCTTCCGCCTCCTTTGCCGATCGCACAAACAAGCAAGGGCCTCCGAGTTCCTAAACGATCGTCTGCCGGAACTTCGCACAGATTTCCATCACTGTTTGTGGCATTGAATTTGAGAGTGAATGATATATCTCATCGTTCCGCTTCAGTCGTTTCTTCAATTCCATATGATCTCTATTGTCCTTCGATTCAGAAAGTGTTGAGTGAGAGAATATGCAAAACGTGCGGTCAAAATCGCTTCAGTTGCAATGCTGCGAAATCACATAAAGACGCACATGCATCAACCATCTCAAACCAAACTCGTGCGGCCAGTTAGAGTGGCTGCGCGTCTTCAGCGGGAAATGATGGTAATCATCGCAAATTCGAGGAATGTGAAAAGTGCAGAGTGGGAAGATGAAGGTAATCTGGATATAAGTGAAATGATAATTTCAGAAAAAAGTTGCACTGGTAGTGGAATGCCAGTTTACACCATAACTGAACATTTTTCCTCTCCATGTGAAAATGCATGAAGCTAAGTAAACATTTAGGCGGGGGAAGCTTGGCTTAAGTGGATACTACTTGCGTTTTCAACAGATACGGATAGGTGGAACCAGTGGTGCTATCCAACCGGCACAAAGCGGTTCCTGAAATTACGATAGTTCAGCTAATCGATTGTTGAATTGTATGTGTTATATCTTGCTTGACTGTAATTCGAAAATTATTCCACGTGACCCAATATTTTCAGTGGTTCGTTTTTTTTCTGAAGTAGGATGTTTTGTTTCATTTTGCAGACCAGTGAGTGTTTACGTTGAGTGTCGCTGACTTATAACCATTCGATAGTTGCAACAGTTTGTTGAAACGCCGTAACCTCTGTGAAAAACATAAGCAGTTGCGGACCTCAAAAGTCCACTCTGATTGTTTCATTTTTGTGGTCTACGTTCCGTGTTTACTACGCACAGATCACAACAAAATAAGTGAAGCCTCCCGTAAGTCACGCGCCGATCTCGAAAGAAAACGTTTATAGAAAAATTCATTTCATCTTAGCCTATGCAGAAGCCATCATTAAACGTTTCACAAAAGAAGTTATTTACCGTCCTGTGTTGCATTTGCACGCCATACTTGTTTTCTGTGCGGCATTGTGAAATCGTCCTTCCAGATAAACTATACTGCAAAAAGTTCCTATGATTTGTTTTTGCTTCAATATTGCAAAGCGACCACTACGGTAAATCCATGAACAGGACTATAACTGCAATCAGTCATTGCCAGCATTCGCACAACGTAATTCATTCGTTTCGGTCTACACCAAAGTAGAAAACACTTTGCTGCTTTATTTTTCCTAGCAATGTGTGCAGTATCTTCGACGTTTACGAATAGAATTTTCGTCTTGCCACAACGTGCACAAATCATATCTATAAAACAGATGAAATTCTGTCTAGGCGGACACAAAAAAAGATGGAAATTTGTAGTTGCAAATGTAAGGGGGGTGCAAATTCTGACGTTATATTTGAAGGGGGCTTAAATACTTGTGACGAAATGTGACAAGGGGTAGGGAGGGCAATATTTGTAAAGCCACAACAGTGACCCACACCAAGCGAATCTATCGCAATTTATTGCGTAAGGAAACTAGTTTCGTGTATTACACATCTTCAGTCCTGCGCAAAAGTCGACATATGAAGCAA